>Ga0209751_10002010_pt1 | contig 20628 bp, 26 predicted proteins | sample RifCSP13_1_FD_184019 | JGI IMG/M metagenome (GOLD analysis project Ga0209751, IMG submission 184019) | Soil microbial communities from Rifle, Colorado - Rifle CSP2_sed 13_1 (SPAdes) (version 2) | ecosystem: Environmental > Terrestrial > Deep subsurface > Rock core/Sediment | place: Rifle... | reverse complement strand
CGCGCCACGCCGGCAAGCCGATCGCGGCCGCGGGCCGACGCCGCCAGGACGACGAGCACCGGCGGTGCCGACGTCCGCGTCTCGAGTCGAGGCAGGCCAGCGATGGCGTCCGCATCGACCAGCCCGTCGGTCGTCCCGGCCTCGCCGAGGCGTCGGCTGAGGATGCCCAGCGTCGCTTCGTCACCGACGTGCGCCGGCAGGCTGATCGACCCGGCCAGCCGTCGCCGGCCGGCCGCTCGCACGACGACCGCCGCCGCCGTGGTCGCCGTCCCGTGGTCGATCGTGACGAAGGCGTCACCCGGGTCGCCCATCACCGCGTCCGTCGACCGGCCGGTGACGGCGACGCCGTCAGGCGTCCCAGAACGGTTCCTCGTCGTCGACCGCCTCTTCCTCCAGCCGGGCGATGAGCTGCTCGATCCCGGCATCGTCGGCCAGGATCCGCGAGGCATCGGCATGGTCGCCGCCGAAGACCTGGCGAAGCACCGGATCGAAGAAGAGCATCGCGTCGGCTCCGAGCGGGCGATACGGTCGGTTCGCCTCGAGGAAGTGGACGGCCGTGCCGGTCAGGCCGCGGAAGACGATCTCGCGCGCGACACCCTCGACGATGTCGTCGAGGGGCTCCTCCATCGGCTCGAACTCGGTCATCGAGCTGCGCTCGAGGGCGCGGCTGCCGGGGCCGCCGAGAGCGCGATCTGGAATGCCCGATAGGCGGCTGCGCCGCGGAGGGCGAAGACGACCCGATCGATCGACGGAGACCGGGGCAACTCCTCGCGGACCGCGGCGACGGTCAATCTCGCCGACACCTCGAGCGGGAAGCCGCCGACGCCGGTCCCGAGAGCCGGGAAGGCGATCGACGTCGCACCGAGCTCACGGGCGCGCGCCATCGCGTTCCGGGTGGCCTCGGCGATGGCTTCGCCGGAGGTCCGCCGCTCACGATCGAGCGAGACGGCATGGATGACCCAGCGAGCGGCCAGGCCACCGGCCGAGGTCACGATGGCTCCACCGATGGGCACGGGGGCCTGGCGGACAGCCTCGAACTCGATGAGATCGCCGCCCGCGCGCTTGAGCGCGCCTCCGACGCCGGTCGCCATCCACAGCGACGTGTTGGCCGCGTTCACGATGGCATCGACCTCGAGCTCGCAGATGTCGCCGTTCCAGAGTTCGATGTGGGCCACGAAGCCCTCCCCACGGTGAGCGTGCGGACGTCCACCGGCACCGACGCCCGAGTGTACACCCGGGGTAGCCGAGCGGCCATCGCGGCGACGATCTCCCACGAGATCGTGGTGCGGGCGCGCGCCAGCTCGTGCACGTCGATCCCGTCGTCCCCCTGGGACCCCAGAAGGACGAACTCGTCATCGACGCCGACGGGCTTGCCAGGCACGTCGGTCACGTCGGCCATCGCCGCATCCATGGCGATCGTGCCGACGATCGGCACCCGCCTGCCGCGGACGAGCGCGGAGACACGGCCGGACATCGTCCGGGCGTAGCCGTCGCCATAGCCCAGCGGCAGGGTGGCGATCCGTGAGGGACGGGCGGTCGTGAATGCCGGGCCATAGCCGACACCGGCGCCCGCCGGCAGGTCCGCTACCCGGACCGGACAGGCCCGCAGCGACATGACCGGCCGGATGGCCGCCGCGATGTCCGTCCGGTGGCCGGTGGGCGCCTCGTCCTCGGGGAGCACGCCGTAGACGACGAGACCCGGCCGGATGGCGTCGAGGGTCGGTGCCGATCGTGCCAGGATCCCTCCCGAGGCGGTCAGGTGCCGGTAGACGCCGCCGATGCCCTCGTCCGCGGACCGCGTCGCAACGGCGAACCGGGCGATCTGGGCGGCCGTCCGCGGCGGGTCCTCCGGGGCCGCCAGGTGCGACCAGACACTGGCCGTCGTCACGGCCGGACTGGCCGCGATACGGTCGAGCACGGCGTCGACGTCGGCGGGGACGAAACCGCCGCGGCCGAGCCCGGTCTCCACCTCCACGGCGACGGCCAGCGGCCGGCCTGCCGGCCGCTCCTCGAGGGCCGCGATCGTCCGGGCCAGCAGGACCGGGTCGCCGACGGCGACGGTCACTCCCGCCGCGGCCGCAGCAGGCGCCGTTGGCGGAGGGATCGGGAAGAGGACGAGGATCGGCGCTTCGACCCGCGCGTCGCGCAGCTCGAGCGCCTCGTCGAGGGTGGCGACACAGAGCCCGCCGGCACCCGCTTCGAGCAGGGCGCGGGCGATCGGAACCGCGCCGTGACCGTAGGCATCCGCCTTGACCACCGGCTCGATGCGGACGCCCGGTGGGATGGCCGCCCGGATCGCCGCCATGTTGCCGGTCAGGGCGTCAAGGTCGATCTCCAGCCAGGCCGTGCGCGGTATGGCCGGCAGGCCCGCCGTCGCGAGGCGCTCGGCGATCGAGCGGCGGTCGCTCACTGACCGTGCGGGGCGGAGAAACCGGCCCGGCGCCACTCGCCCATCGCCTGCAGCCGACGGCGGGCCAGGGGAAGCTGATCGGGCAGGTCCGACGCGAGGAGCCCGGCGTCGCCGATCCGCTCGCGGATCGCATCGCCCGCGACACCGTGGAGGTAGACCGCCAGCCGCGCCGCATCGAACGGCTCTAGGCCCTGCCCGAGCAGGGCACCGAGCGCCCCGGCCAGCACGTCGCCGGTGCCCCCGGAGGCGAGGGCGGGGTTCTCGAAGGGGGCCATCGCCAGCCGGCCGTCCGGCGAGGCGATGACGGTCCGGGCGCCCTTGAGGACGACCACCACCCCCCATTCGGCGGCGGCCGCGCGGGCCGCCCGTGATCGTGCCTCGTCGTCGGCCCCGACGTCCCCATCCACGTCGGGCTCATGACCGCTGCCGGCCCGAAGGCGGGCGAACTCACCCGGGTGGGGCGTCACCACGCATGGTCGGGTCGTCCCCTGCCACCATTCGTGGACGCTCGCCAGGGAGCGGAGCGCCTCGGCGTCCAGGACGGCCGGGGCCGGCTCGTCGACGTCCGCGACGCCCAACAGGGCGACCACGAGATCGCGGGTGGCGAGACCCGGTCGCAGCCCCGGCCCTATGACGAGCGCATCGTGCTCATGGTCGAGGATCCGCGCCGTCGCAAGCTCCGGATCGACCTCCTCGACGCCGCTCTCGGGCAGACCCATCGTCGTCGCCTCGACGACCTTGGCGGCGAACAGCGGCTGGAGCGATTCGGGGACGGCCAGGGTCACCAGACCGGCGCCGGCCCGACCGGCGGCCCGGCAGGTCAGGAGCGCGGCGCCCGCGTAGTCGAGCGAGCCGGCGACGACGAGGACCTTCCCGAACGTGCCCTTGTGGCCCCGAGCGGGCCGTGTCGGCAGGAGCGCGGCGACCGTCTCGTCGTCGAGGACGGCCATATCGCCGGGCGCCGCGGTCGGCGTGTCAGCCATGCTCAGCCTGCTCGGCCAGGGTCCGCATCCGATCGATCCGAGCCAGGATCCGGCGCTCGCGCTCATCGAGGCGCTCCTCGATGTCGGGTGGGAAGACGTAGCGACCGCCGGTGACCCGAACCCCGTACGCGATCGCCACCGCGTAGTCTCCCTCGTGGCTGATCGAGACGGCGATCCGCGACATCTCGAGCTGGGCCGAGCGATCCGCCGCTCGCCCGTGGAGCCGGACGGCAGGCTGTCCGGTCGGCAGCCGCTCGATCTCGATGTCCCGCCAGCCGATGCCCCGTACGCCGAGCCCCAGGACCTTGCTGACGGCCTCCTTGGCCGCCCAACGGCCGGCGAACGTCTCGGCCCGGTCGCGAACGTAACGACGCTCGGCGTCGGTGAGAACGCGCCGGCTGAAGCGATCCCCGAACCGGTCGAGGGCAGCCGCGATCCGGGCGACCTTGATGATATCGATGCCGAGCTCGGTCGTGCCCGACGGCACGGTCGGGCCGGCGCCGTCCACGGCTACTCGACCGTGACGGACTTGGCCAGGTTCCGTGGCTGGTCGACATCCGTTCCACGAGCCACGGCCATGTAGTAGGCGAACAGCTGGAGGGGGATCACGGCCAGGACCGGCGACAGCGCCTCATGCGTATCGGGGACCCAGATGACGGCGTCGGCGACGCTCTCGATCTCGCGGTCGCCTTCGGTCGCCACCGCGATGACGCGCGCATCGCGCGCGCGGCCCTCGGAGATGTTGCTCATCAGCTTGGTGCGGACCGACGAGCGGGTCGCGACTGCGACGAGCGGGCACTCGGCGTCGAGCAGGCTGATCGGGCCATGTTTGAGCTCGCCGGCCGCGTAGCCCTCGGCGTGGACGTAGCTGACCTCCTTGAGCTTGAGGGCGCCCTCGAGGGCGGCCGGGTACGAGGGCCCCCTGCCGACGTACATGAAGCCGCGACTGTTGACGAAGCGACGGGCCAGCGCACGAACCTCGGTCGAGGCGTCGAGGGTCCGCTGGGCGGCGTCGGGCAGGCCCCGGAGGGCCGTCCCGAGCAGCACATCCTCGCCGTCTGGGAGAGAGCCACGCAGTCGGGCGATCGCGGCGGCCAGGATGACCAGCGTCGTCACCTGGGTCACGAATGTCTTCGATGCGGCGACGGCGATCTCGGGCCCGGCCTGGAGGAACACGACGGCATCGGCCTCGCGGGTGATCGCCGAGCCGACGGTGTTCGTCACGGCCACGACCGGCGAGCCCCGCCCACGGGCGTAGCGAGTCGGCGCGATCGTGTCGGCGGTCTCGCCTGACTGGGTGACGGCGACGACAAGGGTCCGGCCGTCGAGCGGCGGGGGCGAATAGCGGAACTCGGATCCGACGGTCGCCCGGGCAGGGATGCCCGTCCATGCCTCCACGGCGGCGGCGCCGACGAGCGATGCGTAGTAGGCCGATCCGCAGGCGACGAACTCAACGCGCGTGGCGGCCCGGATCGCCTCGGCCAGGCCATCGATCTCGTCGAGGTGGATGACCCCGTCCCTCGTCACCCGCCCGGCGATGCACGAGCGGAGAGACTCGGGTTGCTCGCGGATCTCCTTCTCCATGAAGTGGTCGTAGCCACCCTTCTCGGCTGCCTCGGGCGACCAGTCGACACGTGTCTCGGCGCGGACCCGAGGCGTGCCATCGACCCCGGTGACGACGACGCCGGTCGGCCGCAGATCGGCCACGTCACCCTCCTCGAGGAAGACGATCCGATCCGTGTGGGCGAGGATGGCCGCCACATCGCTGGCGATGAAGCTCTCCTCCCCGTGCAGTCCGACGATGAGGGGTACGTCCTGGCGGGCTCCGACGAGACGATCGATCTCGTCGCGATGCATGACGACGAGCGCGTAAGCTCCCTCGAGCTGGCGGAGGGCGGCCCGGGTGGCGTCGGCGATGTCCCCCTCGTAGGCTTCCTCGATGAGGTGGGCGATCGCCTCCGTGTCCGTCTCCGAGGTCAGGTGGTGACCGCGCTCGGTGAGGCCCTCGCGCAGCGCTCGATGGTTCTCGATGATCCCGTTGTGGATGACGGTGACCTTGCCGGTGCAGTCCTGGTGGGGATGGGCGTTCAGGTCGCTGGGCCGGCCATGCGTCGCCCAGCGCGTGTGGGCCAGTCCGATGGCTGCGTGCGGGGTCCGGTCGGCGATCGCCGTCTGGAGATTCGAGAGCTTGCCGGCCTTCTTTTCGACGAACAGGGCGCCGTCCTCGTCGACAAGGGCGATGCCGGCCGAGTCATAGCCGCGGTACTCGAGCCGCTTGAGCCCTTCGATCAGGATCGGTCCCGCCTCGCGAGGCCCGACGTAGCCGACGATGCCGCACATCGAGGAGCGTTGCCCTCCGCTCGGTCCCGCGCCCGCTGCGGGGACGAAAGGCTAGTCTAGCCGCTCCTTCGCGACGACCGCGATCGCGTCGGCCAGGAGCGCCACGAGAACGGCATCCTCCCCCTCGATCATCACCCGCAGGGCCGGCTCCGTGCCGGACGGCCGGACGAGGACCCGACCGGCCGGACCCAGCCGTGTCTCGGCGTCCCGGATGGCCGCCTGGATCGCCGGATCGCCTTCCCACTGGTCCTTGTGGCGGACCTTCACCGCGCGCTGCTCCTGGGGAAGCATCGGGATGGCCGCGGCCAGCTCGGCCAGCGAAGCACCGCGATTCATCATCACCCGGAGGACCTCGACGGCTGTGACCACGCCGTCGCCCGACGCGGTGTGCTCACGGACGATCACGTGGCCCGACTTCTCGCCGCCCAGACCGGCCCGCGAGACCTCCATGCCCTCGAGGATGTACTTGTCGCCGACCGGTGTCCGGACCAGTCGGCCGCCGGCGGCCTCGACGGCCTGACCAAGGCCGCCGTTCGAGAGGACGGACACGACCAGCACGTCGCCGGGAAGGGCGCCGCGGGCGAGACGATCGAGGGCCAGGATGCCAAGGATCCGATCCCCGTCGACGACCTCTCCCGTCGCATCCACCGCCACCAATCGATCGGCATCGCCATCGAGGGCGAAGCCGACATCCGCGCCGACCGCCATGACTTCCGAGGCAAGCGACTCGGGTGACGTGGCTCCCGATCGCACGTTGATATTCGAGCCGTCCGGCCGATCGTGGATGACCCGCACGTCGGCGCCCGTCCGACGGAGGACCACCGGTCCGACTGCGCTGCCCGCCCCGTTGGCGCAGTCGAGGACGATCCGCAACCCCGAGGCATCCACGGAATCGGCGAGGGACGATCGATGCTCGAGGTAGCGATCGACGAGAGATCTCGCGTCGACGGTCCGGCCGAGCGACGACGCGGCGGCGCCGCCGAGCTCCTCGCTCCGCCAGATAAGCTCCTCCAGCTCCTCCTCGACTTCGTCTGGCAGCTTCTGACCCGTCGCCGACAGGACCTTGAGCCCGTTGTCCTCGGCCGGGTTGTGAGAGGCGGAGACCATGATCCCGGCAGCGAAGCCGCCTCCTCCGGCGAGGAAGGCCAGACCCGGCGTCGGGATCACGCCGACGCCGTGAACATCGGTCCCCATGCTCGTGGCCCCGGCCGTGATGGCAGCCACAAACATGTCGCACGAGCGACGCGTGTCGTGGCCGACGACGATCGAGCCGGACGATCCCGCAAGGCCGTGGGCCACGGCCCGCCCCAGGGCGAAGGCCAGCGTCGGCCGGAGGTCGACGTTGGCGACCCCGCGGATGCCGTCGGTTCCGAACAGACGGCCCATCAGGGCGACGGTGAGGGAGCCGCTGAGGGCGACGGGCTGACCGGCACTCCGACCGTGACGGTCACCGACTCGGGGCTCGCCGAGACGAGCGAGACGTCGGCCGGCAAGGTCGCCTTGACCGGGACCTCGTGGGCACCCGGCCCAAGCCCGGCGACGTCTACGAAGACCGTGAAGCTCGACGGGTCGAGACCGCCGAGGGCGGCCGCCGTCCCGCCGAGCACGACCGAAACGCGGTCGGTCGAGAGGAGGTACGTCCGATCCTCGGCTGCCCCCTCGAGGACGATGCCGGCGGCATAGGTGCGGGTCTCGGTCAGGGGGGCGATCGTGACTCGGATCGTCACCGTCGAGAGGCCCAGCGACGTCACGCCGTCGGGCAGGTCGAGCTCGACGACCTGGGTGACGTCCTCGGTCCGACCGGCGATCGAGGCAGGGACGGTGTCGACCTTGTCGAGCGCCGCCAGGGCGTCGGCGTCGCCCGAGACCGACACGGCCACCGGCTCGACGCCGATGCCGACAACCTGGTAGCCGCTGGCCGGCGTCCCGACGAGGACGGCGTTGACCGGCAGGGTCTTCGATTCGGCATCGGACAGCACCGGGATCGTGACGTGGACGGCGTCCGGCTCGATGTCGACCGGCGACACGACCTCGCCGATCGAGTTGATCGCCTGGAGGGGAACATCCTGGTCGATGTCGATCGCGTTGGGCTGGATGACGACCCGGCCGAGGCCGGCGACGACCGTGCGGACGACCGACGAGGCGCCGGTGACGGCCACCGTGTCAGTCGAGAGTTGCGTCGCGCCCAGCGACAACCCGGGCGGCATGGCGCCGGTCTCGATCCGGACCGGGACCCTAACCGTCTCGAGGGGGTCCAGGCGGACCTGGATCGACGAGGGGTTGTAGCTGATCACCTGGATCCGCGAGTCGGGAGTCGAGACGCGGACGGGAACGGTCACCAGGGGGTTCTCCGGCGTCGGGTCGGCGTTGGCGAGGTCGACCGTCGCTCGGAAGGAGTCGGCGGTGACCACGACATCGGTGGGCGACACGTAGCGGATGTTCTGGACCGACGGGAGTTCCTCCTCGACGAGGACCGCGTCGGACGGAGTGTTGATCGCCTCGATCGGGACCTGGCCCGGGTAGGTCCGGACGTTCCCGGCCAGCACGAACGCCGTGTAGAGGAGGACAGCGACGACGATCGCTGCGAGCTTGATCGGCCAGTTCCGCAGGACGACGGCGACGGCTCGCCTCAATGCGGCGCTCCGGCTGCTGCGGCCCCTCCCTCCTCCTCGGTCGGCGGGCGCGGTGGCGGTCGGAGTGGGTCCCGGCGGGCGCCGCGGCGCAGCCAGCGGAACTGGGCCGGCGCCTGGATCGACGCCAGGAGACCGGTCGAGCCGCGCTCTTCGGCCAACAGTGCGACGAGCCGCCGGGACAGCCTGTCCGGCGATAGGTTGCGGATGATGCGGGCGCGCTCGACAACGCTGATCTGGGAGTTTTCCTCCGACACGACGACGGCGATCGCGTCCGTCTGCTCGGTTATGCCGAGGGCAGCGCGATGGCGCGTCCCGAACCGCTCGCTTGCGATCGTTGTCTCGGCCAGCGGCAGAAGCGCCCCGGCCGCCACGACGGTCTCGCCGTGGATGATCACGGCCCCGTCGTGGAGGGCCGTCCGCGGCGAGAATATGGTCGAGAGCAGCTCGGCCGACAATTCGCCGTTGATCATGACCCCCGATTCGGCGATCTCGGTCAGCCCGGTCTCGCGCTCGATGACGATGAGGGCGCCGTGGCCCTCCGAGGCCAAAGCGCCGGCAGCCGTCGCCACCTGGGCCGCGACCCGCTCGGCCACCGCTCGCTCGGCGCCTCCGAACAGCCAGCCTAGCGACCCGACCCGGCCAAGCCGCTCGAGCCCGCGTCGCAGTTCCGGCTGGAAGATGACCACGAGCGCGAAGAGGCCGAGGACGGTCGTCGTCTCGAGGATCTGGGTCAGGAGCGGCAGGCCGAAGATCCGGGCGGCCGCGTAGACGAGGACGAGGATGCCGACCCCGATGACGAGTGGCACGGCACGCGTTCCACGAATGACCAGGAAGAGCCAGTAGACGAGGATCGCCGTGATCGCGATGTCGACGAGCGTGCTCAGGTGGATCTCGGAGATCATGGTGCTTACGACCTGGGGCATCGCCGGGCCAGTGTACATCGGGCACCCGCCGGCCCAGAGCAGCTCGATCGGGCGAGCTGATCAGACGTTCGGGTCGTCCACGATCGCCGCCAATCGGGCCCGTTCCTCGTCGTGCGGCTCGATCTCGAAGAACCGCTCAAGGACGCGGGCCTTGGCCGCGAGATGCTCGGACCAGCCCGCGGAGGCATAGATCTCGGCGAGCGCCAAATGCACCTCGAAGTCATCCGGAGCCGTCGATAGCGCCCGAAAGCCGGCATCGAGGGCGGCATCGCGGAGCTCGGCGGCCGCCAGCGCCCGGACGGCCTCGAGGCGGGCACGTCGAGCCTCGTTCGGATCGCCACCGACGATCAGCTCCGCCTGCTCGGCCAGCTCGGCCGCTCTCAGTGCCGCTGTCACTTCCGGAGACTCGGCATCTGGGCCGCCGGCCGATCCGACGCCGAGGAGCGATTCAGCCGCCTCGAGCTCCACGACGGCGATCGCGGCGTCGTCGCCGGCCTCGGCCACGGTTGCGATGCGGACCCGATCGACAAGGTCCGCGAGCGCCCGCCGACGGGGCCTCGACTCGGCCATCTCGAGGCCGCGCCGAGCCGCGATCAGGGCATCGACGAGCCTGCCCTCCGCCTCGCAGGTCTCGGCCAGGACATCGAGCGTGGTCGCCGCGGCCGCCCAGCGTCCCTCGAGCGCGAGGGCCTCTGCCCGCCCACGCAGGGCGACGACGTCACGCGGCGCACGTCGGAGCGCCGCGTCGTACGACTCGAGCGCCTCCCGGGCGCGACCGGCGGTCAACTGAACGGCCCCCATCGCGATGTAGGGCACCGGACGATCCGGAGCGGCCGCGGCAGCCTCTGCGTAGGCGAGGAGGGCCGCGTTTCGTCCGCCCCGCCTGCGGGCCGCGTGTCCTCTCTGGAGGGCGTCGCGGTAACGCTCATAGACGTCGTCGGTCGCGTCGTCGGTCATCCAGACTCTCCGCCGAGGAGGATCTCGAGCAGCAGCGCCTTCTGGACGTGGAGGCGGTTCTCGGACTGCTGGAGGACCAGGCTCGATGGTCCATCGAGGACGTCCGAGGTGATCTCCTCGCCACGGTGGGCCGGCAGGCAGTGCATGACCCGGGCGTCGCGACCAGCAGCGGCGAGCAGCGCGGCGTCGACCCGGTACGGCTCGAAGGCCGCCCGCCGCTCCCCCGCCTCGGCCTCCTGGCCCATCGACGTCCAGGCGTCCGTATAGATCACATCGGCGCCGTCCACCGCCGTCCGGGCATCGGTGGTGAAGGCGAGTCGTCCGCCGCCCTCGGCGGCGCGCTCGGCGGCGACCTCGATGAGTCGCTGGTTGGCCCCGTATCCTGGGGGATGGGCGAGGCGGACCTCGACGCCCTGGCCGGCCGCGACGATGGCGAGGGAGTGATAGACGTTGTTACCGTCGCCGACGAAGGCGATGGTCAGGCCGTCGATCGTGCCGAACGTCTCGCGCAGGGTGAAGACGTCGGCCAGGGCCTGACACGGATGCTCGCGCAGGGTCAGGGCATTTATGACCGGGATCCGTGCCCGAGCGGCGAACTCGACGACGAGCTCGTGAGGGCCGGTCCGGATGACCAGGGCGTCGACGAAGTTGTCGAGGTTGGCGGCGACGTCGGCGACCGACTCGCGGGCCCCCCAGCCCACCCCACCCGGGGTCAGGGCGATGGCGTGGCCGCCGAGCTGGGCCATGCCCGCCTCGAAGGTGACACGGGTGCGGAGCGAGGGACGCTCGAAGAGCATGGCGATCGTCCGCCCGACGAGCGGGCGCGGATCGTGAACGCGACGAGTGGCGAACTCGGCCTTGAGGATGGCGGCCGTGTCGAATACCCGTCGGACCTCCGACGGCTCCAGGTCCGCCGCACCGACCAGGTCGCGACCGCGCAGCGAACCCGCCGCGGCGACCGGACGCTGGCCTGGCATCGCCGGCTCCCGGGCCGCGGTCAGCGCTTCGTGTACTGGGGCGCCTTGCGGGCCCGCTTGAGGCCGTACTTCTTGCGTTCCTTCATCCGCGGGTCGCGGGTTAGCAGGCCGGCCGACCGAAGCGGGACCCGGTACCCGTCGGGATCGATCTCGAGCAGCGCACGAGCGATGCCATGCCGGATCGCGCCTGCCTGCCCGGACACGCCGCCGCCCTCGACCTTGATCATCGCGTTATAGCGACCTTCGGTCCCGGTGACGCGGAATGGCATCTTGAGGTCGGCTTCGTCGACGGCGCCGCCGAAGTGCTCCGCGAGCGAGCGACCGTTGACAACGATCTCTCCCTCGCCGGTGAGCAGCCGGACCCTGGCCACTGCCGTCTTCCGACGGCCCGTCCCGGCGTTGAAGGTCTGGGTGGACATGTGTACAGCTCCTGTCAGGCGAGAGGCTTCGGCTGCTGGGCTTCGTGAGGATGCTCGGGCCCGGCGTAGATCTTCAGCTTGCGAAGCTGCTGTGCCCCGAGGCGAGTGTGAGGCAACATGCCCTTGACGGCACGTCGGATCGCCTCGGTCGGGCGACGCTCCATGAGATCACCGAGGGTCTCGGCCCGCAACCCGTGCGGATAGCCCGAGTGACGATAGTAGATCTTGGTGCTGAGCTTGCTGCCGGTCACCCGGATGCGCCCGGCATTGACGATGATGACGTGATCGCCGACGTCGAGGTTCGGCACCCAGGTTGCCTTGTGCTTGCCCTCGAGGACTCGGGCGACACGGGTCGCCAGACGGCCAAGCGTCTGATCCGTCGCGTCGACGACGAACCAGCGCCGTTCGATCTCGTCCTTCTTGACCGTGTATGTCTTCGCGGTCATCGCCGTGTCCTCATTCCTTTTCGTCGGCCGATCGGTCCGACCCGATCGCGACACGCCTCAGGCACAACCCGTGTGGCGGGGCACTGGCCCCTTCGAGAGCCGGACGCCGCGCCGCCAGGGCGGCAGCGACATCCTCGTCATTCATCTTTCCGCGGCCCGCTTCGATGAGCATGGCCGCGATCCGTCGGACCATCCCCCGCAGGAAGGCGTCGGCCCGGACGTCGATGACGATCGTCCGACCGGTCCTCCGCACCCGGACCGCGTAAACGGTCCGGATCGGGTTCCGATCCGCCGCCCCGAACGCCGAGAAGTCATGCCGGCCCACAAGGACCTGCCCGGCTCTCGCCATCGCGGCGACATCGAGCGGGGCCCGCATCCCGAGCGCGGTGCGCTCGCGAAGCGGGCTGCGCGGCCCGTTCCAAACGGTGTAACGGTACTCCCGATACCGCGCCGCGCGGCGGGGGGAGAACCCGGCCCGGGCCCGGCGCAAGCCGTGGATGGCCACGTCCCGCGGGAGCAGGGCGACGATCGCCCGCTCCAGTTCCGTCGCCGATAGTCGTCCACAGTAGGTGAATGCGATCACCTGATCTGTGGCGTGGACCCCGGCGTCGGTGCGTCCGGCCCCGACGACCGCCACACGCCGTCCATCGGACAGTTGCGCGAGTGCGGCCTCGAGCTCTCCCTGGACCGTCCGTCTTCCAGGCTGAGCCTGGAAACCGGAGAACTCGGTCCCGTCGTATTCGACCCGCGCGACGTATCGCACGAGGGCAGCCTCTCGGCTGCCTGGTGGGTCGCCGCCGCGCCGGCGGTGCGGCGACATGGCTATTCGGATTGCCAGCTCATACGAGCTCGATCTGGACGATCTCCGCCGCGTCACCGCGGCGTTGACCAATCCGCACGATTCGGGTGTAGCCGGAGGTGCGGTCGGCGTACTTCGGTGCAATCTCGTCGAACAGCTTCTTGACGACGAGAGGCTCGTCGGGGAACTCGGCCAGCACGGCCCGACGGGCCGGCAGGTCCCCCCGCTTGGCGAGGGTGATCATCCGCTCGACGCGCCCACGAACCTCTTTCGCCTTCGCCTCGGTCGTCTTGATCCGCTCGTAGCGCAGGACGGACACGGTCAGGTTCCGGTAGAGGGACATTCGCGAGCCGGTCATCCGGCCGAGCTTGCGCCCGTCGATGCGGTGAGCCATCGGTCAGGCCTCGTCCTCGTCCGCGACGTCGTCCTCGACGAAGGGCAGATCGCCATCGAGGTCGTCGAGCGAGTCCGGGGCGTAGAACCCGCGCATCCGGAGACGCTCCTTCATCTCGTCGAGCGACTTCTTGCCGAAGTTGCGCATCCGGAGGAGGTCTTCGTCCTTGAGCTGGAGGAGCTGGCCAACCTTGACGATGTTGTTGCGCTTGAGCGAGTTGTAGGCGCGCATCGGGAGATCGAGCTCCTCGATCGGCATGTCGAGCATGTTCGGCGGCAGCGCCGCCATCCCGCCGACGGCGGCAGCTGGGGCCGTCGCCATGCCGACGTTGACGAACGGCTGGAACTGCCCGACCAGGACCTGGGCCGACCGGGAGAGGGCCTCCTCGGGGCTGATCGTCCCGTCCGTCTCGATCTCGATGGTCAGCTTGTCGAAGTTGGTCATCTGGCCGACGCGCATGCTCTCGACCCAGTAGTTGACCTTCCTGACCGGGGTGAAGATCGCGTCGACCGCGATGACGCCGATCGGGAGGGCCTCCGTGCGCTCGGCCGGCAGGTAGCCGACACCGCGCTCGACCGTGATGTCCATCTCGATGGTCACGTCGTCCGAGTCAAGCGTCATCAGGACGAGGTCCGGGTTGACGATCTCGATGTCGGCCGATTCGGCGATGTCAGCGCCGAGGACCGGGCCGGCCCCGCTCTTGATGAGGCGGAGGCTCACCGGATGGGTGGCGAAGCTGCGCAGCCGCAGCTTCTTGACGTTGAGGACGATCTGGGTCACGTCCTCCTTCACGCCGGGGATCGTGCTGAACTCCTGGTAGACGTCGCGGATCTGGATCGACGTCACGGCCGCGCCCTCGAGCGACGACAGCAGGACGCGCCGGAGCGCGTTGCCGAGGGTGACGCCGTAGCCTGCCTGGAGCGGGCCGGCCTCGTACTTGGCGAAGGTCCCGACCTCTTCGACTGGTTCGATCTGCGGGGACTCGAGCTCGATCATGAGACTGCGACTACCTCGAGTAATACTCGACCACAAGCTGCTCGTTCAGATCGAGCGGCATCTGATCGCGACGGGGGAGGGCGACGACGTTCCCGGCCAGCCCGGCGGCGTCCAATGACAACCACTCGGGCGCTTGGTGCGAGCGCAGCGTCTCCTTGGCCAACTTGAACGGTTCGCGGTCACGGCGTGATTCACGGACCTCGATACGGTCACCGGTACGAACCTGCAGCGACGGCGCATTGGTCGCTCGCCCGTTCACGGCGAAGTGCCCGTGGGTGACGAGCTGCCGGGCGGCCGCCCTCGATGGGGCGAAGCCGAGCCGGTAGACGACGTTGTCGAGCCGCGACTCGAGCAGGCGCAGAAGGCTCTCACCCGTGACCCCGGGGCGCAGCTCGGCGGTGTCGAAGTAACCCCGGAACTGACGCTCGAGGATGCCGTAGACGCGGCGGACCTTCTGCTTCTCGCGCAACTGGATCCCGAAGTCGCCCATCTTCCGACGGCGGACGCCGTGTTGCCCGGGCGGGGTCGGTCGCTTCTCGAAAGCGCATTTCTTGGTATAGCAGCGGGCACCCTTGAGGAACAGCTTGGCCCCCTCGCGGCGGCAGAGGCGGCAGACGGAACCGGTGTAGCGAGCCATCGGACGCTCTAGACCCGGCGCCGCTTGGGCGGGCGGCAGCCGTTGTGCGGGATCGGGGTGACGTCGGTGATGGCGGTGACCTCGATGCCGGCAGCCTGGAGGGAACGGATGGCCTGCTCGCGACCGGAGCCCGGACCCTTGACGAACACCTCGACGCTGCGGAGGCCGTGCTCCATCGCGCGTCGGGCGGCGCCATCGGCCGACAGGGCGGCCGCATAGGGGGTGCTCTTGCGAGAGCCCTTGAAGCCGGCCACGCCAGCCGAGCCCCAGGACAACGTGTTGCCGGCCGGATCGGTCAGGGTCACGATCGTGTTGTTGAACGACGCCTGGATGTGGGCGTGCCCGACCGGCACGTTCTTGCGTTCACGGCGTCGCTGCTTGGTCGCCTTCTTGCGTTCGGCCACTCTGTGCTATCCCCTACTTCTTGCGCCGGACGCCGACCGTCTTCTTGGGTCCACGTCGCTGTCGGGCGTTGGTCTTCGTGCGCTGGCCGCGGACCGGGAGGTTGCGGCGATGCCGCAGTCCGCGATACGAGCCGATCTCGATGAGTCGCTTCACGTTCATGGCAACCTCGCGACGGAGGTCACCCTCGACCTTGTAGCGGCGGTCGATCACCTCGCGGAGGCGGTTCACCTGCTCCTCGGTCAGGTCGCGGACGCGGGTGTCGGGGTTCACGTTCGTTTGGGCGAGGATCTTCTGGCTGCTCGTCAGGCCGATCCCGTAGATGTAGGTCAGGGCGATCTCGACGCGTTTCTCGCGCGGGATGTCGATCCCGGAGATGCGGGCCATCAGCTCAACCCTGTCGCTGCTTGTGCTTGGGGTTGGTGCAGATGACCATGACCGTGCCGCGACGACGGATGACCTTGCAGTTGTCGCAACGTGTCTTGACGGAGGCCCTGACTTTCACCGGATCCTTCTCGCGTCTGTGTCACTTGAGCCGGTACGTGATCCGGCCCCGGGAGAGGTCGTAGGGTGACAGTTCCACCCGCACCCGGTCGCCCGGCAGGATCCGGATGAAGTTCATCCGCAGCTTGCCTGAGATATGCGCCAGGACGCGGTGTCCGTTCTCCAGCTCGACCGCGAACATCGTGTTCGGGAGCGGCTCGACGACCGTACCCTCGACTTCGATCGCGTCCTTCTTCGCCACGAGCGGATAGCACCCCTTCACGCAGAACGATGCCGGCCCCACCGGAGCCGACACACGAATGGGTAGAGTACCAAGGATCGGCCGAACGGGCAAGCATCAGGCCACCGCCGTGAGGATCTCGGGCCCGTCGTCCGTCAGGGCGATCGTGTGCTCGAAGTGGGCGGAGCGCGAACGATCGATCGTGACGACCGTCCAGTGATCATCCTGGACCTCGACATCGGGCGAGCCAATCGTCAGCATCGGCTCGATGGCCAGGCACATGCCGGGGTCGAGGCGGAGACCCTGGCTTCCCGTCCGATAGTTCGGGATCTGCGGCTCCTCGTGCATCTGGCTGCCGATTCCGTGCCCGACGAACTGGCGGACGATGCCGAAACCGGCCCCGGCCGCGACATCCTCGATCGCACCGGAGATCGTGCCGATGTGGGCGCCGGGCCTCGCCGCGGCGATGCCGGCCATCAGAGCGAGATTCGTCGTCTCGACGAGCCGGCGGGCGTCGCCGGGCACCTCACCGACGACGAATGTCCGGGCGGCATCGGCGTGCCAGCCCTCGACGATCGCCCCGGCGTCGACCGAGACAAGCTGACCGTCACGGATCACCCGGTCGCTTGGGATGCCGTGGACGACCTCCTCGTCGATGGATACGCACAGGCTGGCCGGGTAAGACCGAGGTCCGTCGCCGTAGCGACCGTTGCCGAGGTAGCGCTTGAACGATGGCGTCGCCCCGCAAGCCCGGATGTGGCGTTCGGCCAGTCGATCGAGGTGGGCGGTCGTCACGCCGGGCCGGAGCTCCTCCTCGACGAGGGCCAGGACCTCGGCGACGATCCGACCGGCCCGTCGCATGCGCTCGATCTCGGCTCGCGATTTGCGGCTGACCATCAGGCGTCCGCCCCCAGTCGTGCCCTGGCCTTGGCCGATACGTCGACGGCGACCTCGTCGATGGACCGGTAGCCGTCGATCGCCACGAGGATGCCTCGCTCGCGGTAGTAGCCGGCGACCTCGTCGAGGCTCTCCATCTGGGCCGCCAATCGGGCGCGGACCGTCGCCGGCTTGTCGTCCTCCCGCTGGATCAGCCCCGATCCGTCCTCGTCGCAGATCCCGGCCACCCGCGGCTGCCGGGTCGCCACGTTGTACGAGTGGCCCGCGGCGGCGCAGATGTAGCGACCGGACAACCGTTCCACGAGCCGCTCGGTCGGCACGTCGAGCGAGATGGCGGCGCTGACGCCTGCGTCGCGCTCGGCGAGGGCGGCGTCGAGCGCCTCCGCCTGGGCGCGGGTCCGCGGGAAGCCATCGAGGATCACGCCGGCCGCCGCGTCGGGCCGGGCGAGGCGCTCGAGGAGCATGGCGGTCGTCAACCCGTCGGGCACGAGCTCGCCGCGTTCCATATACGTGCGTGCCTCGAGACCAAGGGGGGTTCCATCACGGGCGGCCGCGCGGAAGATGTCGCCGGTTGCCACATGCGCTATCCCAAGGTCCGCCGCCAGCATCTGCGCCTGTGTCCCTTTGCCAGCCCCAGGGCCGCCGAGGAGGACCAGGATCTTCATTTGATGAAGCCCTCGTACTGACGCATGAGCAGCTGGGCCTCTAGCTGTTTCATCGTCTCGACCACGACCGACACGACGATGAGGAGACTCGTCCCTCCCAGGCCGATCGCGCCGAGCGATGGCAGGAGGGCTCCCATGATGTACGGAGAGACGGCAACGGTCGCCAGGAAGAAGGCGCCGGCGACGGTGAGTCGGAAGGCGACGTTCTTGAGGTAGTCCTGGGTCGGCCGCCCGGGCCTGATGCCGGGGATGAAGCCGCCGTTCTTCTGGAGCTGGGTCGCAGTCTCATCGGGCTTGAAGACGAAGGCCGTGTAGAAGTAGGTGAAACCGAACGTCAACAGGAAGTAGAGGATCGCGTAGACCCACTGGTTGTTGAAGAAGGCGACGATCGCGGTGCTGATCTGGGCCACGATCTCGACATCCGAGGTGGTGAAGTAGGCAGCGATCTGAGCCGGGAACAGGAGGATGCTGACGGCGAAGATGATCGGGATGACGCCGGCCATGTTGACCCGCAGCGGCAGGTACGTCTGACCACCCTGGTAGACCCGCCGGCCGCGAACCCGGCTGGCGTACTGGATCGGGATCCGGCGTTGACCCTCCTGGATGTAGATGATGACCGCGACGGCGGCCACGGCGATGAGCCCGAAGGCGATCGCGGCGGCAAGATCGGGATTGCCGATGAAGGCGATCACGGCCGATGGGGCCTGACCGACGATGCCGGCGAAGATGAGCAGGCTGATGCCGTTGCCGATGCCCTTCTCGGTGATGAGCTCACCCAGCCACATCAGGAGGATGGCGCCCGCCGTCAGGGTCACGATCTGGGTGATCGTCTCGAAGCTGCTGATGTCGAGCGGCGTCGTCAGGACGTTCGAGGCGTTGAGAAGAGCCAGGAAGCCGTACGACTGGAGCAGCGCCATCGGCACGGTCAGGTAGCGGGTGTACTGGTTGATCTTCTGGCGCCCGTACTCGCCTTCCCTGGCGAGGTTCTGCAGCGACGGCACGACGCCCTGCATGAGCTGCATGATGATCGAGGAGTTGATGTACGGGTTCATGCCGAGGGCGACGACCGAGAAGCTGGCCAGACCACCGCCCGAGAACAGGTTCAGCAGGCCGAGCAGCTGGTTGCCGCCGATGAGCTCGTCAAGGGCCGCCTTGTCGACACCCGGCACCGGCACATGCGAGAGGGCCCGAAAGACGATGAGCATCCCCAGGACGAAGAGAATGCGGAACCGAAGATCGGGCGCCCGCCAGGCCTGAAGGATGTTCTCGAACACGGCCTAGGCGTCGTCGTCGGTGATCGGCTCCGCCTCGGCAGCCTCGTCCACGTCGGGAGCATCGCCGGCCGACTCCGCGAGCACAGGTGCATCATCGACGGTCTCGGCGGCCGCCGCATCGCCCACGCCGGTCGGGGCGGCCGTCGACGTCACCGACGCGGCCTTCGTCTTCCTTGGGGCGGGGGCGGGCATCTCGAGCCGGGTGGCGCTGCCACCGGCGGCCTCGATCTTGGCGACCGCACTGGCAGTGAAAGCATCGGCGATCACGGCCAGGGGCCGGTCGACATCGCCCCCGCCGAGGATCTTGAGCGGTCGGTCCAGGTGACGGACGAGGCCGGCCACCCGGAGCAGCTCTGCGTTCGCGGTGACCGGCGCCAGTGTGGCGCCCTTCTTCTTGCCGGGCAGCTCGCCGGACGGCAACCTGCCCTCGGCTGCGGCGGCAGCGATCCGGCCGACGTTGACCGTCTCGTACACGACCCGCGAGCGGTTCTTGAAGCCACGGAGCTTGGGGATCCGCTGGTGCAGCGGCGTCTGGCCACCCTCGAACCAGGCCGGCAACGAGCCGCCGGCGCGGGACTTCTGGCCCTTCGTGCCACGTCCCGCGGTCTTGCCCTTGCCGGCGGCGATGCCGCGGCCGACCCGTGTCCGGGGCGTGTGGGCGCCCGCAGTGGGCGCCAGATCGTGGAGCTTCATGCCTTCTCTCCGCCGGCGATCTCTTCGACGGTCACCATGAAGCGGACCTGGCGGACCATGCCGCGGGTCGCCTCGTTGTCGGGAACGACGACGGTGTCCCCGATCCTTCGGAGACCGAGCGCCCGGATCGTCGCCCGATTGCGGGCGATGTGACCGATCGTGCTGCGAGTCTGGGTCACGCGGAGTCTTCCGGCCGAGGTCTTAGGCATCGGCAGCACCCGCGGCCGGTTGGCCGCTGACCCGCACCCGCACCGGAACGCCGCGACGGGCCGAGATCTCCTCGGCGCTGTGCAGCTCTCGGAGCGCCCGCATGGTCGCCCACACGACGTTGACCGGGTTCGTCGACCCGTGGACCTTGGACAGGATGTCCCGGATGCCGGCCGATTCGACGACAGCACGCACGGCCCCACCGGCGATGACGCCGGTCCCCTGCGAGGCCGGTTTGAGCATCACCTTGGCGGCCGCGTACTCCTCGCGAATCTCGTGAGGGATCGTGGTTCCGACCATCGGGACCCGGATGATGTTCTTGCGGGCGTCCTCGACCCCCTTGCGGATGGCCTCGGGGACCTCGGCCGCCTTGCCGAGCCCGGCGCCGACATGACCGGCCCCATCACCGACGACGATGACCGCGCTGAACGAGAACCGGCGACCGCCCTTCACGACCTTCGCCACGCGATTGATCTGGACGACGCGCTCTTCGAGCGTCAGCTTGTTGGGGTCGATCTTGGCCATGCCGTTCGTGCTCCCTCTTCGCTCAGAACTCGAGGCCGGCCTCGCGGGCCGCGTCGGCGACCGCGCGGACGCGCCCGTGATACCGGAAACCCGCCCGATCGAACACGACACGCTCGATGCCGGCCGACTTCGCCCGCTCTGCGATCCGCGTCCCGACCCCCTTCGCCTCCTCGGTCTTGGACCCGGATCCACGGAGCCCGCTCTCGAGGGTCGAGGCGGCGGCGACAGTGGTGCCCGACGAGTCGTCGATGACCTGGGCGTAGATGTGCTTGGTGCTGCGGAATATCGCGAGGCGCGGTCGATCGGACGTCCCGGCCAGGGTGAGCC
>Ga0209751_10002009_pt1 | contig 20629 bp, 13 predicted proteins | sample RifCSP13_1_FD_184019 | JGI IMG/M metagenome (GOLD analysis project Ga0209751, IMG submission 184019) | Soil microbial communities from Rifle, Colorado - Rifle CSP2_sed 13_1 (SPAdes) (version 2) | ecosystem: Environmental > Terrestrial > Deep subsurface > Rock core/Sediment | place: Rifle... | reverse complement strand
CCAGCCGCACGCGACTCCTCCGGCGAGCGACTGGCTGGCTCTCTTGTAGAACTCGATCGACCGGGGCTGCTTGTCGACGAGGGCGGCTTCCTCCCGACGGATCAGCTCCTCCACCCGTCCGGGATCGATCTCGACGCGTTGGCTCATCGCTTCCCTCCGGAGACCTTGAGGACTCCTCAGCTTACGCCCGAGGGAGGTGGCGGGGGAAGCGGGCGGTCAGGCGGTGAGTGCCGCGGCGAGCTCGCCGAAGTTGTCCACGTAGCGCTGCACGTCCTCGTCGGAGTGCGCGATCGAGGTCGTCCAGCTCTCCCACTTCGCCCACGGCGACTTGAACACGCCGCGGTTCAGCTGGAACAGCCACGCCAGGTAGCTCGGACGGTCGTCGATCTCCAGGCCGTCGCGGTACTCGCGGATCGGCGTGGCGCTGTAGGAGATCGAGCCCTTCGCTCCGAGCGTCGTCATCGTGGCCGGCAGGTGGTGGTCCTCGATCACCTCGCGGCATCCGCTCTCGAGGATCGCGTTCAGCTCGTCGAACCGCCCGTAGGCGTCCGGCGTGAGCACCCCGGTGAGCGTCGCGCGGGCCGCGGCCATCGTGAGCGGGTTCCCGTTGAAGGTCCCAACCTGGTCGACCTTGCCGCGCTCGACCAGGTGCATGATCTCCTCCACCCCGCCGATCGCGCCGCACGGCAGGCCGCCGCCGATCGACTTGGCGAGGCAGATGAGGTCCGGCACCACGCCGAACGCTTCGACCGCGCCGCCCCAGGCGAGCGCGCAACCGGTCTTCACCTCGTCGAAGGCGAGGTAGGCCGCGTGGCGGTGACAGGTGTCCTTGATCGCCTGAAGGTAGCCGGGCTCGGGCAGCACAAGGCCCACGTTGGTCATCGCCGGCTCCACGATCATGCCGGCGATCCTCCCCCCGTGTTCGGCGAACGCGCGCTCGACCGCCTCGGCGTCGTTGAACGGCACCACGAGCGTGAGGTCCGCGTAGGACTGTGGGAGCCCCGCGGTCTGCGGCACCGAGTTGGGCCGCTCTCGAGGACCCATGTTGTCCGGCTGCGGGAACACCGACACCATGAGAGCGTCGTGGTGGCCGTGGTAGGTCCCCTCCACCTTGAGGAGCATGTCGCGGCCGGTCGCCGCGCGCATCAGGCGGCTCGCGTCGAGAGTCGCCTCGGTCCCGGAGTTCCCGAACCGCCAGAGCGGCAGCCGGAAGCGCTCCGCCAGGTTGTCGGCCACGACGAGCGCGTCCTCGGTCGGCTGGGCGAAGTGGGTGCCGAGCTCGACGCGGCGCTTGACCGCCTCGACTACCTTGGGGTGCGCGTGTCCGACGACCATCACGCCGTAGCCGTTGTGGTAGTCGACGTACTCGTTACCGTCGATGTCCCAGACCTTGGATCCCTTCCCGTGGCTCACGTAGATCGGGTGCGGCGGCGCGGTCTGCCAGCTGGAGGACACACCGCCGGGGAGCGACCGGCTCGCCTCCTTCTGGTACCTGATCGAGCGGCGGTGCTTGACCTCGAGCGCCGCGTGCTCGCGCTCGATCAGCCTATCGACGAGGCCCAGGTCGATATCGACGACTTCGCGCATCTTGGCCCCCCTTGAGAGCGGTCGGCCCACCTTACGAGGCGATCGCGGCTCCGAACTCCTCGAAGTTCTCGACGTAGCGCCTCGCGTCGTCGGCGGTGTGGGCGATCGATGTGGTCCAGGTCTCCTGCTTGGACCACGGCGACTTGAAGACGCCGCGGTCCAGCTGCATCAGCCAGGCGAGGTACGAGATGCGCTCGTCGATCCCGATCGTGTCGCGGTACTCCCTCACCGGCTTCGCGCTGTAGGTGATCGAGCCCTTGGCCCCGAGGCCGGTGACGTATGCCGGCAGGCGGTACTTGTCTATCACCGCGCTACAGCCCTCGTCCAGGATCCGGTGGATCTCGTCGAAGTGAGCGTAGACGTCCTTGGTCAGGATCTCGGTCAGCGTCACACGCGACGCCGCCATCGTGAGCGGGTTGCCGTTGAAGGTCCCGGCCATGTCCATCTCGCCCTCGACGACTAGCGAGAACAGCTCCTCGGTCGCGCCGATGGCGCCGCAGGGGAGCCCCCCGCCGATCGCCTTGGCAAGGGCGACGATGTCGGGCGTCACGCCGAACGCCTCGACCGCGCCGCCCCAGGCCACGGTGCAGCCGGTCTTCACCTCGTCGAAGGCCAGGAACGCGCCGTGCTTGTGCACGAGGTCCTTCAGGCCCTGGAGGTACCCCGGCTCCGGCATCACGATCCCGCAGTTCATCATCGCCGGCTCGATGATCATGCCGGCGACGTTTCCCTCGTGCTCCGCGAGCGCGCGCTCGACCTCCGCGAGGTCGTTGAACGGGACGACGCGGACGAGCCCGGCGAACACGTCGGGGATGCCGGGTACCTGTGGAAGCGTCGTCGGGTGCTCGCGAGGGCCGATCCGATCAGGGTCGGGCGTGACCGAGAACATGAGCGAGTCGTGGTGGCCGTGGTAGGTGCCCTCGATCTTGACGATCACGTCGCGGCCGGTCACCGCCCGCATCAGCCTGGCGGCTTCTAGCGTCGTCTCGGTGCCCGAGTTCGCGAAACGCCACAGCGGGAGGCCGAAGCGCTCCGCGAGGCTCTCGCCCACCGCGTCGATGTCCTTGGTGGGTTGAGCGAAGTGCGTCCCCCGGCGGACCTGCTTCTCAACGGCCTGCACGATCTTCGGGTGTGCATGTCCGACGACCATCGCGCCGTACCCGAGGTGGTAGTCGATGTACTCGTTGCCGTCGATGTCCCAGATGCGCGAACCCTGCCCGCGGTCGACGAAGATCGCGTGCGGCGGGGTGTCCTGCCAGCTCGACGCGACGCCGCCGGCGACGGTGCGCCGCGCCACCTCCTTGTACTCGATCGAGGCGCGGTGCTTGGGCTCGAGCTTGGCTTCCTCCTCCTCGATCAGGCGATCGACCTTCTCGAAGTCGATCTCTACGGACTCGCGCACGGACATGACGTCATCCTCCGGCACTTTGAACGGTGATTCAACCAACCCCTATGATACGGCATCGATCCGCCCCCGACCGCAGGTCAGAGGTAGGAAGACCGCCCTGTACAATCGGCATGAAGGCGTGGTGGCCGTAGCTCAATCCGGTTAGAGCACCAGGTTGTGGTCCTGGGGGTTGGGGGTTCAAGTCCCCTCGGTCACCCTAGATGTAGGCAGCTCGAAGGGCAGCGCGGGCGCGTTGCTATATTCCCCTGGGCCTCTAGCTCAATCTGGCAGAGCAACGGACTCTTAATCCGCAGGTTCAGGGTTCGAATCCCTGGGGGCCCACCACGAACCCGCAGGTCAAGGCTTCCTCGCTCTCCCGGCCCGGCCACACCACGTCCGCCGAACGGGCCAAACTGCAAACATCTGCAAACAACGATCGCGCGCCGCCGCCGAACGGTCGCTGGATCACCCTCGCCGAAGCGTTCCAGCGGGGGCGAGAAGCCGCCCGGTCGTGGACGTCGAGCAGCTCGGGGTCGGGCACCTCGGGCAGGTCGCCGCGCATCACGCCGCGCAGGCTACCTGCGGGCCGGCGCCCCGGCTGATCCGCTCACGTGCTGACGTTCGAGAAGGTGCCCGCACGGATCGCGGTGATCTTCGCCCACTTAACGATGTACCCGTCATCGAAATTGTTCCTGCAATCCAGCGTCGTAGTGAAAGGGGACCCGGACGCGTGAGCCACAAGGAGTGGCACCGTGTACGCATTGAAATGTTGAGAGCCTTCGTCGTCGATGTCGTTCTTCACCGTCGCGTAGTCGAGGTCGCTACCCGCGAGCAAGCGGCACGTGAGGTGCGTAGGACCTTTCCCGTTCACGATGACCTTCCCGAAGATCGCCCAGGAGCCGGCGGGGAGGTCGAGGTCGGCGACGAGCGTCCACAGGTTGGAGTTCTCGTCAACTATCCCGGCGTCATGGAATGCCGCGAAGACAGACGGCCCGGCCGTGCAGGAAACAGCACCGGTCACGCCGATCCCCCGGATCGCCTGACCGGCCGGACAAACCTCCGCCGCGCGTCGCTGGATCTCTGAGGTGTTCACACCCAATGGGTCCGTCGGCCGCCCCGCGCCGGTCAGCTGGGCGGTATGGCTCACGGCGTTCAAGCCCGTGGCATCTGCACCGTCGGCGAAGCCCTCGGGCACGTTCTTCAGCTTCGCCCACACGACCGGGTTGTTGTCGTCGTTGATCGTGCCCGGGCTCTGGATCCTGGGAAGGATGTGGTCGTTCCACAGATGCGCGAACTCGGACGTGACGTGCGCGCCCGCCGGCGAGAGCGTGAGAGCCAGGGCGAGCACGGCGACGATCAGCGCGGCGGCGGAGGAGGTTCCGTCGTGCGGATACGGCGTGTCTCCCTCGATACCGGCGGGACAAGGGCGTGGTGCGCATGGCTACCCCCTTCTGGGGTCGGGCGGGCAGCCGAACGGGCGGATGACGTTATCTTGTCCCCTCGCGTCCTCGAGCTGCAAGGGTCGTACGAACGGCCATCAGCCAGTGCCCCACCACCACGACGAGGATGGACAGCACCCGGAGCAGGTCCACGTAGCGGTTCCGAGTGGTGGGGGTTTGCGCCGCCAACTCACGGTCGGCCGCGACGGCGCCTGCTGCCTGCTCACGGCGAGGTCTCCTTGGAGCCCGACGCCTCACCCTAGGGCGGCGCGAACGGCTGCGCAACGGCGCTTGCCCGGGCCGGCCGGAACCGTTCGCCTCCTCGGAGGGTCGGCTCTTTGTGATGCGCCGGTCAGTCGCCTTGGGACTCCTCGTCGCCGCTCTCTTGCCCGCCGCCACGGCCACAGCCACGGAGAACGGCCGGATCCTGTTCCGGCGGGATCCGCCGGAGGGCCACGCGGCATTCGTGGTGATCCGGCCGAGCAGCGGAGTGATCGAGCGCCGGACGACGCGCGGCGTGACGAACTACTACTCCCTCGACTGGTCCCCCGACGGCCAGCTCCTGGTCATGTCCAGGTTCAACATCTACCGGTGCGCTGAGATCTACGTGATGGACGCTCGGCTCCGAGACCTCCGCCGCCTGACGAACAACGAGTTCTGCGACACCAGCCCGTCGTGGTCACCGGACGGGCGGTGGATCGCCTTCGCGAGCGACCGCAAGGGAAGCAACCCCCAGGTGAAGAAGCGCGTGCAGCACGACTACAACGTGTACGTGATGCGCGCCACCGGCGCGAAGATGAGACGGCTCACCTTCGACCCGCGGAACGAGAGCTGTCCCGACTGGTCGCCCGACGGCCGGTGGATCGCCTTCCACGCCGGGTGGGGAAGGCGCGCCGACATCTACGTGATGCGAGCGGACGGCACCGACCGCCACCGCCTCACCCGGGCGCCGGGCGCGGACTTCTGCCCGAGTTGGTCTCCCGACGGGCGGTTGATCGCCTTCACGAGCCGTAGGCACGAGGAGGAGGTCGGGGACGCGGCGGAGATCTACGTGATGAGGTCAAACGGCAGGAGAGAGACCCGGCTCACCCGCAACGGCGTCGAAGACATCGATCCGGTCTGGTCTCCGGACGGCGCGCTTCTCCTGTTCGCGCGCGAGACCCGCCACCCGCGCGACGTCGACCTCCACCTGATCCGGCCCGACGGCTCGCACGAGAGGGCGCTAACGTCCAACACCGCGATCGATGGCCGCTACGCCTGGCGTCCGCGGACCTAGGCCGGAGCCGCCGCCGCCTGCTCGGCCCGAGGGAGCCCATCCTCGAAGGCCACGCTGTTCGTTCGGAGCGCCGGCACGCGCTCGCCCGGGACGACGATCCCGACGAGGTTCAGCGGATCGGCGGCGGAGAGCCGGACGGTCTCGCCGCTTCGCGGCTGCTTCCGCACCTTCCGGAGGTCATCGACGGCCTCGGGCAGCGCGAACTGCTCCCCAGCGAATCCGCCCACGAAGCGGCCGCCCCGGATCGTTCCGCGCGCCTCCATCCGCCGCAGCGCCCACAGGACCTCCCGCCACGGGACGGCCAGGGGTTCCCGCACCAGGACCTCGCGGAACACCACACCCCAGCGCGCGAGCAGCTGCTCGGCGACGGCCTCGGCGAGCTCGTCCGGATCGTCGGTCGCCCGGACCTGTGGCAGGAGCGCCCACCGCCCCGCCCCGCGCTGTCGTGGGGCGCCGCGAAGGAGCCTGCGTTTCCCGGATCGGGCCTGCCGATGGAAAAGCAGCGACCGCACCGCCTGGAATCCGTCGGCGGTCACGAGTCCCCTCGCTACGCCGTCCCACAGGGCCTCCTCCACCTCCATCGGCAGGCGCCTAGTGAGTGTGACGATGTCGGTCTGGAACAGCGCCCCGCTCGACCGCAGCGCCTCCAGGACATCTCGGGTCCGCCCGGGTCCCGGCTCGGGAGGGTGCTCGTCGCCGCGCGCCGACTGGAGGAGCCACGGGAGATCGTCGCGGACAGCGAGCGTGACCGGCGTGCTCCTGGAGGGGGTTTGGCCGCTTCGCCGCGGACGATCGTCGGTGCCGTTCCGCACCGACAACCGCCCCCACGTCACGTCCCCCAACAGACAGAGATCGTCGAGCCACTCCGACCGGTACCCCTCGATGCGAGCCGGCAAGATCGATGCCTCCCACTCGCCCGCCGCGATCTCGAAGCCCTCGAGCTGCTCGATCGCCGCGAGAACGCCCAGCCGTCCCTCGCGATGCGTTCCCGGCGCCACGTGCTGCCAACGGAGGAGGAAGCGCATGAAGTCCTGGGCGCTCACGGGCTCTATCCCGCGCCGGAGGCGCTGCTGGGTGTAGGCGTGGATCCGCGTCAGCAGCCGCCGCGCGCAGAACTCCTCCGGGCCATCGGGGACGCGGAAGCGGCCTCGGAACGCGAACCCCTCCCCCTCGAGGCGAGACAGCGCGATGCCTACGTCGCCCGGCGGCAGCCCGGTGGCCTCGGCGAGCTCCTCTAAGGTCGAAGGTCCGCGGAACTCGAGGTGGCCGCGAAGCATCTCCGCGGCCGCCGCATCTCGATCTACCGAGACACGTACCGGTGGGCGGAGGTCTGGAACCACCCCCGCGCCAGGGAACAGAGTCTCGACCGCCTCCCGGCGCTCGACCGAGGCCCACCGCTGTCCACCCTCGGTGCCGACGGTCACCGCTCTCCCCTGCTCCACGAGCTCGCGATGCCAAGCGCGCCACCGGTCGGCGGGCGGGCACGCGATCACCGTCATCAGGAAGTCGTGCATCTCGTCCGCGTCGCGCGGCTCCGGTCGAACCTCGTCCACGACGCGCGCGATCGCTTCCGGGTCGAGTCGGCCGAGCTCGCGAGCCTCCACGGGGAGCCCGCGACGAAGCTGCACCGCGCGGCTCCGCCGCTCCTCCAGAGGAGCATCGTCGAGGAACGTGAACGGGCGGCCGTTCAGGATCTCGTGGGCGAGGAGCGAGGGCTCCGTCGTATCCACCACGACCACCCGCACGTCTCCGGACTCGATCTCGCGGACGAGCTCACGGAGCGCATCGACGTCCATGGCCTCGTGCAGGCAGTCGTCCATCGTCTGCCGGACCAGCGGATGGTCCGGGATCTCGACCGGGCCGGTCACGTTCTCCTGGCAGTTCACGAGCCGGGGGAACACCGCCGCCATCAGGTCGTCCGCCTCCATCCGCTGGATCGGCGGCGGGTTCTTCCGTCGCCCGCGCATCCGGAGCACCGCGAGCGACCGGTTCAGGTTCCACCGCCAGCGCGCCGCGAACATCGGCGACACGAGAACCGCCTGCCGGACGACGTCCTCGACCGACTTCGAGGCGAGGAACCTCGGAACGCGCTCCAGCGGGAAGCTGTGCTGGGGTCCGAGTGACAGCAGCACCGCGTCGTCGCTCGCCGCCGCCTGGAGCTCGAAGTCGAACGTCACGCAGAACCGCTTGCGGAGCGCGAGCCCCAGCGCGCGGTTCACGCGCCCGCCGAACGGCGCGTGGACCACCAGCTGCATCCCTCCGCTCTCGTCGAAGAACCGCTCGATCACGAGCGTCTCGCGCGTGGGTAGCACCCCGAGCGCGGCCAGTCCCGCGCTCAGATAGCCGACGACCGTGTCGGCGGCGACCCGGTCGATGCCGCACTCGGCCTCGAGCCATCGTCGCGCGTCCTCCGGACCCCCGGCGCGCAGCCGTTGCTCGACGGCCGCGCGAAGCGCCGAGACCTCCTCCGAGAGCTCCTCGGTCCGCGCCGGCGCCTCTCCGAGCCAGAAGGGCACCGACGGGGGCGCCCCGCGGGCGTCGATGACGCGAACGGTCCCCGGCTCGATCCGCCTGATCTGCCAGGAGGTGGTTCCCAGCAGGAAGATGTCCCCGGCCATGCTCTCGATCGCCCAGTCCTCGTTCACCGTGCCGACGAACGTGTCTTCGGGCTCGGCCACGACACGGTAGTCGCCGACGTCGGGGATCGCGCCGCCCGATGTCAGCGCCGCCGTCCGTGCGCCGCGGCGCCCCCGGAGCCGGCCGTTCACGCGGTCTCGATGCACGTACGCGGCACGGCGCCCGCGTCCGGTGACGATCCCGTCGGAGACCATCTCGACCACGTCGTCGAAGTCCTCGCGGGAGAGCTCGGCGAAGGGAGAGGCGCGCCGGACGAGTTCGAACACCTCGTCCTCGCTCCACTCCTCGGCGGCGACCTCGGCGACGATCTGCTGGGCGAGGATGTCTAACGGAGCGCGCGGCGGGTGGACCGCGTCGAGCCTCCCCGCCCGCACGCCTCGAAGAAGCGCAGCGCACTCGACGAGCTCGTCCCGGGTGGTCGGATACAGGATCCCGCGCGGGGTTCCCGTCCGCGTGTGGTTGGAACGCCCAACCCGTTGCAGGAACGTCGCAAAGCTCCGAGGCGACCCGATCTGGCAGACGAGCTCGACCGGGCCGATGTCGATGCCGAGCTCGAGCGAGGCGGTCGCCACGAGGGCTGAGAGCTCCCCTGCGCGAAGCCGCCGCTCGACGCGCTGCCGCCGCTCCCTCGACAAGCTGCCGTGGTGGGCAGCGACCCGCTCCTCGCCGAGCCGCTCGCCGAGCTGGTGAGCCACGCGCTCGGCCATCCGCCTGGTGTTCACGAACACGAGCGTGGTGCGATGGTCGGCGACGTGCTTAGCGATCCGATCGAGGATCTCGGCCATCTGCTCCGCCGAGGTCACGGCTCCAGGCTCCTGATCGGGAAGCTCCAGGGACATGTGCAGCGGACGGCGGTGCCCCACGTCGACGACGGAGCAGCGGGGTGAACCGTCGGATTCCGAGCGGTCCGCCGCGGCCCCGACGAGGAGTCGCGCGATCGTCTCGATCGGTCGCTGCGTCGCCGAGAGACCGATCCGCTGGGGCTGTCGATCGCACAGTCCTCCCAGCCGTTCCAGCGTCAATGCGAGGTGCGAACCGCGCTTGTTGCCAGCGACGGCGTGGATCTCGTCGACGATCACGGTCTCCACCCAGCCGAGCATCCGCCTGCTGCGCTCGGCGGTCACCATGAGGTACAGAGACTCCGGTGTGGTGATGAGGAAGTTCGGCGGGCGCCTGAGCATCGCGGCCCGCTCGGACGCAGCGGTGTCGCCGGTCCGGAGGCTCACACGCAGCTCGGGTGCCGTGGAGCCGAGCTCCTCCGCGACCGCACGGATCTCGCGGAGCGGCAGCTCGAGGTTCTCGTGGACGTCGACGGCGAGCGCCTTCAGCGGCGAGACGTAGACCACCTGAGGCCCCGTCTCCACGGGGACACTGGCTTCCGCCGTTCGGTAGAGGCGGTCGATGCAGACTAGGAAGCTCGCGAGGGTCTTGCCCGAGCCGGTCGGTGCGGCGATCAGGGTGTGACGTCCCTCGGAGATGCGCGCCCAACCGAGCGCCTGCGGCTCGGTGGGACCGTCCGGGAACCTCCTCGCGAACCAGGCGCGGACCGCCGGGTGAAAGCCCTCGAGCATGCCGCCCACTCTAGCCTCAGCCTCCGACGACTACGTCCACGCCTTGCGGCGCGTGCCGCGCACCGTATAGCTTCCTGCGCATCGGGTTGGGGACCTGGCTGAGGGGTGCAGTGGGCGATCAACGGCGCGGGTCCAGACATGCGGTGGTCCGGACATCGCTGCTCGGACCCGCGGTTCTGGCGCTCGTCGCGCTATCGGCCGGACCCGCCCTCGCCGAGCTTCCAGGGACCCCCGTCCGGGGAACGTGGGGCACGAACGGCACCGTCTACGCGATCACCCGGATCGGCGACGTGGCGTTCCTCGGCGGGAGCTTCTCCGCGGTGCTCGATCCCGAAGGAGGGTCGCTACCACGAGCCAACTTCGCGGCCATCGACCTATCCACCGGCCGGCCGACCGAATGGGCCCCCCAGGTTTCCGGAGCCGTTCACGCGCTCGCGACCGACGGGAGAACGATCTTCGTCGGCGGCACGTTCACCAAGGTGAACGGCCAGCCGCGGGGACGCTTCGCAGCGATCGGACCGAACGGGAACCTGCGTTCCTGGACGGCCGATGCGAGCTCCTCCATCGATGCGCTCACGGTCTTGGGATCCACGATCTTCATGGGCGGGGACTTCTGGCAGATGAAGGGAGAGCTCAGGAGCCGGCTCGCCGCCGTGACGACCGCGGGAGAGCTGCTCGACTGGAACCCGAGCGCCAACGCACGCGTGCGCTCCCTAGCCGTCGATCGGCGGAGCGTCCTTGTCGCGGGGGACTTCACGTCGGTGAACGGCGATGGGTCGCGGAGGCACGTCGCGCGGGTCGACCGGCTCACCGGCGAGCTGCGAGGCTTCGCCCAGCCTCCGGGCTATCGCGCGTTCGACGTCACGGTCGTGGACCGCACCGTCTATGCGGCGATAGGGGGCCCCGGTGGCAGGGTCATGAGCTGGGACATCCACGGGAACACGCGGTGGACCGTCTACGCCGACGGGGACGCGCAAGCCATCGGATTCGCCGACGGCGACGTGATCGCCGGCGGGCACTGGGACTACATCTCCAAGACGCTGGTCCCGAAGCTCGCCGCGCTCGACCCCGCAACGGGAGCCCTCGACACGGGGTGGGTCCCGCGCCCCAGCGGGGGCGGTATCTGGGCGATCCGCGCGTACTCAGACGAGCTCCTTGTCGGTGGCAACGACTTCAACTACGTGGGAGGTGTCTGGGCGTCCCGGTTCGCGCGCTTCGAGTTGTAGCCCGGGTTAGGACCGGATCACGACGGGCGTGCCGAGGTCGAGTAACGGCTTCAACCGGTCGAGCGCCGCCTCCGAGACTCGCAGGCACCCGGCGGACACCGACCGCCCGATCGAGGACGGATCGTTCGTTCCGTGGATCGCCAACTGGTTGCCGCCGCTCCAGCCCGGAGGAAGGTTTGTCTGGATGCCGGAGATCCCGAAGGCGAAGCTCCCGTAGTACGAGCCGCCGCCGAACGGCACCCGGTCCGTTACGAAGTACTTCCCCGGCGGAGTCGGCGAGACCGGCGAGCCGGTCGCGGCAGGGAACCGCGCGATCACGCGATCCCGGCGCTCGACGACGACGACGTGCCTCGAGAGATCGACCTCGACCGTCACCCAGGTCGTCGCGGTCTCGAGCCCGCGGAGCGGGATCCACCCGGTCTCGCGCGATCCGCTGTACGGCAGCGTGACGAGGCCGTAGCGGCCGTGACGCGCCGTCTCGAGCACCCAGGCGACGAGCGGGGCCCGGTAGTACTTCGAGCCGGCCGCCATCGTGCCGACGACGCGTCCCCCGCCGGGACGCGAGGTGACAGGCATGCTGCCCTCGACGTACACCATCACGTTCGGCTCGGACTCGGACTCGGCCGGAGCCGGAAGCACCCGGACGATCCCCGGATCCCCCGCGGCGCCAAGCACGACCGGAGCGGCCGGAGCCACCGCGGGGGCGGCTGCCGACGCGCCTGCGCCCCCTAGTACGGGCGCGGCGAGCATGAGAAGCCCGCCTATCGAGAGGATCGCGCCGATCCGGGCCGGGAACTCTCCCCTCTCCATGCCCGCCTCATCGGCGTGCGGGGAAGGATCCTTGATCGGCCCTTCGGCCTAGGCGTGCTCGTGCTCAGTCACGCACGATAACCGGGGTGCCGAGAGGCACGCGCCGGAGCTCCTCCATCTGGGCGTTGGAGACCCGTATGCACCCGTGGGAGATCGCGAGCCCGGTATCCCCGGGGTCGGCCGTTCCGTGGATCGCGATGCGCTCGTCCGGATAGTCCGGCGAGAACGCGGACAGCCCGAGCGCGAACACGCCGTAGGGACCACTCGGGGAGTCTTGCGGAACGCGGGCCCAGACGTAGAAGGTGCCGGTAGGGGTCGGGGTCGCCGGCGCGCCGATCGCCACGCGGTAGGTCGCGACCGGCTCACCGTTCTTCGTCCACCGAAGGGTCCGCTCGGACAGGTCGACCACGATGCGGTGGTGGCGTTCCTCGAGTCGGACCTCGTCCGCCGGGACCCAGCCCGGCCGTCCGTGCACCCCGAGAGGCAGGACCACGCGAACCCACGACTCGCCGTCGAGGTCTGCCCGCGCGGCGGTGGCGAGCATCGAGATCCGCTGCCCGAAGCCGTTCCTCGTGTCGAATCGCCAGAACGGCGCGCCGCCGGGCTCGCGCGAGACCTCCACGACGCGGTCGTGGGTCTCGGCCGCGTACCAGGCGCCGGGCTGGAGGATGGGAAGCGGCGGAGTCTGGACCTCGGCCACCACGGGCGGGACGGCCGGCGGTTCCGGCGGCTCGGGCTGTGGTACAGGCCGGCCCCCGCAGGCGGAGAGGAGCGTCAGCAGGGCGCCCGCACCGGCTGTGATTCGCCCATGCAATGGCATGGCACAGGATTCAACACCATCCATCCGGCCCCTACACCCTCGTCCGGATGGACCCTGGCTTTCGCCCGATGCCGGCCGTGGGCCTTCCCCCGTACGGTAGTTTCCCCCATGCGTTCCAAGGGAACGGTTCTCGCCCGCCCCATCGCGGCAGCGCTGTCCTTCGCGCTCGCGGCGCTGGTCGGCACCCCCGCGAACGCGGATGCCCCCACCTGCCTCGGCATGCCGGCCAAGATCGTAGGCTCCGCTGACGGCGAGGCGATAGTCGGCACTCCCGGAGACGACGTCATCTCCGGGCAGGGTGGCAACGACACGATCCTCGGCGGCGGCGGGAACGACCTGCTCTGCGGAGACGGCGGGGACGACGATCTTCGCGGCGGCGGCGGCTCGGACCGGCTCGTCGGGGGCGATGGTCTCGACGTGCACGCGGGCGGTCAGGGTTTCGACAACGCCGACTACTCGGAGCGCACCGCCCGGCTGTGGGTCTCGATCGATGGAGTGGCGAACGACGGCGAGCGGGACGAGGGCGACCTCGTCGCGCGCTCGATCGAGTCGGTGGTCGGCGGCGTGCGCTCGGACCGGATCTGGGGATCTGGGGACGCCAACACCCTGATCGGGGGCGGCGGCGGTGACGTGCTCGAGGGCGGCGAGGGCGACGACACGCTGCTCGGTGGTAGCGGAAGCGACACGCTCCTAGGCGGCCCCGGGGAGGACCTCTCGGTCGGAGGCCAAGGCAACGATCTCGAGTCGGGCGATGGCTCTGAGGACACGTTCGCCCAGTTCCCGTTCGCGACCTACGGCTCGACCGCGGAACCGACGTCCATCAGCGACAACGGGGCGAGCAACGATTTGTTCATCTCCGTTCCAACCAGCGAGATCCGCGACATCAACGTGCGGGTAGACATCGAGCACGCATCGCCCGGCGACCTCGTGCTGATCCTTCGCTCCCCCGCCGGCAGCACGGTCACGCTGGCCGACCGGATTTCCGAGAACGGCACGCAGTTCGTCGGCACCACCTTCGACAGCGAGGCCTTCACGCGGATGACGAACGCGGGCAAGCGGCCTCTGTCGGGCAGGTTCCACCCCGAGGGGAGCCTGGACCGAACCTTCCGGGGGACCGAAGCCGGAGGAATCTGGAAGCTACGCGTGATCGACGAGGTCGCGGGCGACCGTGGAACACTGAACTGGTGGAGCCTCGAGATCGCAACGCCTTACTCGCGCAGCGACGGAGCCGACGCGATCTCCGGGGGTCAGGGCCTTCACGACCTGGTCGACTACTCGGCCCGGACGGGATCCGTCTCGGTCTCGCTCGACGGGTCGGCCGGCGACGGGCTCGTGGGCGAGGGCGACGACGCACGCGCCGGCCTTGAGGAGGCGGTGGCAGGTTCCGGCGATGACACGCTCGACGGGAACGCGTCGGGGAACGACCTCCGCGGCTGGACGGGCGACGACGAGGTCTCCGGCGGCGACGGCGACGACGTGATCGACGGGGGCGACGGCTTCGACACCCTGGACGGCAACGCGGGGACGAACATGTGCCTGAACGGCGAGGCCGTCGCGAACTGCGACGTGGTCTGAGCTATCTGGGAGACTCGCTGCGGCGAGGTCGATGCCGAGGGACGACGCTGGTGCCCGGTGCTCCGTCGAGGGGTGTCGAACGGCTACGGTGGTCTCCTCAATCGGCCTCTTCTGCGAGGAGCACGCTTCCGGACGCTTCCGCTGCGACGTCGACGGCTACGACTGCTGGGCCGATCTGGCAATCGACGGCCGCCCGTTGTGCCGCCACCACGCCGTCGAGTTCCGGCAGTCGGGCGGAGCGGTCCGGCACCGCTGAGCCGCCCTTGGCCTCCGCTACGCTTGCCCTACCGCGAGAGTGGCGGAACCAGGTAGACGCGCCGGACTTAGGATCCGGTGCCCGAAAGGGCGTGGGGGTTCGAGTCCCCCCTCTCGCACCAGCTCACCGCGTGGTTCGGCGCCACCCTGAGTGAGCGATCCGGCCGGCCGGTGCGTCGAGGCTAGGCGCTGGGCCACGGGAAAGGACGCTCGAGGAACGGCCAAACGATCGGGACCGCGAGGTCGCTATGAACGAACGCGCCACAGTGACCAAGCCCGGGCAGCACACGTCGCTCTTCCTCCGGCTCCCCGGCCGGAACGGTTCACCGATGACTAGGAGTCCCCCAGGACGAAGCGCCCGAGCCGACTTCTCGACCAGATGCCGGTTGGTCGCGTCGTCGAAGTGATGGACCAAGCGAACATGAGGATGAGGTCGAACTCGAACGCACCGAGATCGTCGGTGAGCGCGTCCCCAGCCGCAGAACGACCCGATCCCCCATGTCGTCCCGCCAGGAGAGGTGCGGTGCTTCCTCTCTAGAATAAGAATTCAGCCCGAGACTAGATGCCGGTGATTCGTGCAATGTGCGTCTGCCAGCCACATCCGACGCCGGTGATGTTGACCGATCGCTCTGACGTCACCCAGATGGAAGACAAGTCTGGATCGGCGGCAGCTCCGGAGTAGTCACCCGCTCGGTAGAATCCCTTCCGAGAGTCGTAGGTTGCGTCGAGTAGGCACGTTCCCTGCGCCAACCATGAGACGCTGGAGAACTGACTCGCCGTGGGAGTTTTGGCCGCCCAGGCCGAACCTCGGTAGCCCCCTACCTGCACCGCGTTGAAAGCAGTCGCGGCTGCCCCAGAGTTGTTCACGGCAATGCTCGGAAATGTGTAGTACCACCCGTCTCCGCCCCCTAGTACGGATTGCTGAGCTACCGATGTGGTGATTCCACCGTTGGAAGTGTTGCCCACCGATAGCTGGATGTAGCGGACGCATACCTCGTTCTCCCCACCACCGAACTGACATCTGACGTTGTGGACTGCATGCAGCGCGTCTCCTCGTCCGGCCACCTGCAGCATGCGGGTGTCACCGGTATCGATTCCTACGTTGCTTAGACTTCCAGGTGCCAGTCGGTCGGGTTCGCGGTTGTTGGATGATCCCGAAAGAGAAGCGGGCCCGAACAGAGACGGCGAGCCGGAGGCGAGACTCGCGATCTTCCAGACGCGATATTGGGTTGATCCACCTCCGACCGTGTCGATCAGGTAGGCAGGTTGCGTTGCAGGCGTTACTCCTGTCGGATTCGTGTAGTGAAGAGCTGGCTGCAGAGTGTCGGGCAATCGAGTGGCCTGTGACGGCCCATACCCGGTCCACAGGTACGGTGCCTTCCATGCCGGGCAACTGGAGTAGTTGTTCGCGAAGTAGTTCTTCGACCAGGCTCGGATCACTCCTCCCTCGAAAGTCGTCGAGTACTGGTTGGTCGTAAGAATCAGGGTGTTTCGACCAACTCCAAGCCCCGGGTAGTCCGCCCAGGTGGAGGCGCCGCCGAAAAGTATCCTTGCGTCGAAGACGTAACGACACCATTGCGAAGCCGCGAAGGAGGTCGGAGACGCTGGCCGAGAGACTGCAAGATAGAAGTTCGAAGCAGAGGCCGTCTGGCCCTGAAGGGCAACTGCGAAATACGTCTGGGAGCCCCGATCGTATATGACCTTCGGATCGAAAAGGGCCTCACCCACGGGCACGCCGTTGGAGGTAGCACCGAAAAACCGATTCAGATCGGTCACGGCGAAAACTCCTCCCGTGCTGTCGAGGAGCTTTGCCCTTCTGTTGACGAGGTGCAGCACCCGGTCGGATCCGCGCGCGATCGTAGAGTCGGGTGGGAAGCCGGCGCCGTACCCCGATGCAGTCTGGCTCATGCCGGCAAACTTGGTCGATGCGGCAGCGGCCGAGTCCGGTGACCCAGTGGAAGGACCCCCGCGACTGACGTGGCCTCCCTCAGACGGCGGTGGTTTGGTGGCAGCGTGACCGTTGCGTGGCGTAGGGAGGGTCAGCCTGTCTGCTTGAGTTCCCGTAACGCCGGACTCTCCAATCAGGTGTCCCTCGCCTTCGCCGACCTTACTTGGAGTAACAACCTCGGATCGCCCGCTCGGCCGCGCCGATGTGTTGCGAGCGGAGACCGGAGTACTAGCCACCGAAGTTGCCAAGACAGCAAGAGCCACCGGAACAAGCAGCCGCAAATGAGACTCCCGCACCTGTCGTCGGCCTCTTGGGACGTGTGCAACCCTTGCGCTCCAACCCCTGCCGTTCATGCTTCCCCTCCAGTCCCCCGCGCCAGGTCCACACCCTTGTCCGGTCGTGCATGTTCTAGATCGAAGGAGCCCTGTATACATCCACTGATGTGGGGCTGTCCATGGCCCCAAAGCCGCTCTCGCGAACTCAACAAGGAAGTTGGCCACCGCGAGACCTCGGGATCGGTTGCTGGATCCGGGTGCGCGCGATGAAGGCTGACCGCCGCACACCGCTGATATGAGTACCCACCCTCCGCGCTATTGGCAACCTGTCACCAAGCAAGGGAAATCGCCGTCTTGACAGGCTTCGTCGGGCGCGGAACGTTGCACTCTGTCGATGTCTCCGGTCAAACACCGCTTCGATCTGTCGGTTCTACGAGACCTCCGAGTGCGTCGCTCGGTCCTGTCCCGTCAAGTGGTTGAGATTCGTCACCGCCATCCTCGGCTCTCACGCGATCGCAGCGAGTAGCTCCCTGGGGTCCTCACCTCCCTCGAGTTCGTCGACTTTGGCCATCGATCCGATGCTGAAGTAACGGCGGTCCGCGACCTGCCACTCGTCATCCTGCTCGGCGAGCAGCGTTCCGACCATGCGCGTCAACGAGTCGAGCGTCGGGAAGATGCCGACGACCCGGGTGCGGCGCTTTACCTCCTTGTGCAGCCGCTCGATCGGGTTGGTCGAGTGCAGCCGGCGTCGGTGCTCCCGGGGGAAGTGCATGTGGGCGAGCACGTCCTCTGCCGCATCCTCCAGCAGCTCCGCAGCCTGAGGGAACCTCTCCTCGAGCATCCGAGCGACGTCGTGCAGCTGGGTCATGGCCGTGGCGTGATCGGGCGCGGAGAACACCGAGCGAACGACCGCGCCCACGGTGTCTTGCGCGCCCTTGGGAACCGTCGAGAGCAGGTTCCTCATGAAGTGGACCCGACACCGCTGCCAGGTGGCGCCGGAAAGGATCTTCACGATCGCCTGACGCAGGCCCTCATGGGCATCGGAGATCACCAAGCCGGACGCCCTTCAGCCCGCGCTTGATGAGGCTCCGAAGGAACGAGGTCCAGAACTGATGATCCTCGCTCTGGCCGGTGGCCGCACCCAATATCCTTCGTTGTCCCTGGTCGTTGACCCCGATCGCCACGACGGTCGCGACCGAGGTGACGCGTCCGGCCTGGCGGACCTTGTGGAAGGTCGCATCGAGCCACACGTAGGGGTGCTCGCCTTCGATCGGGCGATGAAGGAACGTCTTCACCTCCTCGTCGAGCACCTTGCAGATCCTCGAGACCTCCGAGCGGGAGATCCCGTCTATGCCGAGAGCCCGAACGAGGTCGTCGACCTTGCGGGTGGACACGCCCTTCACGTATGCCTCGACCACGACCGCGTGAAGCGCCTTCTCAGCTCGCCGGCGAGGCTCCAGGAGCGAGGGGAAGTAGGCGCCGGCGCTCACCTTCGGGATCCTCAGTTCGATCGTGCCCGACCGCGTGTCCCATCGCCTGGTCCGGTAGCCGTTGCGATAGGCAACTCGCTCGGAGCTCCGCTCGTAGGGGGCGGCCCCGATCTGGGAGCTCACCTCGGTCTCCATCACAGCTTGTGCGAGCACACGCACACCTTCACGCAGCACATCCACGTCGTTCTCCTCCAGCAGCTTGCTGGCGAACGACATGATGTCCATCCTGGGTGTGGCCATCGTCCCTCCTCATCCGACTGTCCTGTCGTTGAGGAGGGCGGTGGCCATCTACCTCACGGGGATTTCCACCCCGGATCCCACCTCGAAAGTCCACCACGTCTCGGGACGCTAACCATGTATCTCGGTGATGGCTACCTCGTCCGATGCCATCGCGGCGTTTGGCAGCTCCGTATCACTACCGATGCCGAACATCCCGGAATCATCGAGGAATGCCGGCTCGCGATGGAGGCAATCATGGTCGGCCAGCGAGCTCATGGGACTGCCCCAGGTTTGGTTGACTCCTAGGCTGTGAGGATGATCCTCACGGGAAGGAGGCAGCAGATGCCGAAGGCGTTCCCCCTGGAGTTCCGCCGCGACGTCGTGGCGGTGGCTCGTCGCAAGGAAGCTCCAATGAGCCAGATCGCCAAGGACTTCGGGGTCTCCGAGTCGTGTCTGCACCGGTGGGTGAAGCGGGCCGAGATCGAAGACGGCCTGCGCGAGGGCCTGACCCTCGCCGAAGAGGCCGAGATCCGCGAGCTCAAGAAGCGCAACCGGCTGCTCGAGCAGGAGAACGAGGTCCTTCGCCGGGCCGCCATCTACCTCGGGCAGGGCCTCAACCCAAAATGAGCTACCCGCTGGTCCGAGAGCTTGCCGCAGACGGGATCCCCGTGGTGGTGACCTGCCGGGTGCTCGGGTTCACCCCTCAGGCGTTCTACAAGTGGCGCTACAACCCGGTCTCCGCAAGGGAGTGGGACGACGCACACCTGGTCGACGCCGCCCGAGAGATCCACGCAGACGATCCGGCGTTCGGCTACCGCTTCATCACCGACGAGCTCGCCTCCGAGCGGGGGATCCGAGCGAGCGAGAACCGGGTGCACCGTCTGTGCAGCGCCCACAGCATCTTCTCGGTCCTCGCCCGCAAGAAGGGCCGCAGGCCGAGGCCTGGGGAGCCGGTGCACGACGACCTGGTCCGCCGGTCCTTCGGTGCCAAGGCTCCCAACGAGCTGTGGTTCACCGACATCACCGAGCACGGAACCGATGAGGGCAAGCTCTACCTGTGTGCGGTGAAGGATGCGTTCTCCGGGCGCATCGTCGGGTACGCGGTGGACTCCAGGATGAAGGCCTCGCTCGCGGTGGCGGCGCTTGGGGGCGCCATCAGACTGCGAACGCCGGCCGGCACCGTGGTGCACTCCGACAGAGGGAGCCAGTTCCGTTCGGGGAAGTTCGTTCGCCTGCTGAGGAACAACGGCCTCATCGGCTCGATGGGCCGAGTCGGAGCCTGTGCCGACAACGCCGCCATGGAGTCGTTCTTCGCGCTGTTGCAGAACAACGTCCTGGACCGGCAACGCTGGCAGACGAGAGAGGAGCTTCGCCTTGCGATCGTGACCTGGATCGAACGGACCTACCATCGCCGGCGCCGCCAACGGGCCCTCGGTAAGCTCACCCCGATCGAGTTCGAGGCAGTCCACGAGGTCGCTCATGCGGCCTGAGGACGTTCAACCCCGCGAGTCAACTGAAGTGGGGGCAGTCCCCATAGCCTCCTTCGCTCTTCGCGTTGCGTCGTCATCTCAATGTACTCCAAGCACTGGGTATGTCTGTTTCCCCAGCACGGCCCTGGTCACAAGCGCGAGCGACCGATTCGTCTCCATTCTTGGCAAGAGCAGGTCGTGAGCCGAGAGGCAGAGAGGTTCCTGCGCGGGCTGATCCACAGTGACGGATGCCGCGTGATCGCGAATGACCGTGGCGTGAAGAGCGTACGGTACCACTTCTCAAATCGATCACAAGACATCAAGAGACTCTTCTGCAACTCGCTAGACAGTCTGGGCATTCAATGGACTCGCCCATCCGACCGAGGAAACGCCATCTACCGGAAAGATGCGGTTGCGCGGCTCGACCAGTTCATCGGGCCGAAGCCATGAGCAGTCAACCGCAACGAGGACGTCGTCATCGTTGCGTCTCTTCCGCTCTCCCAGCCTCACATCTCGGACGCACCCTCACGTCGAGGTCCTCCACCGAGCAGACGCGCCGGACTTAGGATCCGGTGCCCGAAAGGGCGTGGGGGTTCGAGTCCCCCCTCTCGCACCGCCGATCTCGTCGGGGCGGGGGCGCGGGAT
>Ga0209751_10002008_pt1 | contig 20630 bp, 10 predicted proteins | sample RifCSP13_1_FD_184019 | JGI IMG/M metagenome (GOLD analysis project Ga0209751, IMG submission 184019) | Soil microbial communities from Rifle, Colorado - Rifle CSP2_sed 13_1 (SPAdes) (version 2) | ecosystem: Environmental > Terrestrial > Deep subsurface > Rock core/Sediment | place: Rifle... | reverse complement strand
CGTGTAGCGCGCCTCGGTCGATCCCGGAGTGGCGTTCGCCGCTCGGAGTAACACCGCGGCGGTTGCGAGAAGCGCAACCGTGCAGGCGAGCGCTCGGGCCTTGACGTCTCCTGCCGTGGTGCCGATCTCGAGTTGCGCAAAGGACAGGAGCGGTAGGAGCCAGAGCCAGGAAAAGGTGGGTGCGAGAATTGCGATCGGGACGAGCAGCAGCGCGAAGTAGTGACCCCACACGATTGGTGTCGTGAGGAGCGCGACGACGAGTGCGAGCGTGAAGGCGGTGGCGTCACGCTCACGCGTCGCTGCAATGGCCGCGATCCCGGCAAGCGCCACTAGCACCAACACCACCTGCGCCGCCGGGTCAGGCGTGCCGTGGTTCACGAGCACCGCGTACAGGGACACGGACAGAGGGCCCCACACGTCGGTGATGGTCGCGAGCAGATGCGGATACTCGGTCATGCGGTCGAAGCGGGTCGCCGCCCACGGCACGAGCAAGAACAGGACGCCCGCACCCACGCTCATCAGCGCTGCGCGGCGCCGACCGGTGAACCACAGCCACGGAACGAGAGGCCACAGGAACAGCTTCAGCGCGACGAGCAAGCCGACGGCGAGCCCGGCGACGCCGGACCGGTTCCGCCAGCGCCATGCGCAGGCCACGACCGGGACGAGGAGCAACGAGACGTTGCCCCAGGCGAGGCCGGTCACGACTGCAGGGCTGACGAAGGCCGCCAGGTAGCAGCGCCAATCGGATACGCCGAGCACCTTGAGCGCTGCGAACAGACCTCCGGCGAGCATGATCGTCCAGATGACGCGTGACTCCGCGACGGGTGGCAGAGCGAAGGGAAGCGTGACCACGTTGGCGATGGGCGGATAGCTGGCCGCACGCGGGAACACTGCCTCCACGGTCGGAGCCGGAAGCGGCGAGGAACCGTCCAGGTACGTACGGCCCGCCGCCCAGATATTCACGACGAAATCGTCGGCGAAGTGGCCGGATGGCACGACCACCGCAACGTAGAGCACAGTCGCCAAGCAGCCCGCGATGCTCGCGAGAAGCGGCACAAGCATCCGTGTTCCGAGAGCCCGAGGATCGGTACCTGGACTCGGCTCTGTGTCCGTCATCGCGCCTCGCCGGGGCGACGGTCGGCGTCGACACGCACGAACCCTGGGATGGTGTCGGCGACCGAGAGCACCTCGACCTCCCGCGGCCCGTGCGCGATGCTCGTGAGCCCGTAGAGATCGGAGACCGCGGCAAACGGGCTGTCCCTTTCGTCCAGCAGCAGCCGAGGCCGCCGCTGGAACACGACGAATCGCGGAACCTCGACGAGCCCGTCCTCGATCGTCGGGATCGTCGCGCACGGAAAGTAGGGAGTCACCAGCGGCTCCAGATACACCGGCGCGTTCGGATCTGCGAGCAGGTCGGAGACATTGCCCTCGCCGCGCAGCTGGTGCGCAAGCCCGCAGCTCGAGCGACCGGCGAGCGCTTCGAGGTTCTGGCGGGCGGGGCTCCAAGCCGTGACCGCCGCGTCGCGGATGAGGATCGCGCACGTGAGGCCGACGGCGGCGAACGACACGATCGCGAGTGCCCTTCCGACGCTCGCTTCCAGACCTTCACGCTTGCTTCCCGATCGTATGGATACAGCCGTCGAGATGGCAAGAATCGCGATGAGCACCAGGAATGAATCGGCGTTGAAGCCGCTGCGCCAGCTCGTTTCCTGAAGATCGAGCAGGCTCCACCCGGGTGCCCTCCACGACCAGAGAACGATGGCGCCGACAGAGGCGAGCGCGAGAATTGGCCGGATCGCGCGCCACCTCGGTTCGTCGCGCTCGCCAATCAGGCGCGCCACCTCGGCGGCCAACGCAACTGCACCGACCGCAGCGATGGCCCCGAAGTGCCATGGCCACTTGCTTGGGACCAACGCGAGCAGCGCCAGCGCCACAACGACGCTACGCGCTGGAAGCACGAGGACACCTGTGACCGCCGAGCGGCGGCGGGTCAGCAATGCAACGACCGAAAGCATGATGAGGGCGACGCTCAGGCGGCGAATCGCTATCCCACCTCCCCACGCGTCGAACGTCGTGTACCGGATGTACTCGCGCCACCACGGTTCCGCGTGGACGTCGCCCTCGCGGGCCAGGCGCGCGTCGGAGAGTCGAGTCGCCAGGTCAGCGTCGATCGTGAAGAGGACTAGAGCCAGCGCAAGCCCGGCGAGCAGAAGTGCTCCGAACGCGAACAGGATCCGACGCTCGCCGCGCCGGAGCCAACCTACGATCTCGGGCGCCGCGGCAAGCAGCGGCGCCCCCGCAACGAGGCCTGTCGGGTGGGCCGTCGTGGCGAAAACGGTTGCCGACACCGCGACCGCAAGCGGCGCCAGCCGCGGTGCGAGCGCGAACGAGATCATTGCCGCGAGGCTCGCAAGGACGAGCACCGAGACGAACGGCTCGAGCCGCAAGGTCATTCCCCACGCCGTCGCCCCGACGAGGAAAGCGCCCGCGAGCGTCCACCGGACGCTCCAGCTCACCGGTGCAGGGACGACTCGGTACAGGCACCAACGACAGAGAAGCCACGCTGCAAAAAGGGCCAGCAGCGCCGGCACCCGCATGAACACGAGGTCGCTCGTCGACGCGATCGCCCAGTGCCGGAGCCACTCGACCCAGTACCCGAGCGGCAGGCCCACTCCCCAGACGTCGTAGTAGAAGTCGAGGGTCCCGATGTCGTCGAAAGCTCGAAGCTCCACCCAGATCCAGCCGTCGTCGAACAGCGTCGGCGCGACGACCCACCAGACCAGGAGCACGCCCAAAACCGCTGCATCCGTGGTGCCTCGCGCCTCCCAGACTGAGCTGATCCCGCGCCGGATCCGCCCGAGCACCCCTCGTCGACGGGGACGTACGAGCAGAATCAGTGCCAGACAGACCAGCGCAACGGCGAGTGCCGCGGCGACGAACTGCCGCGCCGTCCACGAGGTCGCGTAGTCCCTCGTCCGAATCACGACCCTCGGCGGCTCTCCTGCCCGCAGGTCGAGACCGGTGAACAGGCCCGTGACTATCGGCATGTCGTCGAGCGTCTGCGTCTGAAGGCTCACCGCTCGGCTCGGCAGCCGCAGCTCGCCGTCCGCGACCTCCACGCGCAGCGGACAACTCGTGGGCCACGGCAGCTCGGCGACGTCCGAGGCGCCGACGCTGATCCGGAGCGCGTCGTCCACACCAGCGATCCGAAGAGCCCCGGCAGTCTCGGCGCGTCGTGCCGTCGCTAGCACCGTCACCGGCCTGGCGTCGCGGAGAGGTGGAGCCAGGCCGCACGGAAGCTGCACCTCGATCGACGCCGGAACGCGATTGAGAAGCGGAAGCGGCGCATAGAAGCCGCGTTCTGGGCTTTCAGCAGGCAACGTCGCCGGCGGCCACGCGTACTCGGCGCTCTCCCCTCGCGCGGGGCCGGCGGCGACAACGATGGATGCAACCAGCGCCAGCGCAGCCGCGCAGACAGCAAGGAGCCGTGCCCGCGTCGCCGTGGCCACACCGACCGAGCCGCTGGCCTCGTTCGCAGGGCGAGGTGGTCTCCGGAGCGTGCGAATAGCCAACTGGCCGGACGCCTGCTAGACCGCCTCCGACGGGCGGATCCGCACCGGCACCACAACAGCCGCGCCTACCAGGCCGAAGAGAAGGACGAACACCATGACCCGGAGCGGGCTTATGAGTCTCTCGAATCGGCGCGGCACTCCAGGCCGAGAATGCTCAGGGCTAGCCCGAAGTGGCCCTAACGCGCGTTCCTGCTCGTCAGAGGAGACGAGAGCCACGGCTTCACATGCTAGAGAGCGCCCTGGAGGTTCCCCTACCGCAAGGGTGAGGGGCGGCCGACCTTTTGGCCGGGTGCACCCGCCGTAGGCCTGGGCATACTGCGCCAATGGCGGTTCGACGCTCGCCGCGGTCGGAGGCGGACCCGCTGTCGCTCACCGATCCCGCTGCCCAACTGCCCACACCGGAGCTTTCGATCGTCGTCCCCGTCCACGACGAGCAGGACAACGTTGGAGCGCTCTACGAGGCGCTCATGCCCAACCTCGAGGAGCTCGGGCGGTCCTTCGAGATCATCGTCGTCGACGACGGCAGCCGCGACGACACGTACCCGAGGCTCACCTCTCTCGCGACCGCCGACGAGCGCCTGAAGCTCGTCCGGCTCCGACGGAACTACGGGCAGACGGCCGCGATGGCAGCCGGGTTCGACCACGCACGGGGCGACGTGATCATCCCCATGGACGGCGACCTCCAGAACGACCCCGCCGACATCGCCGTCCTCCTGGAGAAGATCGACGAGGGATACGACGTCGTCAGCGGTTGGCGCCGCGATCGAAAGGACAGCTTCCTGCGCCGCCTGCCCTCGCGGATCGCCAACTGGCTGATCGGCCGAGTCACCGGCGTCCGCCTTCACGACTACGGCTGCACGCTGAAGGCGTATCGCGCGGAGATCGTCCACGAGACACGGCTCTACGGCGAGATGCACCGCTTCCTCCCGGCCCTCGCCTACATGGCAGGAGCCAGCATTACGGAAGTCTCCGTTCGGCATCATCCCCGCGCTTTCGGCCGCAGCAAGTACGGCCTCGGCAGGACCTTCAAGGTGCTGCTCGACCTCCTGACCGTCAAGTTCCTGTCCGTCTGGTCGACGAAGCCGAGCTACGTCTTCGGCGGCAGCGGGTTTGTCCTCTGCTTTGCCGGCTCCCTCTTCGTTGCGTGGACGGCGTACCAACGCCTCTTCAACGGCGTCTACGTCTACCGTCAGCCGTCACTCCTCGTCGGGGTGTTTCTATTCACGATCGGTATCAACCTCATCATGCTCGGCCTGCTCGCGGAGCTGATCGTCCGCACGTACCACGAGTCGCAGTCGAAGCCCGTGTACCTCGTTCGCGAGCGGCGCAACTTCGAGGAGCAGGCGCCGCCTCAGTAGCGGCCGCGCACACCGCATGTGCGGGATCTGCGGGATCGTCGGGCCCGACCCGGTCGATCGCGAGGCGCTCGGGCGGATGACTCGTGTGCTACGGCACCGAGGGCCGGACGACGAGGGCTTCTTCGTCAAGGAGTACGAGGACGAGGTCGCCGTCGGACTGGGGTTCCGGCGCTTGTCGATCATCGACCTCGAGACCGGGAACCAGCCGATGACGAACGAGAGCGGCTCGGTGCAGCTCGTGTTCAACGGCGAGACGTACAACTTCCGCGAGCTGCGCAGGGAGCTGGAGGGGCGTGGGCATCGCTTCGCGACGAACGCCGACACCGAGGTGATCGTGCACCTCTACGAGGACCTCGGCGCCCAGTGCGTCGAGCGCCTCAACGGCATGTTCGCCTTCGCGCTCTGGGACGAGGCTCGGCGCGAGCTCGTGCTGGCGCGCGACCGGTTCGGGAAGAAGCCGCTCTACTACGCGGAGCTCGGGCGCTCACTGCTCTTCGGGTCGGAGCTCAAGTCGCTCCTCGAGCATCCGCTCTGTCCCCGTGAGCTCGACTTCGAAAGCCTCTCCCGCTACCTCGCCCTCGAGTACGTCCCGACCCCGCGGTCGATCTTCGAGGGCGTCAGGAAGCTGCCGGGCGGTCATCTCCTACGGTGGCGCGACGGTCGCGTCTCGATCGAGAGGTACTGGGACCTTTCGTTCGGCAGCGAAGCCGAGACCAAGACCGACGACGACTTCGTCGAGGAGTTCCGCTCGCTCCTGCAGCAGGCCGTCCACCGGCGCCTGATCAGCGACGTCCCGCTCGGGGTCTTCTTGAGCGGCGGAATCGACTCGAGCTCCGTCGTCGCGATGATGGTCGAGGCGCTACCGCCTGACGCGGTGAAGACGTTCACGATCGGATTCGGCGAGCGCAGCTTCGACGAGTCGGAGCACGCCCGCGGCGTGGCCGCTCACTTCGGCACCGACCACCACGAAGACGTCCTCACACCGCGGGTGATGCTCGACCTCCTTCCGACGGTCACCGACTTCCTCGACGAGCCGTTTGCCGACTCGTCGATCCTGCCCACGTACTTGCTGTCACGGTTCACACGCGAGTCCGTCACCGTCGCCCTCGGCGGGGACGGCAGTGACGAGCTCCTCGCCGGCTATCCGACGTTCCCGGCCGACCGCGTTGCGCGGCTCTATCGAATGCCTCGCCTTCTGCACGAACGCGTCGTCGTCCCGCTCGCCGACCGGCTGCCCGTGTCGACGACCAACTTCAGCTTCGACTTCAAGCTCAAGCGCTTCCTGCGGGGGGCGGGATCGCCCACGGAGATCCGCCACCCGACGTGGCTCGGGTCGTTCACGCCGGCTGAGCAGGCGGCGCTGCTCACGCGCTTGCCTGCCGACGCTTTCGAGGAGCAGCGGCGCGCGTTCGCTGCCGCTCCGACGGAGAACGGGCTCGAGCGCCTGATCTACCTCTACGCGACGACGTACCTGCAGGACGACATCCTGGTCAAGGTCGACCGCGCGAGCATGGCGTGCTCGCTCGAGGTGCGGGCGCCCTTCCTCGACGTCGACCTGGTCGAGTTCCTGGGACGGGTTCCCCCGCGGCTGAAGCTCCGCCGGCTCGACACGAAGCACCTGCTCAAGCGTGCGCTGGCGGACGTGCTCCCACCGGGTATCGCGACACGCGCCAAGAAGGGTTTCGGCATTCCCGTCGCCGAGTGGTTCAAGGGTGAGCTGCGAGAGGCGCTCCAGGAGGAGCTCGCTCAGACGCGGCTAAAGAAGCAGGGCATCTTCGAGCCCGCCGAGGTACAGCGATTGATCTCCGAGCACCTGACGGGTCGCCGCGACCACCGGAAGCCGCTCTGGACCCTGTTCGTCTTTCAGCTCTGGCATCGCCGGTGGGTCGAGAAAAGCGGCGCGCCTGTCGATCAGGAGACTCGGAGGGCCGGCGCTTTGCCGTCCCCGGCCGGAGAGTCGCACACATGAAACCGCACCTAGTCGAAGATCTCGTCTGCCCGTTGTCCTCCGATCCCGTGCGGCTGGAGACTGCAGGCGACCTCGAAGAGGTCGAGTCCGGCGAGCTCGTCTGCGACGGCTGCGGCCGGCGCTGGCCGATCCGGCACGGAATCCCGCGGCTCGTTCCTCCGGACCTGGAGGACCAGCAACAAAAGACGGCCGCGGCATTCGGCTGGCAGTGGCAGCACTTCGCAGAAATGCACGCTGAGTTCGAGGGGCAGTTTCTCGACTGGCTCCACCCGATCGAACCTGAGTTCTTCCGGGACAAGCGTGTGCTCGACGCCGGCTGCGGGACCGGCCGTCATGCGTACTTCGCGGCGGCGTACGGTGCGGGCGAGGTCGTCGCCATGGACCTGAGCGGAGCCGTGGAGACGGCGCGTCGCAATCTTTCGCAGTTCGACAACGTCCACGTGCTCCAGGGCGACCTGCTGCGCCCTCCGTTGCGCACCGCCGCAGCCGGAGGCGGCTTCGACTTCGTCTACTCGATCGGCGTTCTCCACCACCTGCCCGATCCAAGTGAGGGATTCCGAAGCCTGCTTCGGTTTGTGCGCCCGGGAGGGACGATCGCCGTCTGGGTCTACGGTCATGAGAACAACGGCTTCGTCCGCAACGTCGTCGAGCCCCTCCGCCGCGTATCCACGACGATCCCACCGCCCCTCGTTCGTGCACTCGCGTGGCCGCTCGCCGTCGGCTTCCACGGCGTCGCCAAGGGCGTGTACCGGCCGCTGAACGGAACGGCTGTGGGCCGCTCGCTCCCGCTCAACGAGTACCTCTCGAGCGTGGCGGGCTTCAGCTTCCGCCAGAACTACGGCATCGTCTTCGACCAGCTCGTCGCGCCCACGGCGGAGTACATCAAGGGCACCGAGCTCGAGCGCTGGTTCGAGGAGAGCGACCTCGAAGAGATCAGCATCTCGCATCGACACAGCAACTCGTGGCGTGGCCGTGGACGCATGCCGGCCGCAGTGACGTAGGCGATGGTTGAGACGACCGAGCTCGTCCAGGAGAACCATGCGGCGCGCACGAAGGAGCCCGCTTCGCTGGTCGCACCCAGGCGCGTACGTCTCGCCCAAGCGCTGGCGCTCGTCGCCCTCGGCGCCGCCCTCGTCGGTGCGCTCGGCCCGGCAGACCGCGTCCGCACGACCTACTCCTGGCCACCGGGCGAGCTGCCCTCCGGAACGCCGAGCCGTTACTGGTACACGCCACTCCTTCTCATCCGGCGGACGCCGGAGAGCGTCTCCGCTCGCATCCCCTGCTCGCTTCCCCCGGCGCTTCCGGGCGCCGCACGTCCGGTGACGGTCCTGGCGACCGCACGCTTCCCGGAGCGGAACAGAGGTCTCGCCGTGACGCGAAGCGACGGCCGCCTGGTCGTCGCGATCGGCGACCGCGTCCTGAGCCGCGTCGGCCTCAGTAGCACTCCCACAAGTGACGGAGAGTGCGCCTACGCGCTCGGGATCGCCGACAGGCGGTGGTCGCTGGACGGCGGACCAGACAAGGTTGCGCTCGGAGGCGGTCTCGAAGCGATGCCGGTCGTCAACGGCCTCTTCTCTGCCCTCGACCTGCCGTCGGGAACGCCTCCCTCGATCGATGTCAGGACGGCCGTGCATGCGTCCCAGGCGACCCTGCGCCAGACGGTCGCCTGGACGGTTGCCGTGCTCGGCGCTCTGGCGGCGCTGGCCTTGGTGGCCATCGAGGGGAGGCCACGACGACCCTGGAGCGTGATCGCAGCAGGTGCAAGGAAAGCCCGAGCGCAGGTGCGCGCGGCGGATGCGGTGGTCGCCGCGGTCCTCCTCGGCTGGTGGGTGATCGCGCCGGTCTCGTACGACGATGGCTGGGTCGCCGCCAGAACGAGTAACTACTCGGCCTCAGGGGGCTTCTCGGCCTTCTACAACGCCTTGGGCGCAAATCAGCCTCTCGGCTACTGGCTCGAGTGGGCGCAGCACTGGCTCACCGAGGCGACGAGCGCGCTGCTCGTCCTCCGCATACCGGCGCTGCTTTGCCTGGCCGCTACTTGGGTGCTCTGCCGCTGGATCCTCACGCGCATGCTGGCCTCCGCCGGTGGCGACGACCGCGTTGCCCTCTGGGCGCTCGCGAGCGCGTTCGCGGTGGGCGCGCTGGCCTGGGGAATGACCCTCCGACCGGAGCCCTTCGTCGCGCTCCTCGTCGCCAGTGTGGTCGCATGCACGGTTCGCTTCCTGGAGCGGGAAGCCGTCGCTCCGCTCGCCCTGGCGGGAGTGCTCGTCGCGCTCGTGATACCGGCACACCCCGCGGGCATCGTCTCCCTCGCTCCCTTGCTCGTCGCCTCGCCCAGACTGATCGGGTGGGCGCGGCCGCGGCTCATCGTCGCGACGACGATCTTCCTCGCCGCGGGCGCTCTGCTCGTCGTTCTGGGGTTCGTCGGATCAGACCTCGAGCTGCGCAGCGCCGATGCGCAAACCCATCGCGCGTACGGCGACGCAACCGCCAACTGGCGGGAGGAGGTCACTCGCTACGCGCAGCTCTTCGACTCGCCGATCTTCGCAAACCCGATGAGGCACGTATACGTCGCCCTCATGCTGCTCGCGGTCGTCGCGTACATCCTCCGGCGCCGGCGGAAAGGAAGCTTCATGCTCGACCTTCCGAGCGCCGCGCTGTCCGTCTCGCTCGTCCTGCTCGTCGCGACTCCGAGCAAGCGACCGTGGCACTTCGGGACGATGCTCGCGGTCATCGCCCTCGCGGTGGCTGCGGAGACAGCTCGGCTGCGGGGCGAGGCGACGCGCTCGGATCGTTGGCGCACGCTGCCGTTCATTGCCGTCGGGGCTGCCGTCGTCGCAGCGACCTGGGCCTGGTCTCCACGTGGCCCGTGGAACAACCTCGATCTCCAGTCACTCGACTGGATTCTCGGGTTCGAGAGACGGATCTCGCTTGCGACTGTCGCGGGTCTTTTCCCGCTCATCCTGCTCGGCGTGGCCGCCTTCGTCGAGCTTGCCCGGGACCGTCGTGACCGCCTGCGAGATGTCCCGTGGCGTGTCGCCTCGTGGACGGCGCCTGCGCTGGCGATTCCGGTGATCGCGTTCACCGCGGGCGTCCTCCTCGCCGACACGGTGAAAACGGATTCCTGGACGGTCGCTCGCCAGAACATCGACACCCCCACCGGCAACCTCCGCTGCGGCTTCGCGGACGACGCCCTCGTCCCCTCTGTGAGCTCGATGCGGCCCCTCACAGCCCTCGGAACCGGCAAGGTTCGACGCGCCCCGGCCTGGGTGCCGTCCCCACCCGTCGAGGGTCTGCCGCGCTTCGCCGTGGGGCCGATCAGCGGTGGATCTGCTTCCTCACCCTGGTTCGACCTTTCCGGCGGGCAGCCTTTCGGGGTGTTCGTTGCGGGATCTAACGAGCTGACGGAGGGGCTCGCTCTCGAGTGGGGTCAGCGCCGCCGAGGCCGGATCGAAAGGCTCGGCACCGACGAGCTGCGGCCGGAGGCGGACGTCATCGCCGAGGTGCGACCCGACTTCGTGACCTGGCGCCTCCTGTCAACGCAGGAGCTGCCGTCTCCTGAGCAAGGTGCGAGCGCAGTTCGCTTTGTGCTTCGCGGCAGTGTCGCTCCAGGATCCGCGCTGGCCGTGACCGCGCCGGTCGCCTACGCGAACGAACGGCTCGCACGCCGGATGGCTGGAACGAGCGCCCTGTCGCTCGTGCTTCCGAACATGCTGATGTACGTGCCCTGTGCGCGCCAGCCACGCCTCGACGACGGAGTCGTCGAGGCGCCGAGACAGATCGTGGGGTTCCTCTATGCCTGGCCGGTCGGGCTCCCTACGAGTCCGTTCAGCGGCCTGCCCGATCTCTACCGGATCCAGCGTCTGCCGCTTGCAAACGCATTTGGAACTCCGAACGGCTCCGTCCTCTACGACGTCGACCGACGGATCCCAGGCGCCTTGACGGCCCCACCGGATAAGACCACCGGCTGAACGATGTCGGAGACAACTGAGCTCGTTGACGAAAGGCCGACGAAACACACCGGGAAGCGTCGTCCGACTCGCACGAGCGGGCGCCTACGCCTCGCCCAGGCGCTCGCGTTCGTGGCGCTCGTCGCTGCCCTCATCGGTGCGATCGGCCCGGCTGATCACCTACGCACCAGATACACGTGGCCGCCGAACCCGCTTCCGACGGGCACGCCGAGCCGGACGTGGTACACGCCACTCCTCTTGATCCGGCACGCGCCCGAAGCGATCTCGGCCCGCTTGCCCTGCTCGCTCCCGAAGGCTCTCCCGAGGGCGACCACGCCCATCACAATCCTCGCAACCGCGCGCCTGCCTCGAGCGAACGACGGTCTCGCTGTGACGAGGGTCGGCGATCAGCTCGTCGTCGGGATCGGAGATCAAACCCTCACCATGGTCAACCTCCCTGAAGGCCCCACCGGAGAGGGGCAATGTGCCTACACGCTTCGGATCGCTGATGACCGGTGGTCAATGAAGGGCGGCCCCGATGAGATCGCACGAGCCGGCGTCGTCGACAGGATGCCGTTCGTCAGCGGCGTATTCTCCGAGCTCGACTTGCGCTCGGGCGCGTCTCCTTCCATCGACGTGACGACGGCCGTGCACGGCGCCCGGACGACGGTGCGACAGACGATCGCGTGGACCGTTGCGGCCCTCGCCGTCTTCGCGGCGCTGCTCCTGGTCGCGGTCGAGCGCAGGCCGCGGTGGTCGTGGGCCGCTGCGACCGGCCTCGTACGTCAGGCGGTCAGGCATGCCCGGACCGCGGACGCGGTCGTCGCCATCGTCCTCCTCGGCTGGTTGGTGATCTCGCCGGCTTTCTACGACGACGGCTGGGTTATCGCGAGACAGCGCGCCTTCTCGGCTGCTGGGGGATTCTCGAACTACTACAACGTCTTCGGAACAAATCTCCCGAACGGCTATTGGCTCGAATGGGTGCAGCACTGGCTGACCCAGAGCTCGGCGGCTCTCCTCATCCTTCGCGTGCCGGCGCTGCTCTGTCTGGCCGCGACGTGGATACTGTGCCGCTGGGTCCTCGCCCGCGTGCTCGCGTCCTCGCCAGGCGACGACCGCACCGCGCTCTGGGCTCTGACCAGCGCGTTCGTCATCGGTGCGCTGGCGTGGGGAATGACGCTGCGGCCAGAGCCCGCGATTGCGCTGCTCGTCACGGGTGTCCTGGCATGCATGGTGCGCTTCGTCGAGCGAGAAACCGTGGCACCGGTAGCCGTCGCGGCTGTCCTCATTCCGCTCGCCGTCACCGGCCATCACTCCGGCATCGTGTCGCTCGCGCCGGTGCTGGTCGTCGCGCCCAAGCTGGTCCCGTGGGCGCGCCGACGGCTTCCGGTTGCCGCGACAATCGTCGCAGCTACTGTGGCCTTGTTTGCGGTCCTCGCGTTCGTCGGCTCCGACGCCGACCAGCGGAGGGCCGACGCACAGGCGGCGCGCGCATTCGCAAGCTCACCTGCTTCTTGGCACAACGAGGCGGTGCGCTACGCGAACCTTCTTCTCGACACCCAGTTCTCAACGCCGCTTCGGCGCGCCTCCGTCGCACTGATCGGACTCGCCGTCCTGGCATTGGTGATGCGTCGCCGACGTGCCGGACGGGCATTGCTCGACATTCCGGCAACCACCTTGGCGGTGGGGCTGCTCCTACTGATCGCGACTCCGAGCAAGTGGCCGTGGCACTTCGGTGCGCTTCTCGGAATCGCCGCGCTAGCGGTTGCCGCCGAGACGGCGCGCCTCCGCGACGAGGCTGCCCGTTCCGCTGGGTGGCGCGTTTGGCCTTTCATCGCGATCGGCGCAGCAATCGTCGCGGCTGCGTGGTCCTGGTCGCCGAGGAACTCCTGGGGCCTCCTCGATCTCCGGACGCTCGACTGGACCCTCGGCCTGGAGCGTTGGCTGCCGATTTCGACGCTCGCTGTTGCCTTGCCCCTTCTCCTGCTCGTCGGGGCGACCCTCGTGGCAGTCACTCGCGGCAGGAGACGCCAGGCTCGCGAGATCCCCTGGCGCGTCGCGAGCTGGATAGCACCGGCGCTGGCGGCCCCTCTGATCGCGTTCACAGCCGCGATCCTCGTCGCCGACACCGCGAAGACGAGCTCCTGGACACTCGCGCGCCAGAACATCGAGACCCTTCGGGGCAATCCTGGCTGTGGCCTCGCGGATGACGTGCTGGTCGCCAACCAGGGCTCCATGCGTTCACTGGTAGCCGCGGGCGCCGGCACGTGGAGATCCGCGCCTGCTTGGGTGCCACCGGCGCCGGTGCAGAATCTTCCACGCTTCGCGCTAGGTCCCGCGGGCGAGGGATCGGCCGCCTCGCCGTGGTTCCACCTGCCGTCCGCCCGGGGCATCGGACTCTTCTTCGCCGGAACCCTTGGCTCGTCGGACAGTCTCGAGTTGGCTTGGGGTCGTTTCCGCCGCGGCCGGATCGACCGACTTGCAGCCGACCAGATCTCCGTCAAGTTCGCGCCGGAGCAGTCTGGGAGCGCTTCGTGGCGCTTCTTCGCTGCGGGAGAGCTTCCACCCCAGCCACCCGGGGCGACCCTGGTACGCGTCTCGGTTCGTAGCGCCGACGCTCCCGGAGCGGCCGTTGCGGTCACGGCTCCGGTGACGTACACGAACGAAGAGCTGGTGAAGAGGCTCGACCGCAGCGGATCAGTGACGCTCGTCAATCCCGGCTTCCTCGCGTACGTCCCGTGTGCCAAGCAACCGCAGCTGAGCCGCGGAGCCGTCGAGGTGCCGCGCCACATCGTGAGACCCACCAACGATCCGACCTGGTCTGTCACGTATCGGGTGACGAACCCATTCGCCGGACTCCTCGACCTCTACCGGGTCGAGCGGCTGCCGTTGACCGACTCGAGCAACCCGCCCGAAAACGTCGCGGTCTTCGAGGTCGAGCAACAGATCGCGGGCGCGAAGCTGGCACCTCCGGCCAGGGTCACGCTCACCTCGTAGGACGTCAGGCCATGACCGCGCCGCGTAGAAACTCGACGATCCCGCTGGTCGCTGCGCGGGAGCGAGACGCCTCGGTGACGTCCAACCGAGCGGTCCTGGCGGTCTGTTTCGTCGGCTATTCCGCGCTGGGAATCATCCTCGCGTGGTCTCGTCTTACCGGCCTCGGCCAGAGCTACTGGCATGACGAGATCGTTACGGTCGTGAACTTCGTCCGGGCTGGTCCTCGCGAGATTCTGTTCGGAAATTACATGACGAACAATCACGAGCTCTTCAGCCTTCTGTCCTGGGCAACGAGCTCGGTGGTCGGCGAATCCGAGATCGCTCTCCGACTCGGGTCTGTCATTCCGTTCATCGTGGGAGTTGCCGTCGTGACGGCCTGGCTCCACGTACGGATGGGTGTCCTGACGGCTTTGCTGTTCCTGTTCTTCTCGACGCTCTCTCCACAGCTCCTCGACCTGTCACGCCAGGCCCGCGGATACGGGCTGGCATTCCTTGCCATGAGCGCGCTGATCGTGGCCGCGGCCGAGGCGGACAGGTCGAGACGGTCCTGGGCAGTCGCGACCTTCTGTGCTGCAGGGGTCGTCGGAACGTGGACGCTGCCGATCTTCGGAATCGCGTTCTTCGCAACCGGCGGCGTTCTGCTCACCAACCCGTCGCTGCGCCGGAGGATTCTGCTCGGGCTTGCCGCATCAACGGTCGCGATGGTGGCGTGGTACGCACCTCATCTTGGCAGCCTGCTGAAGAGCTCGGAGCAGCAGTTCGGCGATCCGATTCCGTGGTGGGGCGTCGTGACCGCCCCGATCGATCAGCTCCTGCTTCCGGCGGTCGTGGGAGTCGACGGCACGACGCTCCCGACGGCTCTGGGTCGAATCGCGATCATCGTCGCGTCGTCGTTGCTTCTCTTCTCGAGTCCGGTCCTTCGCGAGACACGAACGGCGTTGATCCTCGGCTCGGGTGCTGGCGTGACTCTGATCGTTGTGTGGGTGACGCGCCTCTCCCTCCTGCCGCGGTTCGTCAGCTTCCTCCTCGTCCCGCTCTTGATCTTCCTCGCGAGCGGCACGGCACGCGTTCTCGCCGGCTCCGGCACTCGGCGACTCCGCGTCCGGCTCGCTGTCGCCCTGGCGGCCTTGGTTCTCGTGCCCGTCGTATTTGCGTCCACGGCAGCGCAGGTCACTCGCTTGCCGCGCGAGGCGCACCGCGATGCCGCGGCACTCATCAAAGACCAGACATCCCCCAACCCGCCGGTGTTCGTCCACACCTTGAGGCCCGGGGATCTCGCCTTCTATCTGAAGGCGCCAGCGCGGGCGCCAAGAGCTTCCAATCTTGCCTCGAGGGTGTGCAGCGACCAGCGGGAGGTCGTACTGGTCGTGCAGCCGTACCGCGTCCGGCCCATACGTGTCCCCTGTCTAAACCGCGTGGGCGTTCGCCACTACCGGCTTCGGCAGTACAGCCGAGGCGATGAGATCAACGTTTGGTTCATACCTCCTCGGAGCTAGACCGCAACGGCGCCGCGGGGGAAATCCACGATCTCGCCGCTCGCGGCGCCGGGGCCAAACACCTCGGCCACTCCCAGCGGTCTGAGCTTCACGGGGTTGTCCCGAAGGATGTTGCCGCCCACCACGACAAACGATCGCCGACGTCGAGTTACACCCTCCGCGCGCGAGCGGCACGCTCCACGAACGTATCGCTAGCTCTTTCTGGGTTCGCGACGGGATGCCTAGTGCTGGCCTTGGCTGTCTGGACCTAGCCGGACGAGCCGCGGGTTCGTGTTCGTCCCGTCGACAATGAAGACCTCGATCCGGTTGAACCCGTCGCGGAAAGCGGTCGGCGGCACCAGGAAGCTGAACCGTTGCTCGCCGCCAAGCCTGAAACTGCGCGCCGTGCCCGCGAGGCGGCCGTTCACCGCTACCGCGAGCTCGTCGTTGGCCCCAATCTCCGGCTTCTCGATCGTCCCTGTTATCAGCACCGGAATGACCCAGGACGACAGACGGACGTCCCCGAATAGCGCCTCGGCGTCGAGGTGAACCTCCGCACCGACCGCGTCAAGAGGCCGCAGCCTACTCGCGCGTAGACCGATGATCTTCTGGCTCGCGGGAATTCGGAACAAGGAGTCACTTCCCTCTCCGAACAACGCCGTCTTACGGCGGACCGCTCTGACCATGCCCAGCTCGATCTCTCGCCGAGATGCTCGAAGCGGAGAGCCGTCTTGCCGGATCACGCTGGCTGAAGCCACGTGACTCGCAGATCCGAGGAGTGAGCGACCATCGACTGCCCAGGGCAATCGAATACCCAGCACCTCGGCAATGGTAGGAAAGATGTCGATGGTCCGAACCATCCGCGAGTCCACGCTGCCGCCTCGTTGACCTGGGTATTTGATGAAGAGGGGGATGCGAGCGATGTCGGCGAACGTTTCGCGACTGATCGCCCGGCCGCCACGTCCCACGACAAAACTCACGCCGTGGTCGGCAGTTACGACCACTAAAGCCTCATTCCAGATCCCAGAACCGACGAGGCGGTCACGAAGCCTTCCCACAAGCCTGTCGGCGTAACCGACCTGGAGAAGGTGACGTCGATATGCCTGCTCGACGAGCCACGGATCATCTCGTCGGTCAGACCCCGTGACCTTCCAATCGATGGTGGTCGGTGACAGGTACTCATGGCCGGACGGCAGAAACCTCCAGGGGCTGTGAGGGAGAGATAGGTCCACGAAATAGAGCGTCCGGGCGAAATCGCCGGGGCCGAACTCCTGTAAGAAGTCGTTGAACTGTTGTCGCACTGACAGGTCTCGCCCCGCCACCGCGTCGAAGACATCTCCTCCGTCTTCTGCAACGAGCAACGCGTCTCTTGCGAACCCCGACCAGCGGTCGCCGAGCGAGGGCAACCCCTCGGCAAGGGAGTTCGGTAGCACGCGATGAAGAAACGCGACCCGAAGATCTGAGAACAGGGAGCCGAGACGTCGAGGCAACGGGTCGCGGTGACGTGGGCAGTAACGCTTAGGGCACAAATACGTCATGGTCTCGTGGACGCGCAGCCGATAGCTCTCGCCGAGCAGCGTGAAGAGGTTGTCGGGATGGTCGGCAAGAGTCGGAACTTGTCCCTGTTTGGCGAATCGACCACTAAGGATCGCCGGCACCGCTTGCGGCGTGAATTCGTGCACGGTCGTCGCGCCTGGGTACCACGTGGCATCACGTGCGAGTTGCGCGAAGCTCGGATAACGAACGGGATCGATGCGGCCCTTCGACGTCAGCAGCGAGCTCGTTGGAAACTCGTCCAGCACGAAGACCACGACCGGCACCTCGCTTCTCACGTGCAGCCGTGCTCCGGCCGCGTCGTCGACCACGACAGGAACATCGGTCACGAACAACGCGAATCCGATCACGGGCAACACGAGCGAGACCGTCAGGAAGGTGCGAACTTGCCTCCAGCGGACATAGGAGGCGGCAATGGCAATACCGACAGCTGCGGCGGCCACCACCGCAGCTGTCGGTCCTGGATCGAGCTGCTTGAGGAGAAACAGCGTCAACGGAGTGACGAAGAGCCCGAGAAAGACGAGATGAAGAAGGTCACCCGCTTTGTGTGACATGAGCGAGACCAGCCATTCAGCGAGAACGGCGAGCAGCGGTGCGGCGAGGGTGAGAACCGCGGCGAACACCACGATCTCGAGCCTCGTCGAGCCTCGAATGGCCAGGAACTCTGGGTTGTCATCGAGCATCGAGAAGACCGGTTGGCAGACCGCATAACCCCAGACAGCGACCAAGTGAGCGAAACGCAGTCGATACGGAGGGAGCGTCATCGTGGGCGCGCGAAGTAGAGGGTTCGTGTGCCGGATGGAAGCTCGAGCTCGTCCATGACCTCGAATCGCGCTCGGAGCAGCTGGTCGAAAGCCGGACGCTCGTAATCTGGATGCGCGTCGGTCCGCTTTCCGCTCAGCAATCGCTGGACCATCGGGTCCTCGCGGCCCGCGAACTCCACGACGATCTCGCAGTCGAGGTCGCCTAACCAGTCGACGATCTCACGCAGCGGCACGTTCCTCGAAACCGAGAGGTGATGAACGAGGGCAAGGCAGAGGACGAGGTCGGGCTTCCCTCGATGCAGGAGCGTGAGACGTTCTCGCTGACGCCAGCCGAGGGACGGCGAGGGGTCTGCGAGGTCCGCTACGAGCGGGAGGATCCCCCGGTTCCGCTCGCTGCGCAGAGACGAGTACAGGGCATCGACGACCCCCCGATCGGAGTCGATCGCAACCGTGAACGCGGCGTGGTCCGACGCGATGCGCGCGTACCGGCCGTCGTTACAGCCGAGATCCCAGACGAGGCTCCGTGAGCGCTGCTCGACCGAGCGGCGAACGAACCGTTCCTTCGCGTCGGTGTCCAGGTCCGTGTAACTGCACGTCCGCCGGTAGTGCTCCCATGCACTTTCTGCTGCGCGCGACCGGAGCCGCGCTACGAGCCGAGCTAGGCGGGCCACCGTAGCCTCGATGACGCGGGCATCGAAGCCCGCAGCGCGGAGCTCTCGCTTGACCTCCGCTCCTCGATCGGCGTACCGGCGCTCGAGACTTGCATGGAGGAAGACGTCCCGCACCATGCCGGGGCGAAAGGCATCACGAGCCGCGAACAGCGCCCGGAAGTCGGACGGCGTGATGCCGTCGATGCTCCCGCGAAGCCACGGCTGAAACGGGACTCCGCGATAGGCCTCGAGCATCAGTGGATACAGGCACAGCATGCAGAACTGGCGATATGCGGCCCACGGCTCGCCGCCACGAACGCGCTCGAACGACCCAAGGTCGATGAAGACCGGCTGAGATCCCCGCCACTGCACGTTGTACGGAGACGCGTCCTTGAGGACGAATCCTTCGGCGAGCGCTGCTGACATGAGCCTGAGTTGCAGGAGCGCGGCGTCCTTGAGCATGGAGAACGACCACTCGTACGGGTACGAGACGAAAGGGAGGCGCTCGTGGGTTAGGGCCCCTACCCATCCGCCCTCAGGATCGGCGCGCCGTACGGCTTGAACTGCCTCGTCGTCGGTCTCCTGCGTCAGGACGAGCTCGCCGCTCTCGGTGAATCGGGCGAAGAAATCGGTTCCTTCGAGGGCCTTCCATTCGGCGAGCCCTGAGCTGGTCAGCGCACGAAGAATCCCGCTGTCGGCGGTGAAGATCCTTCCGTCCCAGTCCCTGAAGGAACCGGCCTCAGCGAGTGTCTTCGCCCGGTGTGGCGTCGTCTCGTCCAAGGCGCAGGGCGCGTTTGATCCGCCGCCAATAGAGCTTGCCAACGACTGCGATTCCCGCCACGCCACCGGCAATGACCTGGAGGATCATGCTGCCGGCGCCTGGATCGAGGTAAGCAAGCATGGGACTCAGAGTAATAGAAAGACCGCCTTCGTCCAGGATGCCGTCACGGCTGTCTGTGCGAAACCGCCAATCGTGCCGTTCGCCCTGGGCGATCGGCTAGGACGGCTGCATTCGCATCTCGCCCTGGGTGCCAGAGCCGCTGCGGCGCCGGACGTCAGGAAACCGCGACCGCGCCCCTCAAGAAGTCCACGATCTCGCCGGTCGCTGCGCCGGGGCCGAACACCTCGGCGACCCCCCGCGACTTCAGCTCCTCCGCGTCGTCCTCAGGGATCGTCCCGCCGACGACGACGAGGACGTCGTCCGCGCCGTTCTCGCGCAGCCCCTCGATGATCCGCGGCACGAGGGTCATGTGCGCCCCGGAGAGAATCGAGACCCCCACCGCATCCGCGTCTTCCTGGATCGCGGTCTCGACGATCTGCTCTGGGGTCTGGTGGAGGCCGGTGTAGATGACCTCCATTCCTGCGTCCCGGAGCGCCCTGGCGATGATCTTGGCGCCGCGGTCGTGACCGTCCAGTCCGGGCTTGGCGATCACTACTCGGATCTTCCGGTCCGCCACGTCGGTCAGAATACCGCGGTGCGCCTGATCGTCATCGGCTCCTCGCCCGCATGGCCGAACCCGGGAAGCGCGCATTCCGGCTACATGCTCGAGGCGGACGGGAGCCGAGTCCTGCTCGACTGTGGGCCCGGGGTGCTCGGCCGGCTGCGCGAGGCGGAGACCTGGCCGCACGTGGACGCGATCGTCATCACCCACTTCCACCTCGACCACTGGGGCGATCTCGTCCCGTGGGTATGGGGCAGCTTCTACTTGGCGACGGACGGTCCGGTGCCGAAGCCGGAGCTCTGGGTGCAGCCGGGAGGCATGGCGTATCTCGCGAGCCTCGGCGAGCGGCTCGGGTTTCCGGACATGTTCGAGCGCACGTTCCACCTGAGCGAGTACGCGCCGGATACGCCGTTCCGCGTCGGCGAGCTCGAGGTGACGCCCACCCGCGTGCCGCACTACATGCTGCAGACGTACGCGTTCCGGGTCGAGTCCGAGGGTCGGGTGCTTGCGTACTCGGGGGACTCGGCGCCCTCCGCCGAGCTCGTCCAGGCAGCCCGCGATGCCGACCTCTTCGTCTGCGAGGCGACGCTCCTGAGAGGGGAGCTGGACGGCGAGCCGCGCGGGCACCTGTCGCTCGAGGAAGCGATAGAGGCGTTTGAGGCCTCCGGCGCGCGGCGCCTCCTCGTCACACACCGCCCCTGCGAGCTACCGGCACCCGACGGGTACGAGCTCGCCTACGACGGGCTCGAGCTGGACGTCTGAGTCAGAAGACGGGAGTCTCGCGCCAGACGCCCCAGACCTCCCGGAGGGCGTCGCACATCTCTCCGAGCGTCACGTAGTCGCGCGCCGCGTCGACGATGGGAGGCATCAGGTTGACTGCGTCCAGCGCCGCCGCCTCC
>Ga0209751_10002004_pt1 | contig 20657 bp, 14 predicted proteins | sample RifCSP13_1_FD_184019 | JGI IMG/M metagenome (GOLD analysis project Ga0209751, IMG submission 184019) | Soil microbial communities from Rifle, Colorado - Rifle CSP2_sed 13_1 (SPAdes) (version 2) | ecosystem: Environmental > Terrestrial > Deep subsurface > Rock core/Sediment | place: Rifle... | reverse complement strand
GAGGAAGGCGAGGACGAAGGCTACCGCGCGGCTGAATCGCGTGAGCATTCTCACGGGGCTCCGTTCGGGGACGGACCCGTCCCCCCGACTGACCCCTTTCGTCCTCCTTTTGACATATATAAGGGGCTTTTGCCCGTTATCCCGCGTGATACACACGCCCATCGCGGGAGATCCGGGGCGCGCCGCGTGCCGGGCCGTTCGCGACCTCCGAGAGCCTGCCGAGGCCCCCGAACTTGGGCGAGCAGTTTTAGCCCCCCTCGCCCATGCGCCTGGCCAGTGGTCGAGGGGCGGACGGGCGACCCAGCTGGGCGAGCGGACCCGCTCGCACCGGGGCGGAGCCCCCGCCTCCTCGTCTGGGCGCTCCTCTCACTCTTGATCGCCTCCTCCTTCGCATGGGTGGGCGGCGGACTCCCCACCCCGAAGACGAACGTGGGCGTCGCCGTCGGCGTGGGGAATGCGCGGGGTCCCTCGTTGGCGGTGGACACGTCGGGCACCCTCCACCTCGTGCACTCCGACGACGTGGCGGGGGACTCGGGGGTCTACTACCGGCGCTCGTCCGACGGCGCCGCGTGGGCCGCGCCGACTCGCATCGACGTTCCCGGGTCGTTCTCGTACTTCCCGCGCATCGCGATCGAACGGGAGGCTGTGCCCATCCGCGGTCGCCTGTACGTCGCCTATCAGCTCGGCACCGGAAGCGCGGCGGACATCTGGTTCACGGCCTCGGACGACGGCGTGTTGTGGTCGCCCCAACGACGGATCGACACGGCGCCCGTCGGCGTGACGTCGACCGGTGCGGCGATCGCCGCGAGCGAGGGGCGCGTGTTCCTCACGTGGTCGGACAACCGGGACGGGACCACGTACCAGCTCTTCTTCCGGTCCTCGTCCGACGGCGGAGCGACCTGGGGGGCTGAGATCCCGCTCTCCTCGACGGGCGTCTCGAACCTGCAGAGCCGCGTCGAGGCAAAGGGCGACACCGTCGTCGCGTCGTGGCGGCGGGCGGACCCATCCGGAACCGCGATCGTGTCCGTGCGGTCGGAGGACGCGGGATCCACGTGGACGTTCTCCACGGTCGCATTCGGCCCGTCCGTCACGGACAACGTGCAGGATCCTGACCTGTTCCTCGACGACCTCGGCGTCGCACACGTCGCCTGGGTCTACCAGCAGGCGTCCGGGGAGGCGCACATCTTGTATGCGTGGTCCGCGGACGGCCTGAACTGGTCCTCGCCCGTGACCGTGGACGACATGGCCGCGGCCGCGTTCGCGCGCACGCCATCGATCGGCGGCGTCGCCGGCACCCTGTGGATCGCGTGGGCGGACCAGCGCGGGGGCGATTACGACGTCTTCGCGTCGTGGTCTCCGGACGGCGCGACGTGGGGCGACGGCCTCCGGAACGGGAACGACCTCCGGGTTGACGACACGGATCGGAACGCGGTCACGACGGACGACGCGACGAACCAGGTCAATCCCATCGTCGAGACGGGCGGATTCGGGGTCTTCGCCGCATGGGAGGACTTCCGGAGCGGCTCGACCTGGGACGCCTACTTCTCCGGGGTCGACGTGTCGCCCCTCGTGATCACCGAGATTCAGGACGAGCCGGCCTCGATGGCCCAGATCGAGGTCTACAACTTCGCCCCGACGCCCTTCTCCTTGGCCGGCGTCTCCCTGTATGCGGGGAACACGGTCGTCGACCTCTCCCCCCTCGGGAGCGCCCCCGCCCGCGGATACGTCGTGGTCGGTGCGCCCGCGACCGCGGATCTGCGCGCGAGCCTCGACATGGGCTCCGAGGGCGCCCGCGTCGAGCTCCGCCGCGGAACGGAGGTGCTCGCGTCCGCCGGCTCCGGAATCCGAGGGATCGCGCCCGACCCGCTGCCGAGCGAGTCGACGGCGCGGTACGCGGGGACGCTCGACTACACGGTCGCGTGGACGCGGGGGACGCTCCCCTCGTTCGGGGCCCGGAACCTCGTGATGCCCCCGGACACGGGGCCGGCGCTGATGCTGAACGAGGTCCTGTTCCACCCCGCCAACCCGGGCGAGCGGTTCGTGGAGCTGTATCTGCGCGGGATTCCCCTGCTCGACCTCACGGGGTACCGCCTCGTGTCCGATGGCGTGTACACGTTCTCCGGCGTCGTGATCACGAGTTCCAATCCGTACACGTTCCTCTTCGAGGGCCGCGCACCCGCATGGTTCGGGCCCCTCGACGAGACGGGCGACAACGTGTACCTGTACGACCCGGCCGGCCGGCTCCTCGACATGGTCGGCTGGACGACCCCTCACGCCGTCGGGATGAGCGTCGTGCGGGTCGCACCCGGCGTTGGCGGCGTGCGCGCGTACGACGATCCCTCCGCGACCGCGAACGGGTGGGCGTTCGACCAGGCGCCGACCCTCGCCCTCGTCGACCTCGCACAGGACGCGCGCCTGATGGCGGACATCGGGACGACCGCGCAGTTCGTCCTTCGCGCCACGAACCTCCAGGCGGCGAGCGAGTACGTGAACGTCGGAGCGGACGCCGCGCAGCCTTGGCCGATCGCGTTCCGGTGGACGAACGGTACGCCCCTCTCGGACTCGCCCGGCGACCCGGATGGCCTCCCGGACCTCGGGGACGTCCCACCGGGCGCGACGGTCCCGTTCCTCGTCGAGGTCACGATCCCCGTCGAGGGGAACATCGGGGATTCGAACCGGATCACCGCCTCCGCGAGCGCCGCCTCCGTCCCCGTGGGACGGGACACCGCGATCCTTGAGGTTGCCCTGTATCCGCACTTCGACACTATGCGCACCGTCGACCCGTCGCCCGTCTACCTCGAGGGCTCGGGTCCGCCGTGGAACGAAATCGCACAGATCACCGTCACCGTGAAGGGCGCGGGGTACCCCGTAGTGGAGGAAATCCCGCAGGATGTGATCTTCCAGCTCGACGTCTCCGGGAGCATGAGCACAAGCGACCCAACGAACCTCCGCGTGGACGCCGTCCAGGCGTACATCGACGGGATGCGCGTCAGCGACCGCGCGTCCGTGATCGGGTTCAACAGCATCGCGTGGGTCGTCGCGAACCGGCCGCTGACGTATACAGACCCGCCGGGGAAGGTACTCCTGAAAGGCGACGCGGACACCCTGCGGTTCGCGAACGGAGCGACGAACATCGACGCCGCCCTCCAGCTCGGGAACGACTGGCTGATCACCTACGGCACGGACCCGACGCGGGCCCGCGTAGAGATCCTCCTGACGGACGGGGTGTGCACCGTCGGCATCCCGCCCTGCCCGAACACGAACAACCTGATCAACCAGGCGGTCGCGGAGGGCATCGTCATCTACACGATCGGCCTCAACGTCTCCGGGGGCGTGGACCGTCCGTACCTCGAGAACATCGCGACCCGCACGGGCGGGAAGTACTACGAGGCGACGACCGCGCAGGACCTCCTGTGGATCTACAAGGAAATCGGGACACGGATCAACCGCACCGCGGGCGTGGACCCCGACCTGGCGGACAACATACCCCTGATCGAGGACGACGCCGCGCCGTACCTGACCGTCCTGGCGAACTCGTTCTACGATCCCGCGACGGGCGCGCCGCGCCCTCCGTCGTCCATCACGCCGATGGGCGACCGCACGCGGATTCAGTGGAGCGTTCCGCGGATCCTGATTAACGAAACCTGGTCCGTGCGGTACAGCGTGACGTCGACGCGCCTCGGGGTGCAGGACGTCGCGCTCCACCCGGACGCCCGCGTCGCCTACCGGCGGTGGGACGGGTCCTCCGTGTTCCAGACGATCCCGCAGGGCACGCTCGAGGTCCTTGCGCCGCCGACGCCGCCCCGAATCACGACGACGAACCCGACGGACGGGACGACGAACGTCCCCCTGGACCAGCCGATCAGCGTCGTCTTCTCCGAGGCGATGGACGGGCCGACCGTCCAGTGGACGATCGCGCCGGTCGTGGCGGTGACGCCCGCCTGGTCGACGTCGCAGGTCCTCGTCCTCATCCACGCGGGTCTCACGGAGTGCACGGAGTACACGGTCGAGATCACCGCAGGACTCGACACGGACGGAGAGTCCCTCGTCCCCGGTCCCGTGCCGAACCCGTGGACGTTCCGGACCGTGTGCCCGACCTACGTGCGATACACGATTACACGGATCCCCGTGCGCGGTGACGTGATCGTGGACGGCGTCGCCTTCGCGGCTCCTGCCGTGTTCACCTGGAGATCCGGAGACGTGCATCGCATCGAGGGCATCGACCTCGACAACGTCGGCGCGTCCCGGTTCGCGTTCCTCTCGTGGGACGATGGCGGCGCGCGGGACCACGCGATCACCGTCGGCACTGCCGACGCGACGATCACCGCCCGATACGCGCTGCAGCACACCGCGGTCGTCACTCTCGTTGGTCTGTCGCCCCCCCACCCTGCGTCCGTCCGGTTCACTCTCTTCGGCAGCGGGTCCGGCGCGAGCTCGTCCTCCACGTGGTCGGACTGGGTCGACGACCGCACAACCGTCGACGTCGATGACCTGCTGACGATCGGTGCGGCCGAGCGGTACATCACCCTCGACCGGACGGAGTGGACCGCGACCGGCCCGCTGAACGAGCGCGTCGCGTATCATCACCAGTATGACGCCACGGTGCGGTTGGTCGGGCTCGAGACACACGACATCGAGGTCGACTCCACGGCGTTCGGACGGCCCGCCAAGAACCCCGCGGATGTCTCGTGGAACGCATGGGTCGACGCGGGCTCGCAGGTCCGCGTTCCGGACGAACTCGCCACCGCCATGCGCGAGCGGTATCGGACGCTCGACGTCGTGCGATGGACGGTTGACGCTCCCTTGGACGCAACCGTCGTCTACCGCCACCAGTTCCGGCCGCACGTGAGGCTGATCGGGCTCAACGACAGCCACACGGTCGGGGCGGCGTGGCGGATTGACGGCGGCCCGCAGACCACCGTCGGCCTCTTCGAGGAATGGTTCGCCTGGGCGGACGCGGGGACGACCCTCGTGTTCGACGGCGAGTCCACGGGGAGGCCGGCCCTTCGTGCCCTCGACCCGACGAGCTTCGCGGTCTCGTCCCCCTTCGACGCGACGATCCGGTACGCGGCCGCCGCGCCCCCGCCGCCGGAGAACTGGAAGCCCATGCTCGCATTCGCGTACACGATCGGCCTCCTCGCCGCCGGCGCCGTCCTTAGCCGGAAGAGCTTGGACTACTACGTGCCGGCGCCGAAGGACGGGGGCGGCGAGGCCCGGCGCCGAGCGTGGGCGAACCTCCCCGTCGGACGCAAGTTCGCGCAACTCTCCCTTGCGGAGGTCGAGGAGAAGGTCGCCCGGGACCGGCGGGTCACGCGCATTCTGCTCCTCGTCCCGTTCGCAACGGTGGAGGGGGCGATCGGCCTCCTCTCGCACCTCACCGGCCTCCTCCGAATCCCCGACGCGGGGTCGTGGCTCCCCGTCGGGTTCTGGGTGAACACCGCGATCCTCGCCGCAGGACTCGTCGTCGGCGGCGCGATCCACCGCCAAGGGTACCGGATGACGGACGACGCCCTCCTCCGCTTGGCGGCGGTCCGCGAGAAGGCGTCGAGGACCTCGCCTCCCGAGAAGTGATCCGCTCCCCTCGGGGAAACCTATATCCCCGGAGGCCATCTTCGTCCGTGGCACGCCCCCAGGTGGGCTGCGTCGGGTGGTCGTACCCGGAGTGGGTCGGTTCGTTCTACCCGCCCCGCGCGGAGGCGTCCGACTACCTCACGATGTATGCGCGGGCCTTTGACCTCGTCGAGATCGACTCCTCGTTCTACAGCATCCCGTCGCAGGACATGACCCGGTCGTGGCTCGAGGCGACGCCGGAGGCGTTCCGGTTCACCGCCAAGTTCCCGCGCCTGATCACGCACGAGAAGCAGTTCGTGAACGTCGAGGACCCCGTCCGCTGGTTCTTCGGCGCGATTTCGATCCTGAAGCCGAAACTCGGCCCCATCGTCATGCAGCTGCCGCCGCGGTTCTCGATTGGCGGCGGTCGCCAGGCGATTGAGGCATTCGTGGACCAGCTCCCGGCGGGCTATCGATACGCGATCGAGTTCCGCCACCGTTCGTGGTTCACTCCGGAGACGTACGCGTGGCTGAGCGATCGCGGGATCGCCCTGTGCTGGTCGGAGAACGACTACGTCGAGGTCCCGCCCGTCGTCACGACGGACTTCGTGTACCTCCGGTTCATCGGGGACCGGAGCCTCCCGAAGCTCACGGGCGAGATCCAGCGCGACCGGACCGCGGAGATCAAGAAGTGGCACGCGGAGGTCAAGAAGGTCGAGGATACCTTGGCATCCGTGTACGTCTTCTTCAACAACCACTTCGCCGGCTTCGGGCCCGCGTGCGTGAACCTGTATCGCGAGCTCGACGGGCAGGAGCGGATCGACTGGGGCCTCCGGATGAAGGAGGAGGGGCAGAAGAGCCTCTTCGACTTTGCTTGACATACACAATGAATTGAACGTGTTAGAGTTGAACTTCGAAGTGATGTAGATGTCACTGAGATAGAACAGTTAAGTAGGGCCCTCCTCCTCGGGAACAGGGCAGGATGGCAGAAGACAAGGAGCGGAAGTTCGCGCAGGACTTCCTTGAGAAGTGGCTTCGGGCGGAGCGCGAGGAGCGCGAGGAGGGAAGCGCCGAGGACGCGCTCGCGAAGATTGACGAGGCCCTCAAGTCCGCGCCGGACGACCCGGTCCTGTGGTCCCGGCGCGGGACGATCCTTCTCGACCTCGAGCGATGGGAGGAGGCCCTGGCGTCCTTCCGTCGGGTCGAGGCCCTCGATCCCGATCACCCCCGCCTCGACCTCGGGCTCTCCTTCGCCCTCACGAAGCTCGGGCGCGCGGACGAGGCGGCGGAGGCGCAGAGGAAGGCGCTCGCGGCCGCGGCACCGGAACTCCCGGTCCGCACCCCGGCAGCGCCCGAGGAAGCGGAGGCCGCGCTCGCCGGGCTCGCCGAGGACCTTCGCGCGGCGGAAGCCGAGGAAGCGGCGGTGAAGGGGCTCGAGGAACTGGAGACCCTCGCGGAGGGGCCCGGGCTCGTCGACGAGGAGGACTTCGCCACCGCCCTCGGGCGATGGGAAGGGGAGGGGTACGACGTGTCCCCGCTCCGCGAGGTCATGGAGAAGGATCCCGACCGGGCCCGCACCGCGTTCTTCCAGTTCGAGCAGAACGTGCAGAAGGTGCAGGTCCTCCGGGACACGGTCAACGCCCTCGATCCCAACGGCCTCGAGCGGGACATCGAACGGGTGCGCGCGCTCTTCCGCGCCCCGTATCAGATCTGGCGGATCGAGGCGGAGATGGCCACGCTCATGGAGAAGTCGGACGCACGGGACCGTGCTCGCATGCCGCGCGTCGGCCCGTCCCCCCGCCCCCCGCCTCCCGCGATGCCCCGCGCGCCAGGCGCTACAAACGGCCGCCCGACGACCGCCCCCGGCCGCGTGAACGGGCTCGTCGCCCCGGCGGGCCGGGTGAACGGCCTCGTCGTGCCCACCGGCCGAGTGAACGGGTTGATCAACGGTCTGGCCCGCGCCCGCGGCGGACTCACGAACGGACTCACGAACGGAATCGGACTCACGAACGGCCTCGCGAGCCGCCGGTTCGCCCAGGAGGCCCGGCTCCGCCGAGGGCGCGTCCTCCTGATCCCCATCGTCGCGACCCTCCTCCTCTCCCTGACGCTCCTCGCTCCGCCGGAGCCGCCGCCCATCCGGGGTGGCGTCGCCGTCGACGGGCGGTTCGCGGAGTGGCAGGGCGTTCCCGGCTACACCCAACCCTCCGTCGCGGGGAACCTCGACGTGGACCTCCGCGGATACAAGGTCCTCTACAGGGAGGAACGGCTCTCCGTGTACGCAAACGTGACGGGGACCGCCTTCGGCGACCCCCAGGACCTCGACGTGTGGTATGCATTCCTCGATGTCGACGGGAATCCAGCGACGGGGTACGACGAGGGGCGCCTCGGCGCGGAGGCGATGATCGAGCTCGAGGGGGGCAACGCATCCGTGACCACGGCAAAGGCGTGGCAGTTCGCCGGGGCCGACCGACGGGACTGGTCGGGATGGGAGGGCCTCGGCGTTGGCGTGCTCGCGGCCTCGGGCGGTCCCGAGGTGGAATTCCAGCTCGATGCCACCGACCTCGCCGCCGCCCTCGCGCTGCCCGCGTTTGCCCCTGGGGCCGCGAGGATCGCCCTCTTCCTCGAGGACCAGGCGGGGGTCTCGTCCGGATCGAACCTCGTCTTCGGCCCCGTTCACGGAGCGCTCGAAGTCCGTCAGGACCCGGCGGGCGACACGATCCCGGCCGGGCCCGCCAATTTCCTGACGCTGACCGTCCGAGCCGTCGGCGCGGACGTGAACCTCTCCGCGATCACCGTCGCGCGGGGCTCGCAGACCCCCCTCCTCACCGGATTCACTCCACGGCTCGTCCCGAAGGACACGTCGCAGACCATCCCGTTGCAGGTCGATGCAACGGGGTTGGCGGCGGAGACGCTGTTGACCGCGGACCTCGTGAACGTCACCGCCGACCGTCCCGTCACCCTCCTGGGCACCGGGGCGCGCGCGTACGTGGGTTCGGCACCCGCCGACAAGCGGGTCGACGGGGTCTTCGTGGACTGGACGACTTGGACGAACGACACGGACATCGTCGGCGTCCCCGACCCGAACGTGGACATCCTCGCGCACGCCGGGGAGGTGCAGAATGGGATCGCGTACGGGTTCGTGCAGGTCCGCGGGACGGCGTTGGGGGGAAGCCACGAGCCGCCGGTCCGCGTGCGACCGAAGCCGGGGCCGTCGGGGACGCCGAGCCCGCCCGGTCCCCCGGAGCGACGCCCCGGCGAGGACGTGATCCGCGTGTACTACGACTCGAACGCCACCGCCGGCGGCTTGCCCGTCTCGGGCATCGTCGCGGACGCGTACGCGGAATTCCGCGGCCGCCACGGGCGCGTCCGGAGCGGGGTGTCGTTCGTGTGGCAGACCGCCTGGGTCGCGCTCGGGTCCGTGGATGCGGTGTCGGTGGGAGATTCCCTCGAACTGTCCGTGAACATCTCCGGGCTGGACCTTCGCGGTGCGGACTACGTCGTCGATGCGCGGAGCTGGCGGGGAGAGGTCGATCGCACGGACGTCTTCGGCGTCCGCGGCACGCGATCCGGCCCGGCGGGAACCACCTTCGTCGGAACCCACGACGCCACGCTCCCCGCGACGGCGGACGGATGGGTCCGCTTCGGGGTCGGCGGCGAGGAGGTGGCCTGGCGGCTCCCGGACATCAGTTTCGTGGACAAACTCGGCGCTCCGGGCCTCTCGAGGCCGGCACCGGTCGCTTTCGTCCGGGACGACTTCGGCGGCGGTTTCCGCCCTGCGTACCCCGACCTGCGAATTGACGCGGTGTACCGGGTGGATCTCGACCGACTCAAGGAGACGTTCATTCTGACAACGCCGATCTCCGTTGCTCCCGACCAGGACCTGGTCCTTACGATGCGAGTCTCGCACGACCCCGGCCTCATGGTCCAAATGACCGGGACCCTTCAGGGTGACGAGTGGCTCGTGGACGGGCCATTGGGCTTCTCCGACGGCCGAGGGCTGAGCGTGCAGTTCCTCGCTCCGTGGGTCGAGGACGCCACGGGGGCGCGCCTGGGCCTGTCGTTCTCCTGGTCCGAGGGTTCCCTCGGCATCCGCGTCCCCGGCGCTTGGCTCGCGACCGCGGCGTATCCGGTCTTCCTGGATCCGACGACGACGTATTCCCTCGAGAACGATGACTCGGGTTCAAACGACCCGGGGGAACAGCTCGGGTGGTCGTCCGCGATCGGGGACTTCAACGGGGACGGGTACGCGGACGTGCTCGTCGGGGCCCCGTCGAACAACCGCGGCGGAAACCTCCATGGTTACGCCTACGTCTTCAACGGTCCCTTCTCCGCCGACGACTCGTCGCCCGACTGGGTCAAGAACGGGACGACGAATGGGGCGCGGTTCGGTTACGCCGTCGCGACGGGGAACTTCAACAACGACAACTACTGGGACGCCGTCGTGTCCCGGCTCTCGTCGAGCTCGTTCCCGGGGGATACCCAGATCTTCTACGGGGCCGCCTCCGGCCTGAGCGCGACAGCGGACGTCACGTTCTCGTCTCCGGCGAGCCCTGCGAACTTCGGACACGCGATCGCCTCCGGGAACGTCGACAGCGCGAACTACGACGACGTCCTCATCGGGGAAACCGGACGGGACAACGACGGCGGGCTCCCCAGCCAAGACGGCGTCGTCTACGTGTACCTGAGTCCCTTCAGCAGCACGGAGTCGACCGCCGACATCACGTTGTATCCGAGTTCGAACGCGTCGGGGAATTTCGGTCGCGCGATTGCTACAGGGAAGATTGACAGCGACAACTATGCCGACGTTGTCGTCGGGGAGCCCCTCTACAACACCGTGGACGGGCGCGTCCAGTTCTTCAAGGGATCCCGCCTCACGGGTTCCGGAGGCCGGTCCCCCGATGCCACGCTCAGCAGCCAGGCGGCCGGCGAGCGGTTCGGGATGGCCCTTGCGGCGGGGTTCCTGAACGGAGACTCATATGCGGACGTCGCCGTGGGCGCGCCGCAGAAGAACTCAGGGGCCGCCGGCGACGGTGCGGTTTATTTGTTCCTCGCGAATTCCGACGGTTCGGGCCTGACTACAAGTGCGTCCCCGGACGTCACGATTGCCAAGCAGACCTCTGGGGAGAACTTCGGAACGTCCGTGCTCGTCGTGGACTTCGACGGCGACGGCAGCCCCGGGGCCTTCGTCGGGGCCCCTGTGGCCGATACGGGCGGGACCGACCGCGGCGCGACCTACTGGTTCGACGCGCCGACCGTCGATCAAACGGTCGATGAAACGCTGAACGGCAACCAGGACGGGGAACGGTTCGGGCAATCGCTGGGTGCCGGCAAGTTCTCGTCGGACACGTGGACGGTCGTCGCGATCGGCGCGTACCTCTGGAACGACGGCTCGGAGGCGGACAGCGGGCGTGCGGTGGTGGCGGCCGTGCCGGAACCTGCGACGATGCTCGTCGCGGTCATCGGCGGAATCGGCTTGGCGTCGTCACTCCATCGCCGACGCCTGGTCCGCAAGCGTTGAAAACTTCGTCTCCAGGATCGCAAGCGCCTGGAGGATCGCCGTACTCGCGCTCATCGATCCGTCCGTCTCGAAGCGGAACACGAGGCGCGACGGATCCCCGTGGACGTCGAACGCACCTTCCCAGCCATTCTCCTTCGCCGCCTCGACGCACTGCATGCACAGGATGCACGCCTCCTCCGGGTCCACGGCGACCTTCCCGTCCCGGTGGTGGAGGATGCCCACGGGGCAGACATCGACCGGGAACTTGTCCGGGTCCATCTTCTTGTTGTCGACCTTCACGACCGGGCCATACTTGTACCCGACCGCCTGCGCGACCTGCCACTTCGCGTGCTCCCGGCCGTACCCGAGCTGGGCGGTCGCGTAGATGAGGAGGGCCTGGCCCTCCCCGAGCTTCACGATCGGGATGTCGGGGTCGACGGGCTTGAACTTCGCGTCCCCGATCGGCTCGAGGTCGCGGGAGTAGACGGTCGCGGGTCCCCGCTTGTTCAGGGAGTAGATCACCGTGCAGTTCGGGCACCCTTCGCCGCCGCACGAGGGACACGTCGCCCGTGGCACGAAGAGCGTCGGGTCGGTCGGGATGGGAATCAGCCCGAGGCGGTGGGCAATGATCTCGTCGAACAGGGGGGCGACGGACTCCGACTCCTTCCCGTCCTCGTCGCGGATCGGCCCGAGGTGGAACTCGACGTCCTCGATCGCGAGCTTCGGGAGATCCGCGATCAGGCTTCGACGGAGCGCGTTCGCGAACGCCGGCTCGACGCCCTCGAGCAGGAACGCGCCGCTCCGCTCGTCCATCCGATCGATGCGCACCTTGATGCCGGAGCCGGAGGCGCCGCCCACGTCAGACCCTCCGCCCCCGCCGTCCGCCCTTCGGCTTTGTGCCGTCGTGCGGGACGGGCGTGACGTCCTCGATCCGTCCGATCGTGAGGCCCGCGCGGGCGAGCCCGCGGATCGCGGCCTGCGCCCCCGGACCGGGCGACGCGCTCTTGTTCCCTCCAGGCGCGCGCACGCGCACGTGGATCGAGTCGATGCCCTTCTCCTTCGCCGCGTCCGCGACCTTTTCCGCGGCCTTCATCGCCGCGTACGGGGAGGCCTCGTCCTTCGCGGCCTTCACCACCATGCCGCCGGACGCCTTCGTGATCGTCTCGCTCCCCGTGACGTCGGTGACCGTGATGATGATGTTGTTGTACGACGCGTAGATGTGCGCGATCCCCCAGCGAGCCATCAGGGCTCACCCCCGTCGCCGCCCGGCGCGGGCTCCTCGCCGCCGGGGACCGTGACCTGCTGCACGCCGGGTCGCGCGGGGTGCAAGTCGTTCGCGAGCGGGCTCCGCGGGTCGTACACGATCGTCTCCTCCTCCGTGCGGGACACGAGGCGGCCCGGGGCACGGACCGCCCGACCGCTGAGGGACATGTGGCCGTGCACGATGAACTGCCGCGCCTGCCGCGGGTTGAACGCGAGGCCCTTCACGTACGCAATCGTCTGCAGCCGCCGGGACAGAACGGCCTCCACGTCGAGCGCGAGGACATCGTCGAGGGTCGCCCCCTCCAGGGGCAGCAGCCCGAGCCGGCCGAGCCGGCCGATCAGCGCGTCCCGCTCCCGCTCCGCCTGCTTGTTCCCGTAGCGGACGAGCGCCTGGAGTTCCCGCGCCCGGCCGCGCACATGGGAGAGGAACGACTGCGCGCGCCACAGCTCCTTCTTGTTCTTCAGCCCGTACTTGCTCAGGAGCTCGTTCTCCGACTTGATCCGCTCCGCCTCCCACGGGTGGGAAGGCCGGTCGTATTTCTTGCGGGGAAACTTCGGGTCGCCCAAACCGTCACTCCTTCTTCTCTTCCTTCTTCTCTTCTTTCTTCTCTTCCTTCTTGCCGCCCTCCTCTTCTTTCTTGGCGGCCTGGGCGGCCTGGATTGCGGTCTTCTTGATGACTCCGACGGTGAGGCCCGTGCGGCCGTTCGACCGGGTCCGCTGCCCGCGGACCTTCTGGCCCTGCTCGTGCCGGATCCCGCGGTAGCACCGGATCATCTTCATCCGGTTGATGTCGTCCCGCCGCCGGAGGTCGACGTCGGATCCGAACAGGTGGTAGTCCTGCCCCGTGTCCGGGTCGTTCGGGCGGTTCACGATCCACGGGGGGACGCGCTCGTGGAGGGTCGCGAGGACCTGCTCCATCTCCTCCGTCTTCGACTCCGGGAGGTTGCCGATCCGCTCCGTCCGGGGGACGCCGGACATGTCCGCGACCATCTCCGCGATCCGGGGACCGATGCCCCGGACCTTTTGAAGCGCGTACACGACGGACCGCGCCCCGTCCAAGTCCGTGTTCGAGAAGCGGACGATATAGCGGAAGTCCTCCTTCGCGTCTGGCGGTCGGACGCTGCCCGGGGCAGGCTTCGCTGGCGGTGGCGTGGGCGGCGCGCCCGCCGTCGGTGTCGTTGGAGTTCCCGGTTCCGGCATGGAGAAAACCCGGTGGGGTTCCCTCTCAAATGGCAGGCCGTATTTGAAGTTAGGGGTGCACGGCCCGGAGGACGCGGTACCCGGACCCGCGGGCGACGGTCTCGCAGCGCCCGAACGCCTGCGCGATGCGGGCCTCGAGGGATCGCGCGCCCTGCCGCGTGCGCGCGACCATCCACAGAGCGCCCCCGGGCCGGAGGTGCGATGGGGCCTCGTCGACAATCCGGAAGACGACGTCCTTCCCCGCGCGGATCGGGGGGTTCGACACGATCGCGTCGAACGCCTCCCCCGCCACGGGCCCGTAGACCGCCCCGAGGCGGACTTCCGCGTGCGGGACCGCGTTCGCGCGCACGTTCCGCGCCGCCAGATCGATCGCCCGCTCATTCACGTCCGTCATCACAACCCGCCCGTTCGGCGCGAGGGTCGCCGCGAGGATCCCGAGCACCCCGTAGCCGCATCCGACATCGAGGACATCGGCGTTCGGGGCCACCGCCAGGTGTTGCGCGAGGAGCTCCGTCCCGCGGTCGAGCTTCCCGCGCGCGAACACGCCCGCGTCCGTGAGGAACACGAGGGTCCGGCCCTGCAGGACGACCCGAATCTCCTCCTCCCGACGGGGCGTCCGCGGCCGCGGGGCGAAGTACTGGTCCGCCACGGAGGAAGCCACGCGTTGGGACGGCGATAAACCTATTGGACGACCGACGGACGACCGTTCGCCTTCCCGTTCGCCGCGGGCCGCATCAGGAGGCTCGCGATCCGCAGGTCCTCGTTCGTCGCCGCGTAGTCCCCACTCCCGAACGCGACCTCCGCCTTGTCGACCATCTCCTCGACGTCGTTCACGAACGCGAGCCCGAGCTCCCGGAGGTTCGCGACCTGGGCCTTCGTCTCGTCGATCCACCTCCGCAGGTTCTCCCGCATCTCCCGCTGGCGCCGCACCGCCAAGTGGACGTCCTCCCCGAGCGCGCTCGCGAGGGCGTAGTTCCCGACCTTCATCGCGGTCTTCGCGCGGGCGAGGGCGGACTCTGCCTCCGACGTCGGCAGCCCTTCCGTCCGCAACGCCTCGATCGCCTTCCCCGCGTTCGCGATCGTGTCGAGGAGCTGGCGGTATTGAGTGCCGAGCTGGACCGCCTCCTGCGCGGCCTCGGCGAACACCTCCGTCGCCGCCACGAGCTTCCCCTTTCCGAGGAGGGTCTTCCCGATGGCGAGGGACCGAGCGACGGCGGCCATGGGGATCCCGAGGCCCCGGAGACCGGCGATCAGCTTCTCCACGGAAGCGAGCTTCTCGAGCGCCTGGCGGCGTTGATCCACGACGCCGAGGGCGATCTTCTCCGCGACCCCCGCGTCCGTCGCCGCGAGCCCGAAGTTCCCCTTCGCGAACTCGACGCGCCCCTTCTCCAGGAGCTGGCGGGCCTCCTCGACGGGCTCGACGGTCCCGTTCGGGAACAGCTCCCGCGCGCCCTCCACCGCCAATTCCGCGGCGAACAGGGCGTCCGTCGCCTGGGCGGCGAGGGCCAGCGTCGCCTCGGCGCGGGCGGCGGCCTCCTCCGCGACCGCGCGGCCGCCCGCGTAGTCCGGCACCGCGACCCCGTCGGCGTCCCGCGTTCCCGCGATCCGCTCCGTCGCCGCGACAATCGCCTTCTCTTCCTCGCCGGTGGGCAGGTTCTGTGCGCGCATCTGCTCCACGAGGTCCGCGAGCCGTTCCATCGCGTCGTTCGCGGCGTGGGAGTCCTCCTCGATCGCGGTCGCGACGCGCTCCGCGGTCTCGACCATCTTCTTCGCGTGGATCGTGTCGTTCTTCGCGAGGAGTGCTTCCGCCGCCGTGAGGAGGGATTCCGCGGCGGACACGTCCGCGCTGAGCTTCAGAATCTCGACGAGCCCGTGCACGTTCTCGAGCGAGGACTCGATCTCGGCCCGACTGGGCCCGCGGCGGAAGAGGCTCATCCGTGCCTCCTCCGTGGCGGGCGCCCTAAGCGCCACTGCCGAAGCAGCCTTCGACCCCCTTCGCCCCGGGCTCGAGGGAACCCGAGGCGCGCAGGGAAGGATGGGTCGGCGAGCTATTTAAGGGCGCCCTACGGACGCAGCACGGGGAAAGCGCTTATGTGGGCATTCGGTTGCGGACGCGTGCGCGCGTTCGTGCGCCTGCTGCGCCCCGGGAACGCCCTGATGTCCGCGGTCGCGATCGCGGTCGGCGCGGTCGTGGCGGTGGGCCTCGAGGGGACAATCGCGCGTGCGGCGTCCGTCCTCCTCGGCGGTCTGACCGTGTTCCTCTTCACGGGAGCGGGGAACGCGCTCAACGACGTCTACGATCGAGAAGGGGACCGCGTGAACCATCCCGACCGGCCGATCCCCGCGGGCGAGATCGCACCCGCGACGGCGTTCGACTTCGCATTCGTCCTCTTCGTCCTCGCGATCCTCATTGGCGTCCTGATCAACTTCGCGGCGTTCGCCCTCGTCCTCGTCTCCCTCGCGCTGATGATCCTGTACGAGACGCGGTTCAAGGCGAGCGGGTGGAGCGGCAACCTCCTGATCGGGTGGCTCGTCGGCTCCCTGTTCCTGTTCGCGGGTCTCTGCGTGTACGAGGGCGCCGTCCGCCCGATCCAGATCTCGGCAAGCCTGGCGGCGCTCGCGGGGCTCAGCACCGCCGGGCGCGAGGTCGTGAAGGACATCGAGGACGTCGCGGGCGACGTCGGCCGCACGACCCTCCCAAAGACGCGGGGGATCCCGTACGCGGGCCGCGTGGCGCAAGCCTTCCTGATCGCCGCGGTCGTCCTCAGCGCCGTCCCCCCGCTCCTCGGCATCCTCTCCCTCTGGTACGTCCCCGTCGTCGCCGTCGCGGACGGAATCTTTATCTACGCCGCCCTCTCCTCTCCGCGTTCGCCCGGGAGGAGCGAGCGCGCGATGAAGGCCGCGATGGTTGTGGCGCTCGTCGCGTTCCTCGCGGGGGGCCTCGCATGAGGGTTCTCGACTACCTGCGCTCGCGGCTCGCGGAGGGTAAGGTCCATCTCTCCCTGTTGGACCCGGAGAAGCTCACGCCGAAGGAGGCGGGGGAGGTCGCGTTCCGCGCGACGTTGGCGGGGACGGATGGCATCATGGTCGGCGGGTCGACGGGGGTCACGCCGGATGCGACGGACGCGACCGTGAAGGCGATCAAAGACCGGACGCGCGTGCCCGTGGTCCTGTTCCCTTCCGGCGCGCACACGTTGTCCCGCTACGCCGACGCCGTCTTCTTCATGAGCATGCTGAACTCCCGGGACCTCCGCATGATCGTCGGGGAGCAAAAGAGGGCCGCGCCGGCGATCAAGGCGTGGGGACTCGAGACGATTCCGATGGGCTACCTGATCGTGGAGCCGGGGATGCGCGTGGGCGAAGTCGGGGCGGCGAAGCCGATCCCGCGGGACGACCCGGAGGAGGCGGTCCGGTACGCGCTCACCGCGCAGTTCCTCGGGATGCAGCTCGTGTACCTCGAGGCCGGCTCCGGGGCCCCCGAGCCGGTGCCGCCAAAGATGATCTCCGCGGTCCGGGCAGAGATTTCGATCCCACTCGTGGTTGGCGGCGGCATCCGGACGGCGGAGGCGGCGCGGACGACGGCCGCGAGCGGCGCGGACATCGTCGTCACCGGCACCGTGATCGAGGAGGACCAGGCGCGTCTCCAGGCGATTGTCGACGCCGTGAAGGGTCTGTGAGGCCATGGCGGGGAAGACGGCCGAGGAGTCCCAGGCGGACACGAGCCTCCTCTCGCGACGGATCTTCGCCTCGCCCCCACCGCGGAAGCTGATTACCCCGATCGCCGGCGTCTCCCTCCTGTCCGCGATCGTCCTCACGCTGCCGGGCGTCGCGGCGGAGGACCTCGCCCGAAACTTCGCGGTCCTGGCGGTGCCCATTTACGGGTCGGCGGTTCTCACCCTCGGCGTCGCCCGCGCGCTCGGCGGGCACACGTACCTTCGGCGCACGACCCTCCAGGCGTTCGTCGACGCGCTCACCGTCTTCGGTTTCCTCGCCGTGATCGGCCTCGGGGAGGTCACGGCGTGGCTGGTCTTCGGGGCGGCGTTCGACTACGACCGCCCCCGGCTCCTGTACTTGGCGTTCGCCGCGACCGCATGGCTCCGGCACGCCGCGTGGATCTCGACGTCGGACCACCGCCATTCGCGGACGATCGCCGCGACCGTGGTCACGCCCCTCCTCGGGTTCGCGGCGGTGAAGTTCGCGAACCCCACGTCCGCCCTCGACGACGCCCTCTTCTTCGCGTTCCTCGCGATCTTCGTCCTTGCGGGCGTCGCGTTCACCGTCGCCGCGAACCAGCCGCTCCGCCACGCGTTCGGGGTGAACGGCCTCCGCCTCATGCGCCACCTCCTGCAGCACATGACGACGATGTCGGAGGATGCGCGGCACGAGCTGGAGTCGTTCTTCGATTCCTTCGCGGAGCCCGCCGAGGTCCGCACCGCCGCCCTTGCCTTCCGCGGCGCGCACGGGACGTCCGCCCTCGTCGTCGCGACCCACGCGCACCCCGGCCCGTTCGGCCGCGTCTCCGGCTCCGACCTTCCCGCGAAGCTGCGCGCGGCGCTCAGCGACGTGTGCAGCGTGGTCCTCGTCCCCCACGGCCCGAGCACCCACGACTACAACCCGGCGACGACGGCGGAGTGCGGGAAGATTGCGACCGCGGTCCGCTCGATGCTCAAGGGCGCGACGCCCGTCCGGGGCGGGAGCCGGTTCGCGCGCGCGATCGTAGGGAAGGCGACCGCGACCGCCCAGTTCTTCGGCGACGTCGCGTTCGCGACCGCGAGCCTCGCGCCGAACCCGACGGACGACATCGACTCGCCAACGGGGCACGCGGCGATCCGCGCCGCCAAGGACGCGGGGGCACGGGACTGCCTCTTCGTCGACGCGCACAACGCGTCCGCGATCGCGGAAGGGCTGATCCGCTTCGGGAGCGAGGAATCGTTGGCGGTGATCGAGGCAACCCATCGGGCGGTGGCCGCGGCGCGCGACCGACTCGCGGCGAGCCTCCGCGTCGGAGTCGCGGAGGGCGCGATCGGCGGCGTCCTCGAGGGGATCGGCGCGCAGGGTCTGCAGGTGCTTGCGGTCGAGGCGGACGGGCAGCGCGCGGCGTACCTCCTGTTCGACGGGAACAACATGGTCCCGGGGCTCCGCGACGAGATCGTGGCCGCGGTCCGGGAGTTCGTGGACGAATGCGAGGTCCTCACGACGGACAATCACAGCGTGAACGCGGGGATGGGCGGGTACAACCCGATCGGGATGCGGATCGACCGCGCACGGATCGTGGCGGCGGCGCGCGACCTCCTCGGGAAGGCGCTCGCGGACGTGCGGCCCGTCGAGTCCGTCGGCGCGAGCGGCGTCGTGCACGGACTCCGGGTGTTCGGCCACGAGAACACCGCGCGGCTGACGTCGAGCGTGAACGCGACGATCGCGATCCTCCGCCCGACGGCGATCCTGACGATGGGGATCGCGCTCGCGATGTCCCTCGCGCTCCTCGCGCTCGTCCGTTGAGGATATCGACGCCCGTTATCAAGTTTCAAATTGGAACATTCTCGGCGTAGGCCTATTTGTCCCAGAAACCAACACCGAGTTCATGTTGGCGCCCTCGGAGGTCCTCAAGGCGAAGGTGTGCATCGTCGGCGAGGCGGGTGTTGGCAAGACGAGCCTCGTGCGCCGGTTCGCGTACAACGCGTACGACGAGCGGTACACGCCGACCCTGGCGGCGCAGGTCACGAAGCACGAGATGCCCATCGAGATCGAGGGCACGTTCGTCCGCGTCGTCCTCACCCTGTGGGACGTCATGGGCGAGCAGTCGTTCCTCCCGCTCCTCGAGGACGTGTGGCTCTCCCGGAGCCAGGGCGTGCTCGCGGTCGCGGACGTGACGCGTCCGGAGACGTTTCCCGCGATTCGGCGCTGGCTGGAGGCCGTGCGACGGATCTCCGGGCCCGTGCCGGTCCTCGTCCTCGCGAACAAGGTCGACCTCGGCCCCGTGCCGGAGGCGGAGCTCCACGTCCTCGAGGCGGACCTCGGGCTCGCAGGGTGGGCGACGAGCGCGAAAACCGGGCAGAACGTCGGCGCGGCGTTCCGCAGCCTCGCGGAGGCGATCGTGCGGGAGAACCTCGCGCGCCTCGTGGCGGGACCCGACAGGTCGACGCCGACGGTCGGGGCCTGAGGGGCGGCAATGGGCGCGGACTCCGGGCGGGGCGGAGACCCGCGCGGGTCCATCCGTCACGGTTTTGAGAACCGGACCACCATCCTTTTCGTCGAGCCGCCGGTCGGCTCCCGGCGGATGACCTCGTCCCCCGCCATCCCCGCGCTCCCGGCGCCGCCGGAGGAGATGAAGGCGAAGGTCGTCCTCACGGGCGCGCCCGCCGTCGGGAAGACGAGCCTCGTGCGCCGGTACGTGAAGAACGAGTTCCGCGAGGGGTACGGCTCGACCCTCGGCGCGATTGTGTACAAGCGGGACGTGAACCTGCAGGTCGGGACGCGGTCGATCCATGTCGCGATGACCCTCTGGGACGTCATGGGCCAAGTCGGCGGTGCGAACCTCCTCCGGGACATCGACCTGTTCGGGGCGCAGGGCGTCCTCGCGGTGTGCGATGTCACGGACGAGACGACCGTCCAGCCGCTGCGGCTTCGCGTCGACGCCGTCACGAAGGTCGCGGGCGACGTGCCCGTGCAGATCCTGATGAACAAGGCGGACCTCGGGGCGAACGAGGACGTGAAGAACGCGGGCCTCCGGACAGGGCTCAACCGCGGGATGCCGTGCTACCTGACGAGCGCGAAGATGGGGGACAACGTCGTCGCGGCGTTCGAGGACCTCACGCGCCGGATCGTGGAGCGGACGCTCCTCCCGGCAGACGCGCCCCTCGATGGAGTCGACCGCGGGCTCCTGATCGCGTGCGCGTCGGAGCCGATGGGCGCGGAGGAGGTCGCTCGCCGGGAGCGGATCCCCGCGATCTTCGCGGAGGCGCGGCTCGAGCGGCTCCGCCGCCAGGGGTACCTGCGGCTGGCGGCGATGGCCCTCGACGAGGAGGGCCGACCGACGATCAGCTACGGCCGGGGGAAGAAGCCCTTCCAGGCGGTGCCGGTCCTTTCGGCCTGACCGAATTGGGACGATCCGAAATGATGGAGGCCCGGGCCCTTCGAGGTTTGTTG
>Ga0209751_10002003_pt1 | contig 20667 bp, 19 predicted proteins | sample RifCSP13_1_FD_184019 | JGI IMG/M metagenome (GOLD analysis project Ga0209751, IMG submission 184019) | Soil microbial communities from Rifle, Colorado - Rifle CSP2_sed 13_1 (SPAdes) (version 2) | ecosystem: Environmental > Terrestrial > Deep subsurface > Rock core/Sediment | place: Rifle... | reverse complement strand
CGTCCGCGGACAGGGGCGGGAGCGTGAGCGCCACGATCGGCTGGACGATGCCTCCGGCGTTGTTCGCGCCGCCCGACCCGCCCGCACCGCCGGGACCACCGGCACCGCCCGCACCGCCGGGACCACCGGCACCGCCCGCACCGCCGGGGCCACTGGCACCGGCCGGCCCGCTGTCGCCGTCGTCGTCGTCCTCGCCGTTCCCGGCGGGCGTCTCGACCCCGCCGGTCGCCGGTCCGCCGCCGCGAGCATCGCCGCCGGCGGCGCTATCGGGCCGCCCGAGCGCGCCGGCCTGCGCGGGTGCCGCGGGGACCTCGGAAACCTTGATGACGGGCGGGGTCGCCTCGCTGTCCTCGAGCTGGCGCACGTCCGGCGGCGCGGTCGTGTCGTTCGTGTCGGCGGACCGCCTGAGCTCGATCCCGGTGACGGTGGGCGCGTCCTCGACGCGGCGCACCGTCCGCTCGCTGCGGGCCGATCGACGACCGCGCTCCTCGACGACGGTGACGACCTCGACGTCCTCCGCGGACTCGTCGTCGCCGACGACCGTGGAGACCTTCCCGTCGGTGACGTTGGGCATCGTGACCACGACCTTGCCGTCGACCCGTTCGACCGTCGCGCCCGGCGTCTGGACGACGAGGCGGCCATCCCTCTCGCCGTTCGCGCGGCCCTGCGGGTCCACCACGAGCGAGTTCGCCGCGCCGATCGAGACGGTGACCTTGCGCTCCGGCTCGGGCGCGGGCACGGGCGGCGGGATCGGCGCGGCCGGACGAGCGGTGACGGTGAACCCGGCGGCGACGATGACCTCTTCGCCCTCCGGCGCTTCCGGTGTCGGCGGGCGCTCGGCCGCCACGGCGCCTTCGGTCGTCTGGATCACGGTCTCCGGCACGCCGGGGTCGGCGCCAAGCTGGACGCCGACGAGGAACAGCGTGCCGCGCACGGTGGCGGTCGTGGTCGGGGTGCGCACCTCGTACTTGGAGCCCGCGGTCAGGAGCTTCGTGACCGCGTGCCACGTCTGACCCACGTCCTGCCGCATGCCGATGATGGTCGTGCCATCCGGGTTCGCCTGAAGGGCCTCGATGACGAGCGTCGTGTCGGGATCGATGGAGACGGTCGATCCCTCGAAGTACGTGAGCACGGCGTAGGTCTCGTGGCCGGTCAGGATCGTCATGCCCGCCTGCAGCACGTCGCCGTCCGCCGCGGCGCGCGGCGCCGAGCCACCCGGCTCGATGACCCTCACCTCGCCCGCGATGATCGCGAGCGTCGTCGATGCGCCGAGGGCGACGGTGCCCTGCGTCGCGACGAGGCCGGTCGTCCCGATGACGGTCGCGAACACGAACGACATGAGCACGCCGACCGTGATGACGCGGACCGTGCGCACTGGCAGGGCCGGAGCCGAGACCTGCGGAAGGGGGATCGTAGCGGCGAGCTCCCGGACGGCGCGGGCGGAAGCGGCGCTCCGTGCGAGCAGCGCCGTCGCGCGCGGGCGAAGCGCTGCGAGCCGAGCACCAGCCGAACGCATCCACCTCGCGGCGGGGCCGGCCGCGGTCGTCGCGCGGGCGACCAGGATCTCGACGCGGCCGCGGACGGTGCGGGCCCGCGCGTCGCGAGCGAGGTCGCGCGCGAGCGCGGCAGCGCGCGCGGAGCGGACCGCGCCGCGGAGCGGCTTCCCCTTCCGGTCGAGGAGCAGGGCATCCGGGACAAAGGTGGGGCCGATCTCGCCGGCGAGCTCGCGGCGGGCCCATGCGGCGGAGCCCCGTGACGCGACGAGAACGCGGGCGGCGAGGGCCGAGAGCGCGCCGTCGATCGCGGCGCCGATGACGACGATGAAGAGGACGAGAAGGACACCGGCCGCACGAAGGAGCCGGCGCGCGTCCGGGCCCGTGGCGGGCGTCCCGGCCGAGATCTCGAGGAGGAGCGCAGCGGCGAGCGTGACCGGTCCGCGGTCACGCAGCCAGGCGTGTCCGTCTCGCACGCGGGACAGGAATGCCTTGGAGCGCGGACCCACCCTGGCCTCCTCCCTTGCTCTCCCCACGAACTGTTCAGCGACCGGGCGATAGGGCCACCGGCACTATCCCGGGCTGGTCCGGCCACGTGGCTTCAGGGGGGTCTCAAGGCGCTCGGCAAGCGTGCAGGCGCTAACGCTTCGATATGGGGCCGCCCGGGGGGGTGACAGCGCGGAGCCGCAGGCCCCCGCGTACGTAAGGGTCGGCTCTGCCGCCTGGCCTAGAGCCGGGGCGCCAGGATCAGGTAGCCGCCTACGCCGATGAGGATGAGCGGGACGAAGAGCGGCTGGAGACCCTCCGGGATGACATCCGCGATGCGGAACACCTCGGCGAGCGTCACCAGGCCGAAGATCGCGGCCGGCACCAGCGGCCACCGGCGCTGGGGCCGGATCACGAAGACCGCCGCGAGGCCCACCGTGAGCGAGGCCAGAAAGAGCGGCGCGACCGTGTCCGGCGGCAGACCGAGCCAGCCGGGGATCAGGAGACCGGTGCCGAAGCTGATGAGGATCGCCGCCGGTACCAGGTAGACGTAGGGACTGAAACCCGTCAGATACGCGGCCGCGAACGCGCCGCCCAGTGCGAGGAAGAGGTACGAGGTCGCGTCGGGGATCCCGAGCGTCGGGAGCAGGTACGTGACGCCGACGGCGACCAGGACCGCGCCGCCTAGAACTCCGCGCCGGCGCCGGTTGAAGCTCGGGCTGGTCGCGACGGCCGCGTCAGCCATGGGCGGCTCTCCCGCCGCCATCGTCGACATCGGGCGCGCGCCCGTGAGCCCGCTCTCCTGCTGTGATCCGGCCTGATCCGTCATGCGTTCTTCCCCTCCATCGCTCGCCTCGTCAGTCCCTCGGCGGTGAATACTCCGACACGCTGACGAGGAATGGTCTCGTACGTCCAGCCTGGATGGTGAGGGGTCCTGCAAGCCCCTCGCGCTCGAACACCGGGACCCGCAGCCCGTGGAGCCGCTCGCTGCGCTTCTCCCAGCGCGTGGAGCAGACGGGGCACACGAACGAGCCCTCGCGCATGGCCGCTCCATGCGTGAGCAGGATCTTCGCGCAGCAGCGCTCCACGTTCGGCTCGTGGCCGTGCACGGAAGCCAGATACGGGAACGCCGCCGCATCGCCGCCGGCCGACCCCGGTCGCGGGCCGCGACGCTCGCGCCGCTCGAACTCACGCCCGTCCGCGACGCGGCGGAACGCGGATCCGCGCGCCTTGGTCCACTCCGTCGCGCACTCGGGACACGCGAAAGCGCCTCCCTCGGGGTAGAAGCCGCCCCACTGGAGGATCCAGTCCTCGCAGCAGTCCGCCAGGATGACGCGCTCGCTCATCCGCCGCCTCCCAGGAGCCAGCGCAGCAGCGCCTTCTGCGCATGGAGCCGGTCCTCCGCCTGATCGAACACCGCGCTCTGCGGGCCGTCGATCACGTCGTCGGTGATCTCCTCGCCGCGGTGCGCGGGAAGGTCGTGCATCACGATCGCGTCGGGCCGCGCGAGCGCGAGCAGCTCCGCGTTCAGCTGGAATCCCTGGAAGGCGCGGCGCCTGCGCTCGTACTCCTGCTCCTGGCCCATGCTCGTCCACACGTCGGTGTAGACCACGTCCGCGGCGCGCACCGCGGCGCGCGGATCGCCCACCAGCTCGATGTGCGCGCCGGTGCGGCGCGCGATAGCGTCGGCCCGTTCGCGGAACCGGGGCTGCGGCTCGAACCCCGCCGGCGTCGCGATGCGCAGGGTCTGCCCAGCGAGCGCGATGCCGAGCAGGAGCGAGTGGCAGACGTTGTTCCCGTCGCCGATGTACGCGACCGTGACGTCGCGGCCGGGCCCCTTGCGCTGCCGGATGGTGAACACGTCCGTCAGCCCCTGACACGGGTGCGAGACGTCCGAGAGGCCGTTCACCACGGGCACCGGCGACCATCGCGCGAACTCCTCGATCGTCTCGTGCGCGAACGTTCGCAGCACGACCGCATCGACGTACCGGCCCACTACCCGCGCCACGTCGGCCACGCTCTCACGCCGCCCGAGACCGACCTCCGCCGGCGCGAGGTAGGCGGCGTGCCCGCCGAGATGGACCATCGCCATCTCGAACGACAGGCGCGTGCGCAGGCTCGGCTTCTCGAAGATCATGGCGATGGAGCGCCCGCGGAGCGGCGCGTCCTCGGGGACCGGGTGGCGCTTCAGCGATGCCGCGTCCGCGAGCAGCCGCTCCAGATCGTCGGGCTCGAGGTCCGCGAGGGACGTGAAGTGACGCGTGCGCGCCCCCACCACCGCGGCGCTCAGCGCACGACCTCGATGCGCGGGCGCCGGCGCTCGCGCACGAGCGCGACCAGCGCGTCCCCGACGCGGTCGGCGTCGTGCCGGATCGTGTCGAGCTTCTCCCACAGACGGCGCGGTCCGGACCACGTGTCGATGAGCGGCGCCAGGACCGGATCGACGCCGAGGGCGCGGATCGCCCCGAGCTCGTTCTCGGTCGGCTCGAGGTAGCGCAGGCCCTGCGCGGAGTAGTGCTCTCGCAGCTCGGCAGGCGGCGCGTCGGCATTCAGGAGCGCCACGTCGAGGCCCCGGCCGCCCAGGTGGTGGAGCACGGTGCGCACGTGCTCCGCCAGGCCGAGCTCGTCCGTCTGGCCCGGCTGCGTCGTCGTGTTCGCGATGTACACGACCGGCGCGTCGCTCTCCGCGATCGCGTGCGCGATCTCCGGCACGAGAAGGCACGCGCACACCGTCGTGTAGAGGCTTCCCGGCCCCAGCGTGATGAGGTCGGCCTCGGCGATGGCCTCCACCGTCCCCGCGCAGGGCTCGACCTCGCCGTCCTTCAGGAATATCCGCGCGATGGCCGGCTTCCCCACCGCACGGACGTTGACCTCCTGCTCCACGACGCTGCCGTCCACGAGCTCGGCGCAGAGGTGCGTGTTGTAGAGGGTGACCGGGAGCACGCGACCGCGTACACCGAGCATGCGCGCGGCCTCCTCGACCGCACCGAGGAAGCTCCCCTCCAGCTGCGTGAGCGCGGCGAGGAAGAGGTTGCCGAACGCCATGCCGTCCAGCTCCTCGCTCTTGTCCGTCCGGAAGCGGTGCTGGAACAGGCGGCGGAGCTCGGGCGATCCCTCCGCGAGAACCACCATCGCGTTGCGGATGTCTCCAGGCGCGGGCACGTCCAGGGCGATGCGCACCTTGCCGGTCGAGCGGCCGGAGTCGGTCACGCCGATGAGGCCCGTGATGCGGCTGGTGTGGCGCTTGAGGCCGCGCATGACGCTGGGCGCGCCGAGGCCGCCTCCGACGCAGACGACCTTCAGCTCGTCCATAGGCGCATGGTCGCAGAAAGGAAGGGGCCCCGGTCCTTCCCGGGGCCCCTTCCTGCAGGCGAAGCTAGGTCACTTCCAGAAGACGTGAGTGAAGAGGAGCCTCCCGTTCCCGAGGTCCTGGACGTACCAGTGACCGCGCGCCGGGCTAGCGCCGAAGGGCGTCCCGTCGGGAGCATGCCCGCTGACCCATTCGGCAGCCGCGGCGCTCGCGCCTCCGGCCGACGTGTTGAAGCGGTCGAGGTGCTTGTAGATCGACCGGAGCTGGTCGTAGTCGTGAGCGTTCGGCGTCGTGCTCGTGAGGTCGCTGTCGCTCGTGTTGTGGTAGTAGTCCATGCAGGTGTTCTGAGAGCTGCCGTCCTCGGACGTGTGCCCGAGCCCGAAGGTGTGGCCGATCTCCTGGCACATGACGTGTTGCTGCTCGGCCTCGTTCGCGTACGCGTAGTTCGCCTCGGGCGTCCAGTAGTGGTCGTTCATCTTCGCGAGGCCCTGAGCGATGTGGCTGCCCCTGGTGATCCAGATCTGCGCGAGTCCGAGCCAGCCGTTGGCGCCGTAGTTCGAGCTGCACACCTGGACGGTCCCCTGCTTCGCGGCGCACGTGCTGCCCGTCGTGCTGCCCGCGACGACGGACGTGTCGAGGACGGTCGAGACGGACCAGTCCCCCGACGCCTGCGCGAGGTTCGCGTCCCAGGCCGTGCCGACGTTGTCGCCGAGCTGCAGCGCCAGCGGGTTCGACGTGCGCGCCCAGTGGTACTTGGCCCAGCGGTGGGCCGCCTGCGCGTCTGAAGCGAAGGCGATGGACGTGGCGATGACGAATGCCGCCACGAAGAGCATCCCGAATGGGAGACGCGTGATCCGCCGCACCTAGACCCTCCCGATCGATCATTTAGCCGCCCGTTCGGCGGTCGGTCGAATGGTGCTCTGGCGACCGGGAAGGCGTCTAGTAGTGCGATACCACGGGCGTGCGTACTGAACGCCGTTGGAACCTGGCTGCAACCGCTGGGGGCGGGATGGGCCGCCTCCGGATAACCTAGGCGAAACTACCTATATCTCTTGCGCCAGCCGGGCGGGGCGGTCACGGTGCTCAGGCGTGATCGAGGTCGCTCCGGCCGTCCTGTCCGTCCACCAGCGGAGCGCGCCGCTCGACGCGCGGGAGCGGCTCGCGGCGCGCGTCGGCTCGCTCGCGCCGCGGGCGGACGTGGTCGCGCTCGCGAGCTGCCACCGGGTCGAGCTCTATGCGGCGCTGCCGGCGGCGGGCGCGAGATCCGAGCTCGAGGCAATGATCGGGGTCGGTCCCGGGTCGCTGGCCGGCGCGCGGTGGGCCGGCGGCGAGGACGCCGTGCGGCACATCTTCCGCGTCGCGTCGGGGATCGACTCGGTGATCGTCGGCGAGGGCCAGATCGCGGGGCAGCTGCGCCGTGCGCACCAGGAGGCGCGGGACCGCGGCCTACATCCCCTCCTTGACCGCCTCCTCCAGCGGGCCCTCGCCGTGGCGCGCGAGCTCCGCGCCACGACCTGGCCCGCCGGGGCGGACCGGTCCGTCGGCTCCCTCGCCGTCGACGAAGCTCTCGCGCGGCTCGAGGCTCCGCGGGGGTCGACCGCGCTGGTCGTCGGGGCAGGCGAGATCGGCAAGCTCGCGGCGCGCGCTCTCGCGCGGCGGGTCGGCCGTGTCGTCGTCGTGAACCGCGACGCGGAGCGCGCCCGGGATCTCGCCGCGCGCATCGGCGGCCGGGGCGTTGGATTGGACGAGCTCGCGACCGAGCTGGTCGGCGCGGACGTGGTCATCTCGGCGGCCGACACCCGCGGCACGGTCCTCACAAGGGCGCTGCTCGAGGCGCGCTGCCGCGTAAGGCCTCTCGTGCTCGTGGACATCGCGGTCCCCCGCAGCGTCGCCGAGGACGGTCGCGCTCTGCCCGGTCTCTCTTACCAGGACGTCGATGGGCTCTCCGCGCACCGCCCGGCGGTCGCCCCGGAAGCGATCCGACGCGCGGAGCGGCGCTGCGCGGACGAGGCGCGCGAGTTCATGCGCGAGCTGCGCGCCAGGGCCGCGGCGCCGACCATCCGCGCCGTCCGCGAGCGCGCGGACGCCGTCCGCCGCCGCCAGCTGGCGCGCGCGCTGCGCAAGCTCTCCCACCTCGGCGAGCGCGACCGCCGCGTCGTCGAGGGCCTCGCCGCCTCGCTGACCGGCGCGATCCTGCATGCGCCGTCGGTCGCGCTCCGCGAGGAGCCCGACCGCGACGCGGCCGCTCGCGCTCTCTTCGGCCTCGAGGCCGCTCCCGGGGGAAGGCGCCGATGACCGTCCTGGGGACCCGGGGGAGCGCGCTCGCGCTCGCGCAGGCGCGCATCGTCGAACGCGCGCTCGGGGTGCCGATGGAGATGCGCATCGTGCGGACCACCGGTGACGCCTCGGACCGGCCGATCACCGAGCTCGGCGACGGCGCCTTCGTGACGGCCATCGAGGACGCCCTCCGCCGCGGTGAGATCGACGTCGCCGTTCACTCGCTGAAGGACCTGCCGACCGGCGAGCGCCCCGGCCTCGCCATCGCGGCGATCCTCGCGCGCGAGGACGTGCGCGACGTCCTGATCACGCACGACCGCGGCGGGGTGTCGTCGCTCCGGCCGGGCGCCGCGGTCGGTACGTCCAGCCCCCGACGCGATGCCTTCCTTCGCGCGCTCGTGCCCGGCCTGACGACGCGGCCGATCCGCGGGAACGTGGACACGCGGCTGCGGAAGGTGCGCGACGGCGAGTACGACGGTGCGGTGCTCGCGCTCGCGGGCCTACGGCGCCTCGGCATCGACGTGCAGGAGCACGAGATCCTCGAACCGGCCGCGTGCCCGCCGGCGCCCGGCCAGGGCGCGCTCGCCGTGCAGTGCCGCGCGGACGACGCGCCGACGATCGGTCGGGTCGCACCGCTGGACGATCCTCCGACCCGCGCGGCCGTGACCGCGGAGCGGGTGGTCCTCGAGGAGCTCGGCGCCAGCTGTGAGATCCCGCTCGGCGCATGGGCCCGCGTAGAGCGCGGCGAGATCGTCCTCGACGCCGTCCTCGCGACCGAGAGCGGCCTGGTCCGCGCCCGGGAGCGCGGGACGCACCCCGAAGAGCTCGGGCGCCGCGTTGCCGCCCTCCTCGGAGCACGCGCCCATGCCTGAGCGCCGAGCGGGGACGGCGGACCTCGCGACGGAGGTGGTCGTGCTCACTCGATCGCCCGAGCGGAACGCCGCGCTCGCGTCCGAGCTCGCTGCCCGCGGCTTCCGGGTCGTCGAGATGCCCTGCGTAAGGATCGTCGCCGCGGACGGACCTCGGATGAGCGGGTCTCTCGCGGCGCTCACCGAGCAGGATCTCCTCGTCCTCACGAGCGGCGAGTCCGTCGCCGCGATCGCAGCGGCCATCGACACCGCGTGCGTCCGCGCGGACGTCGCCGCCGTGGGCCCGGCGACCGCGGCCGCGGCGCGCGCCGCGGGGATGCGTGTCTCGTTCGTGCCCACGCGGGCGGACGGAGCGACGCTCGGTGCGGAGCTGCCGCTCCCGCGCGGCGAGGTGGTGCTCGCGCGGTCCGACCGCGCGCGGCGGGATCTTCCCGGGATCCTCCGCGCGCGGGGCGCACGAGTGCGCGAGCTGGTCGCCTACCGGACGGTGCCTGAGCCCGCCGGCGACGTGGCGGCCGTGATCGCCGGGCTCGAGCGTGGGGAGGCGGTGCTGGTGCTCGCGTCACCGAGCGCGGTGGACGGTCTGCTGCGCGGCGTTCCCCGGGGCGTCGTGCGCCGCGCGAGGGTCGTCGCGATCGGGGCGGCGACGGCCGCCGCCGTCCGGGACCGGATCGGCGTCACGCCGGTCTCCGCCTCGGATCCCAGCACAGAGGCGATGGCCCGCGCCGTCGAGATCGCGGCGCGGTCGGCCGTGCCCGCATGACCGCCGTCACGGCGGGTGCCGCACAGAGCGCGTTCCGCCGCTTTCATCGCCTTCGCCGCACAGCGGCCCTGCGCCGCCTCGTCCAGGAGACGCGGCTCGACCCGGCGGCGCTCGTGCTCCCGGTCTTCGTGCACGCGCGGGCCTCCGCACCCGAACCCATCCCGTCGCTTCCGGGCCACCTCCGCTGGCCAGTAGACCGGGTGGGCGACATAGCAGGGCAGGCCGTCGCCGCCGGGATCGGCGGCGTCCTCCTATTCGGGCTCCCCGACCAGAAGGACGACGGCCGGGCCGCGGCCGACCCGCTGGGCCCGGTGCCGGCGGCGCTGCGCGCGATCCGCGGATCGGGGGCGGAGATCGCGCTCATCGCGGACGTGTGCCTCTGCGAGTACACGACCCACGGCCACTGCGGCGTCGTCCGTGGGAGCGAAGTGGACAACGACGCCACCCTGCCGCTGCTCGCCGAGGCCGCGGTGACGTACGCGGCCGCAGGCGCCGACATCGTCGCGCCATCCGACATGATGGATGGCCGCGTCCGCGCGATCCGCGACGCGCTCGACCGAGCCGGGCACGCTGAGACCGCGATCCTTTCCTACGCCGCGAAGTACGCGTCGGCCTTCTACGGACCCTTCCGCGAGGCGGCGGAGTGTGCGCCTTCCTTCGGGGATCGAAGCGGCTATCAGCTGGACCCGCCGAACGTCCGCGAGGCCCTGGTCGAGATAGAGGCCGACCTCGCGGAGGGCGCGGACGCCGTCATGCTGAAGCCCGCAGGCCCCTACCTCGACGTGATCGCCGCCGCGCGCGCGCGGACCGACGTCCCCATCGCCGCCTATCAGGTCAGCGGGGAGCACGCGGCGATCTCGGCCGCCGCCGACCGCGGCTGGCTCGATCGCCGTCGCGCGGTGCTCGAGACCCTCACCGGCATCCGGCGCGCGGGCGCCGACATCGTCATCACCTACTTCGCCCTGGAGGTCGCCGAGTGGCTGCGCCAGCGGTGACGGGCACCGCTCTGCTGCGACGCGCGGAGCGCGTGATGCCGGGCGGCGTCTCGAGCCCGGTCCGCGCGTACCGGGCGGTCGGCGGCCAGCCGCCCTTCATCGTCTCCGGCGAGGGCTGCCGCGTCCGGGACAGCGACGGCCGCGCATACGTCGACCTGGTGTGCTCGTGGGGACCGCTGATCGCGGGCCACGCACATCCCGCCGTGGTCGCGGCGATCCGCGAGCAGGCCGGCCGCGGGACGACGTACGGCGCGGCGACGCCCCTCGAGGTCGAGCTTGCGGAGACGATCGCCGCGGCGGTGCCGAGCGCCGAGATGGTGCGGTTCGTGTCCTCCGGCACGGAGGCCGCCATGAGCGCGGTGCGACTCGCTCGCGCCGCCACCGGGCGGGCCGCCATCCTGAAGTTCGCGGGCTGCTACCACGGGCACGCCGATGCGCTGCTGGCCAAGGCGGGGTCGGGCGTGGCGACGCTCGGGCTCCCCGGGACGGCAGGAGTGACCGAGGGTGCCGCGCGGGACACGATCACGGTCACCTACAACGATCTAGGCGCGGTCGAACGCGCCGCCGCCGAGACGCCGCTCGCGGCGATCGTCGTCGAGCCATACGCCGGGAACATGGGCTGCGTGCCGCCCGAGCCCGGGTTCCTCGAGGGCCTGCGGGCGGTCTGTGACCGCGCCGGCGCTCTCCTGGTGTTCGACGAGGTCATCACCGGCTTCCGCGTCGCTCGAGGCGGAGCGCAGGGCCTCCTCGGGCTGCGGCCCGACCTCACCTGTTTCGGCAAGGTGATCGGCGGCGGGCTGCCGGTGGGCGCGTACGGCGGAAGGCGCGAGCTCATGTCGCTCGTGGCACCGCTGGGTCCCGTGTACCAGGCCGGGACGCTGTCGGGCAATCCGCTCGCGATGGCCGCGGGCCTCGCGACGCTCGCGCTGCTCGACGAGGCCGCGTACCGGCGCCTCGAGGAGCTCGGGCAGAGGCTCGAGCGCGGGCTGGCGGATGCGCTGCGCGAATGCGGCGTGCCGGCGCGCGTGCAGCGGATCGGGTCGCTCCTGACGCTGTTCTTCACCGAGCGTGCCGTGCGCAACGAGGACGACGCCCTGACCAGCGACCGTGAGCGCTTCGCGGCGTTCCACCGCGCGATGCTCGCGCGCCGCGTGATGCTGCCCCCCTCGCAGCTCGAGTGCTGGTTCCTCTCGCTCGCGCACGACGACGCGGCCCTGGACGAGGTCGTCGACGCGGCGCGGTCCTCGCTCGAGGTCATCCCGTGAACGAGATGTACCGCTACGTCACCATCGCGGTCTCGCCCGAGTGGCGACGCCTGGACGCGGACGTCCGCACGGCGCACAAGCGCGAGCTCGCCGCTGTCGCCGGGACCGGCCCCGCGCGCGTGCACGCGTATTCGCTCGTCGGCACGCGCGCGGATGCGGACCTGCTCCTCTGGGTCGTGGCCGACGAGCTCGAGGATCTGAGGGCCCTGGAGCGACGGCTGGCCTCGACCGATCTATGGGCCTGGAGCACGCGGCCGTACGCGTACCTGGCAGCGCGGCGCCGCTCGCCGTATCTGGGCGGGCATGCGCATGAGGGCAGCGAGCACGCCCGCGGGACGGCCGGCCCGCTCGGTGACAGGGCCCACGTCGTCATCTATCCGATGGTCAAGAAGCGCGCGTGGTACGCGTTACCGCTCGCAGACAGGGCGCGGATGATGGCGAAGCACTTCGAGATCGGGCATCGCTATCCCGACGTGCGCATCCACACGGCGTACAGCTTCGGGATCGACGACCAGGAGTTCGTCGTCGCTTTCGAGGTCGATGACCTCCGGCGGTTCCTCGCCCTGGTCGCCGACCTGCGCGAGACCGAGGCCTCCGCCTACACCGAGCGCGAGATACCCATCCTCGTGGGCACCGCCATGCCGCTCGAGCACGCCCTCGACGAGATCGACGGCGCGAGCGAGCGCGTGCGGGCGCTGGCATGACCGATCCGCTCCTGGTCCGCGCGTGCCGGCGCGAGCCGGTCGAACGCACGCCGGTCTGGTTCATGCGCCAGGCGGGGCGCTGCCTCGAGGAGTACCGCGCGCTACGCGAGCGCCACGGGATCCTCGAGATCGCGCGCACGCCGGAGCTGTGCGCGCGCGTGACCGCGATGCCGGTGCGTCGCCTAGGCGTGGACGCGGCCGTCCTGTTCGCCGACATCATGCTGCCCCTCGACGGCATGAGCGTCGCGTTCCGGATCGAGCCGGAGGTCGGCCCGATCGTCGAGCGCCCCATCCGGACCCCCGCGGACGTCGAGCGGCTGCGTATCGTCGAGGCCGAAGAGGCGACGCCCTACCTCTTCGAGGCGATCCGCGGCCTGCGCCGCGACCTCGCGCCCGAGGTCGCGCTCGTCGGCTTCGGCGGCGGCCCGTTCACCCTGGCGTCGTACCTCATCGAGGGTCGACCCTCCCGCGACCTGCCTCGCACGAAAGCGATGCTCTTCGGCGCGCCCGACCTCTGGAATGCCCTCATGGACGTGCTCGTGGAAGTGCTCATCCGCTACCTGCGCCAGCAGGTGCGGGCGGGCGCGCAGGTCATCCAGCTGTTCGACTCGTGGATCGGCGCGCTCGCGCCCGACGACTACGCGCGCGCGGTGCTCCCGCACACGCGTCGCATCTTCGAAGCCCTCGGTCCCGGTGTTCCGCGCATCCACTTCGGCACCGGGAACCCCGCGCTGCTCCCGGCCATGGCGTCCGTGCCGTGCGAGGTGGTCAGTGTCGACTGGCGCCTGCCGCTGGACGAAGCCTGGCGGCGCGTCGGGCCGGAGCGCGGCATCCAGGGGAACCTCGACCCCGGCGCGTGCCTCGCGCCGTTCGATGTCGCGGCGCGGTACGCGCGCGACGTGCTGCTGCGTGCCGGCGGGCGCCCCGGGCACGTCTTCAACCTCGGCCACGGCGTCCTGCCCCAGACCGACGCCGACACGCTCGCGCGCCTCGCCGACCTCGTGCGCGGCGAGACCGCAGGCCGGGCGCTCGCGGCACGATCCGCATGATCGGCCTGGTGCTCATGACCTACGGCGCGCCCACCGGGCGCGAGGACCTCCCCGCGTACCTCGCCCGCGTGCGCGGCGGCAAGATCCCGAGCGACGAGCTCGTCGCGGAGATGGCGCGCCGGTACGAGTGCATCGGTGGATCGCCGCTCGTGCGGATCACGATGGCGCAGGCCGCCGCGCTCGAGCGCGAGCTGAACGGAGACGGGGACACGTGGCGCGCCGCCGCCGCGATGCGGTTCTCCGAGCCGAGCGTCGCTCGGGCCGTCCGCGACCTCAGCGCGGCCGGGGCGCGGCGCCTTATCGGTCTCGTGATGTCACCGCAGTGGTCGGAGACGCTCATGGGCGGGTACGCACGCGCCCTCGAGGAGGCGGCCGGTGGCCTGCCGGTCGCGATGACGCGGGCATGGCACCGCGAGCCCGCGTTCATCGACGCCCTCGCCGCGTCCGTTCGAGAGACGCTCATGGCGCTCGGGCCGGCGGGCCGCGATGTTCCCTGCGTGCTCACGGCGCACAGCCTCCCGCGGCGCGTCTTCGACGCGGACCCGGAGTACACCCGGCAGCTCCGTGAGACGGCCGAGCTCGTCGCCGAGCGTGCGGGGGTCGCGGGCCGGTGGAGCTGGGCGTACCAGAGCGCCGGCCACACCAAGGAGGAGTGGCTGCGCCCGGATCTCACCGAGGTCTTCCCCGGCCTCGTGCGCGCCGGTCACCGTGCGGTGGTGGTGGTGCCGGTGCAGTTCCTCGCGGACCACCTGGAGGTCCTCTACGACCTCGACGTCGCCGCGGCGGATCAGGCGCGCACAGCGGGGCTCGCGTACCACCGGATCCCGATGCCGAATGTGCGCCCGGCATTCATCCAGGCGCTGGCCGCCGTGGCCCGGCGAGGGGCGCTCGCGCCGGTCTAGGGCGCGGGTGTCGGTCCTAGCTGGCCTTGCGAGCGGCGGCCACGGGCAGACGCACGGCGGCCTGACGGGCCACGAGCTCGGCGCGCCACTGCTTGCGGCGCCCGAACGCGTCCTCGTAGCCGCGCTGGTACGCGGCGACGGCGAGGAAGCCGATGATGATGAGACCGAGGGCGAGTCCGAGCATGAGTCCGAGACCGAAGTCGAGCATCCCCGCCACCGCCTTTCCGAAGCTGGTCCTGCTCGCCCTCTGAGCAAGCGTCGTGCCGGGCGGACCGCCGGCGACGGTCGCGCGAGCGGCGCGGCACCCAAGCAGACGGAGCGATCGGGCGGATAGGCTCGCCCCGACGTGTCACAGCAGGTCTCCGCCCAGGCCTCGCGGGCCGTCGAAGCGCCGGGACTGGAAGCCCGGGACGTGCGCAAGCGCTTCGGGAGGGTCGAGGCGCTCCGGGGGCTGACACTGCGGGTCCGCACGGGCGAGATCTACGGCCTCGTCGGGCCCAACGGCTCCGGGAAGACCACCCTCATCCGCTGCCTGGCCGGGCTGGTCCGGCCCGACGCCGGCGCGATCGCGGTCCTCGGCACGGACCCGCGGACGGCCGTCGGCGCCGGACGCGTCGGCTACATGACCCAGGCCGCGGCGCTGTACGGCGAGCTGTCCGTCGAGGAGAACCTCCGGTTCTTCGCCGCGCTCGCCGGGGTCGACGACGTGGCGCGGCGGATCGAGGCGACGCTGCGGACCGTGGAGCTGCTCGACCGCCGGCGTTCGGTCCTTGCCACGCTGTCGGGAGGCCTGCGGCAGCGCCTCTCGCTAGCCGCGGCGCTGCTTCACGATCCCGCGCTGCTGCTCCTCGACGAGCCGACCGTCGGCGTGGACCCCGCCCTACGCCGCGACTTCTGGGCCCACTTCCGCTCCCTGGCCTCGCGGGGTGTGACCATCCTCGTCTCGAGCCACGTCATGGACGAGGCCGCCCGCTGCGACCGGCTCGGGCTCATCAGTGAAGGTCGCGTGCTCGCCGAGGGCTCGGCCGGCGACCTCGTGGCCCGCACCGGGACGAGCGACCTGGAGAGCGCGTTCCTCGCGCTCTCGGAGGGCCCGTCGTGAGCCCGCGCCGGGTCCGCGCCGTCGCGCGCCGCATCGCCTCGCAGTTCCGGCGCGACCGGCGGTCGCTCGGCCTGCTCATCGTGGCGCCGATCCTCATCCTCTCCCTCGTGGGCGCGCTGTGGGGGACGCCGGCGTCGGACACCTCGCGCATCGCCGTCGTCACGGATCGGCCGCTGCCGCCCGCGGTCCAGGCTGCGCTCGAGAGCCTCGACTCGCTGGAGGTATCGACCGCCACGCTCGATGTCGCGATGGCCGCGCTGCGCGAGGGCAGCATCGACGCGGTGCTGTCGACGCGCGTCGGCACCGTCTCGACCGAGCTCGTCCTCACTCTCGAAGGCTCGGACCCGTTCCGGGTCGGCGCGACGCTGGGAGCGATCCAGCAGGCGATCATCGCGGCCACCACTGCGACGATCCCAGGCCCTCCGGCGGCCGTGCCGGCGCTGCGCGTGGAGCATCTCCACGGCGGACCGGACTACACGCTGCTCGACCACCTCGCACCGCTCCTCATCGGGCTCTTCGCGTTCTTCTTCACGTTCCTGCTGTCGGCGGTGTCGTTCCTGCGCGAGCGCACGACGGGCACGCTCGAGCGGCTGCTCGCAAGTCCGCTGCGCAGGAGCGAGCTCGTAGTCGGCTACCTCGCGGGCTTCAGCTTCTTCGCGCTCATCCAGGCGGTCGTGATCATCGCCTTCACCGTGCTCGTCCTGAACGTGCGCTACACGGGCAACATCGCGACGATCTTCCTCATCGAGGCGATGCTGGTCATCGTCTCGGTCTCGCTCGGCCTGTTCGTTTCGGCGTTCGCCCGCAACGAGCTCCAGGCCGTGCAGTTCATCCCCGTCGTGCTGCTGCCGCAGATCTTCCTGTCGGGGCTGCTCGTCCCCGTCGACCAGCTGCCGGACCTGCTCCGGCCGATCGCCGCGGTGCTGCCCCTCACCTACGCGAACGAGGCCCTGCGGGCGGTCATGATCAAGGGCTTCCCGCTGTCCGATCCGCTGATCGTCCGGGACCTCGCCGCGCTCGCGGCCTTCGGCGTGGTGACGATCGCGGGCGCGGTCGCGTCCATCAGGCGCGAGGTCGCGTAGCGCTCAGGCGCCCGCGAAGGCCGGGAGCCGGAAGAGCTCGTCCAGCGAGCGGATGACGTGGTCCGGGCGCGCCTCGCCGGCGGAGCGGTCCGCGGCGTCCGGCTCCGTGAGGCCCGTGAGGATCAGGACGCCGGTGGCGCCCACGCGGTGCGCCGCGACCATGTCGTAGTCGGTCGAGTCGCCGATCACCACGACGGGGCCGTTCTGGGGCCCGGCGCGCCGGATGACCTCACTGAAGAGGAACGGCTCGGGCTTCCCGATGCAGAGCGCCGTCCGGCCAGTGGCGACCTCGATCGCCGAGACGATGCTCCCCGCTCCCGGCAGGAAGCGGCCTTCCACCGGGTACGCCCGGTCCTTGTTCGACGCGATGAAGCGTGCGCCCGCGAGGACGGCGCGCTGCGCCTCGGCAAGCTTTGCGTAGGTGAGGTGCATGTCCAGCCCGACCACGACCGTGTCGGCCTCCGGCGGCAGCGGGGTCGTCTCGAGGTGGCGGCGCATGGCGGCCGGATCGACCCCGTCCGCCGCCGCCTCGGGGGGCGGGAGGGTCCCGGGGACCTCCGTCGTCTCGCGCACCGCCAGGCCGACGCCACGGATCTCGCTCCGCAGGCCATTCGCCCCGATGACCAGGATGTCGGCCGGCCGGGGTTCGAGCCGCTCGAGGTAGTGCGCGGTCGCGTACGCGCTCGTGACGACGTGCTCGTCGTCACCGCCGAGCCCCAGCGACCGGAGGCGCTCGACGTACTGCCCACGCGTCGCCGTCGAGTTGTTCGTCGCGAAGTACACCTGCCAGCCCGCGCGGCGCAGGCGCTCCAGCGTCTCGCGCGCGTACGGCAGCACCTGCCCGCCGCGGTAGAGGACGCCGTCCATGTCGAAGATCGCGACCGGCATCTAGCGTGGCGGCCGGCGACGTTGCCTCGGGTCGGCCCGTCCCTGGTACTCGGTCGCTCCTCGCCTCCGTTCGGCCACGCACGTCGGGCCTACCCACGGCTCGTCGCTCCCTCGCGGGATCGGGCCTCCCCTCGACCTCGCCGGCCGCCTCACAGAGCTGCGTTGTACAGAGCTTCGATGTCCGCCTGCGTCGTTGTCCGGGGATTCACCAATATGTTCCCCGAGAGCATCGCGTCCTTCGTCATGGGCGCGATCTTGTCCTCGGTCACCCCGCAGTCGGAGAGCCGCTTCGGGATGCCGATCTCGGCGATGAGGTCGTGCGTTCGGCGGACGGCGGCCGCGCCGTCGGAGCCGGCGTCCATGGCCGCCGCGATGGCTTCGAACTTGTCGGGCGCCGCGCTCCGGTTGAAGTCCATGACGTGGGGCAGGAGCACCGCGACCGCCGTGCCGTGCGCGACGTGGCACCACCCGCCCAGCGGGAGCGCCATCGCGTGCACGTTCCCGAGGCGGGTGTTGCTGAACGCGAGGCTCGCGGTCACCACGGCGCGCATCATCCGCTCCCGCGCCTCCAGGTCCTTCCCGTCCTTCACCGCGCGCGGCAGCGCCCAGGCCGCGTCGCGGATCGCCTCGAGCGCGAGCACCTCGGTCATGCGGTAGGCGTTCTTCGAGGTGAACGACTCGATCGCGTGGACGAGCGTGTCCATCCCGGTGATCGCCGTGAGGAACGGCGGCAGGCCGACCGTCATGTCGGGGTCCTCGAGCGCGAAGAGGACGGTGGCGTTGGGGCTGATGATCACGAGCTTCTTGTGCTGCGCCGAATCGGCGATGACGCTGTTGATCGTGATCTCGGCGCCAGTGCCCGCCGTGGTCGGGATGGCGATGACCGGCGCCGCCGGCTTCGGGACCTTGTCCATGCCGATGTAGTCGAGGACCGTCCCGCCGTTCGTCATGAGGACGGCCGCCATCTTGGCCGTGTCGATCGAGGAGCCGCCCCCGACGGCCACCAGCGCGTCCGCGCCGAACGCCTTCGCGCGCTCGAAGCAGCGCGCGACGTCCGCGACCGTCGGGTCGGGCACGACGCCGTCGTAGATCTCGTACGAGATGCCGGCCTCGCGGATCCGCTCCTCGATCGGCGCGACGAGGCCCGCACGCACGACGCCCGGGTCCGTGACGATCAGGACGCGCTTCGCGCCAACCTGCGCGAGGGGCTCGGCCACCTTCTGCGCGACCCCGCGGCCGAACATCACGCGCGTGGGGATGCGGAACTGATCGATCCTGGTCGCCATCAGACGGATCCTAGCGGCGGCGCTACAGCGAAGTTGTGTCGGGCGGCTTCTTCTTCTTCCCTCTCGACCGATACGCGCCCCAGGCCCGGCCCGCCAGCGACTCCCCGAGGCCGCGGCGCTCGACGTACGCGTCCACGCGTGCGAAGAGCATGGCGATGGCCGCGGCGAGCAGCGCGCGCCACAGCCAGAAGAAGATGAGGCGGAGGCACCCGCCGAGGCAGCAGCCCACGACAAGGGATCCTAGCGGGAGTCATGCCGGGGCGGCCCGTCAGGCCGGAGCGATCCCCGTCGTGACGATGGGGAGCGTGTGCAGCGCGCGCCGGACCAGGAGCACGCTCGCGCGCTCGGGCCGGCCGATGTGCTCGTAGGCGATATCGAGCGCCTCCTCGACGTCCACGGCCACGCGCATCTTGGCGCGGCGCACGACGTCGGCCGACTCGGACGCCGCGACCACGATCTGGTTGTGCTGCAGCGTCAGCGCGACCATGACGGCGCGCTGCTCGCCGCCCGCGAAGTGCTGTCGCGCGGCCTCCACGACCGCGGCCGGGGACGCGGCGTTCTCGAGCGCCGCGAGGAACCGCTGCTCGCCCGCTCCCTCGCCGGCTCCCTCGGGGAGCTGCGCCGGCACGATGATCGACCCGCCTTCGCGGACCACCGGCGTCGGCGCGAAGCGCAGGTACGTCGCCGCCCGCGAGGCCTGATAGAGGTTCACGTCCTTCGGCGCGCCGACGCCCGCGATGGCGATGTCGTACTGCTTCGCGATCGGCCGGGTGTAGATCGCCGACGCGCGCTCCACCAGCCTGCGCAGGACCGCGTCGGGCTCCCCCGCCGCCACCGCGACCACCCGCTCCCGGTCGTCGACCACGACGTTCAGGCAGAAGCGAAGGCCCGCCCGCCGGGCGATCTCGGTCACCGTCTCGTGGAACGGGTTGCCGTCGATCCGCCCGAGGCGCACGCCGGGGTCCTCGAGGAACCGCATGCCGTGCGTCGCGGTGATGGTCGGCTCGCCGCAGCAGCCGATGGCCACGGTCTTCCGGCCCCCGGAATACCCGGCGTACTGGTGTGGCTCGACGATGCCCGTGGCGACGACCAGGTCGGCGTCCTTGATCAGCCGCTGCGTGAAGCCGGGCGTGTCGTAGGGCGGTATGGAGCCCAGGTCCGCCCACTTCGCAGGATCGCGCCCGTCGGAATCGACCACCCGCACGCGGTCCGCGACCGCCCCGAGCTTCTCCCGCTTCTCCGCGTCGGTGGTCGCCCGGTGCAGCCCGACCGCGACGACGATCGTGATGCGCTCATCCGGGATGCCGCCGGCGTTCAGCTCCGCAAGCAGCGGCGGCACGAGCACGTCGTCGGGAGACGCGCGGGTGAGGTCGGTGACGGCGATGACGGCGGTCGCCGCCGGCCGGCGGGCGACGACCTCGCGCGCGAGCTCGGCGAGCCCGGGCCCGCCCAGGGGATCCGACATCGCCTGCCGGACCGCCGAGCCGAGCTCGACCGGCTCGACCGGGGCCGAGCCGAGCACGTCGAGGTCGAACCATGGCTGGACCATGAACTCGATCTCGCCGTGCCCGTACGGCACCCGCGTCATGGGCCGGCCGGGCTCCGGCGATCGCTGCATCAGATGACCTTGAGGAGCCTCAGGATGACGAGGATGAGCGCGACGATGAGCAGGAAGTGGATCCAGCTGCCGCCGAACGGCGGGGACGCGGGCAGGTCCGGCCCGCCGCGCGCGAAGCGGCCCCGGCCGAAGTAGCCCAGCAACCACAGGATCAGCAGGACCACGATGAGCAGCTCGATGACGCCCACGAACATGTCCTCCTTCGCCGACTGGGCCCGGACGGCCGACGCCGTCCGGGCGACGACGCGCAAGCTGTAGAAGATCGACGCGCTCGCAGCCTACTTCCGTGAGCTCGGCGACGCGGAGCTCGCCAGGGCGGCGGCCTGTCTCTTCGCAGGCAATCCGGTCTCACACGCCTGCGAGCACGCGTGATCGTCTCTTGGCGGGTGCGAGTTATCGGAGCCGCGTCGCACGTTCGCAGCGCCACAGGATGCAACTGCGATGATTCATCCTAGTGTCCTGGAACAGAAGTTGATGGTATAAGTATGGGGTTCCCGGAGAGGGTGCGCGAGGAGGCGCTCAGATGGCTCTCGGCCGACCCCATGCCGCTCCACTGGTCCTGCGCGAAGAGGATCGTC
>Ga0209751_10002002_pt1 | contig 20667 bp, 18 predicted proteins | sample RifCSP13_1_FD_184019 | JGI IMG/M metagenome (GOLD analysis project Ga0209751, IMG submission 184019) | Soil microbial communities from Rifle, Colorado - Rifle CSP2_sed 13_1 (SPAdes) (version 2) | ecosystem: Environmental > Terrestrial > Deep subsurface > Rock core/Sediment | place: Rifle... | reverse complement strand
GTTGCCGTTCCACCGGATGGGAAGTTCCACTCTACCGCGCCGTCCCCCTCAGAGTAATCCACAATCTCACCATTATCATAGGCCATATCGAGTGTAATCAGCGCACCCACACCAACCGGCAGGGTTACATTTGAAAAGTTAGTCCCCTGGTAATAAAGCGCAACCGTCGGATTGGAACCGCTCCCCACCTTGTTCCCATAGAATTTGGCAACCAGTCTATCCGTAGCCACGATGGTCTGCGAAGTGATAACCACGCCCAAATCGTAAGCCACATTGGAGGCCGTGAGATTGCTCGTTATCCCAGACGTTCCAATCAGCGTTTCCGAGGTATCGATGTGTCTCAGGTAAAGCCGTACAAAGGTATTGGCGTTCGCTGAACCCGCCGTTTTCGCGGCGTGGATACTTACCCGGCTGATCCCCCCGACCAGCGTTGTCGTATTCAGCGCGGGTGTTATCCATTCCTCAATCAGCACCGCCGCCCCCGTAATCGATGCGGAGACTGTACCCTCGACGGCTCCCAGATAAATGATATTCATTTCCTTGTAGCCGCCGACATCGCTGGCGGTATCTTCAAGAAAGAACGCCGACGGTACGTTGAGGATGATAATATCGTCACCGGCAAGCTGATTGACAAACTCAAGCGCGGTCTCACCCGTGTTCACCGCCGCCACTTTCTTCGTCTGCCCCGTATAACTGGATGGTGTATCGGTCAGACCGAGGAATGTAGTCGGGCCAAGGTTGAGGTTATCGAGGGCATCCGCGACGGCCTGAGCGTTTCCTGTAACCTCAAATAAGTTAACGCCCCACGTGGTCGTATCCATCGTCAGATCGGTTCCGTTCACCTGGGTTGCAGTCAACCCCCAGTCAATGTGTGTATCGTCAATGGCATTGTCAGCAACCGTAACCGGGGTAGCTATCGTGCCATCCCCGCTCACCGGGTCCTCTGTGACCACGGTTGTGATTGAGCCGCCCGCACCGGCCACGACATGCCATTTCCATATGCCGCCAGTTCCATCGGCGGATTCCGTCGCAACCACCGTGACGCTACTGGTGTCCTGAAAACGCATCGAGCCATGATAGAGATCACTCGATGTTATGCTGGTTTCGGCCTGCGCGATGCTTAAATGAGCCAAATCCACAATGTTGTGCCCCGTGCCTTGCCCGGCCCCCCAGACCGGGAACAGGCTTAATGCTCCCACGAGCAGCCCGATGAACAGGGTGAAGGCGATGATGTAACGCGAGGTCATTGCATCGGAGAGATATATGCGTTCTTTATCGTTCATGGGCGTTGTTATTCATCCCCTTTTTCCTGAGATTTTAATCCCGTAATCCAAAAACGATAAACATCCATGTGTCGGGACGCAAAATTTTCAGCACGGGATGCCGCATCAATTCCTGGTGTTCCTGCAACTTGTTCCAGAATACTGAGCCAGAGATTGTAATGTGCCGCCTTCCAGATAATTCCCGATCCCGGAACATCTATCGCCCTTTCAACCACATCAAGTGCGGTTCCGTAAAGATCGAGCATTTCCCCCACGCCATCTTTAGTGTGCGGCATCGTTTCGGCGTATGTGGTTAGGGTTTGAGCCTGCTGTTGAACATTTTCGGCATATGACCGCCATAATTCAGATTGAAGTTTTCTATCCCCGACAGTACTACTAAGATAGAGCGCACCATATTCAGGATGCCCATCAGTGCCAACGAGCAGATTTCCGATGTCGTGCAGGATTCGATACTGTGTAACGGCTTGAGCATCGTGACTGTAAGCGGGAATGATCCCCTCGTCAAATGGCAGATTGCCATCCGTGTACTGGCTTGCCAGAAGCTCGGTGCGGTTCAGGGTTGCATTTAATAAAGCTAAACTTCTTTCCCGTATCTGCTCATCACTTGTAGGTTTGTAGCCACGCATCACCGTCCGGTAGTGCGACTGGAGCGTTTCCATCTCATCCCGATTTTCCTTAAGGTTATAATGAATTGCGGTAGCTTTATTCTGATTTACAAGACGAACGCCAAGTGCAGTACGCATTAAATCCCATCGTTTTGCTTCGCCCCATGCCCTGAACAAAGTGCTGAAAAAATATTCAGTTCGCGGGTCTAATTCTACGCTGATACCTGGCGTAATATCATATAATTCCTGATGTCCGGGAAATTCAGCGAGAGGCTTACCCCTGAACCAATCCCACCCACCAGCTTCTCCGCCAAGGCCGATGGGCATATCCAGCCCAACTATTTTGTCACCCTCGGCTTTAACGAACCACGAAGCCAGCAAATCAACCGCCGGATTGATATGAGAAACCACTTCCCGTGGCAATTCACGGCTCAGATTCTGGTAGGCATCGTAGAATGGAATGAAACGAGTGATATCGATGACCTGGTCGGAGTTAATCGGCAATACACCAGAACGCTGCATGTATCCTGGTAATGCGGAATAATCCACCTTCTGGTCTTTTATTGCCGGGATTGTCAGTTCGATTAATCGCGGACTCAGGGCAATTCGCGCTGGATAACTGGCCGCGCTTTTCAAATGAAATATCGTGTTCTGCAAGGCAAATTCATAAAATGGGAACGCCGTGCTCGCAATCTGTTGTTCTCGCGTAAATTTACTGTAATCGAACATGGCGGAAAGCGTCCATGCCGCCGATTGTTCTGGAGCCATTCCCTCATTCAGCAATCCGTGGAAAAACATGGCCGAACGATTCATTTCCTCAATCCGTCCGGAAACAGCGAATCCGACACGATTCAGGATAGCTTCCTGTCCACCGGGGAGTAATCCGGCGATAACTTGTCCCGCCGTTCTTCCCTTAATACGTCCATCTATACCCGTTGCCGCCGTAAACCAACCGAAAGGCCGGTCATAATCTCCGCCGACCTCATTCTTAAAGCCTTGAAACTGACCGGCTCGCTCAATATTTCCGCGCACGAATCCATTTCTGACACCATAAGCCGCCACCAATTGTCTCAATTCTTCATAGCTATATTCGCGCCCATTCCACCAGCTTTTTACTACGCCATCGACCCCCGTCTGCACTTTCATCGCAAGTGGGTACATAAGCGGGTCCCACATACCGCCGAGCCAGTTCAGATAGATGTTCGAGATAAAATTTCCAGAGTGATAGGCAGGCCAGATTCCCAGTGTATTCGATTTCCACCAGTTCGTGACGTGCATCATGTGATCGAGGAAAGCATTCAGAGCTTCCGGAGATTCAATGAGTGCCGCCTGTCGTTGGAAAGACGACTTTAATTCGGCTGGAAGCTGTACGGAGTGAAAGAATTCCTGGGTAGCCTCATCGAATGCTTTCAGGCTACGCTCCGACATCATCTCGGATAGTCGCAACCATCCTGGCTGTGTAGGTTCCCCGATAAGGGGAGCTTTATAAATTCCCGATTCGTGATTGTATAATCGTTCCGCGAGGTTGTTATAGAATCGCCCCGACATGATGCGGCGTTGATTCTCGAACTCACGGGCAGGCTCACGAATGGCAGGATTCGGCTCGAAAAAATCCCAACCCACATCATGCTTTTCCTTGAACCACTGATTATAACCTTCGAGAGTCCCGCGAGCCTTACGTGTCCTGAGCGTATTCGACCATGCGTCGATTTCACGCCGTGAAGCAGACACAACGAGATTCTTGCCGCGATCCGTCGCTTGTTGCCGGAGCCACGTCTTTGCTTCCGGCGTTGCCATGTGTGCGACGTAAGCGGTTACCTGGTCATCGGAGAGCGATGCGAGCGTTTCGGGATGTTCGAGGTCAACGGTACGAAGTCCGATGGCACGAGCGGCCGCCTGCCGGGGTTCCTGCTCGCCGCGCACCCATTCGATGTACTTCCTGACTTCTGGATGCCCGAAGCGTTCTAAATCAGTAAACGCCAGAGGATCGGCTGTAGTCGATGCTGTCGGGAAATCATCGACATTCGCGACCGTCGGAGTAAGGCTTCCCGCCGACACATCCCGCATCACACTCGTCTGCTCACTGTATTTGTTTATCGTCACCACCATCTCGCGGAAAAATTCATCGATAGTTTGTCCCGTGCCGGTTTTTCCACCATTGGCATCCCAGAGTTGACGCGCTAATTTTGTAAGGTCATTCTGGATTTCCGCAGTAGTTTTTGCCTGAATAAACTGAGCTTCACGAATCCCACGAATCGCAAGCCTCTGTCCACCTTCAATTTCCTGTTTCAAAAAACCAAGCATGGCGCGATCTTCTGCCGAACGTCCAGAAAATGAAAGCATGTCCATCAGCGTCCATGAGTCGGTGACGCCAAACTTTTTCTCAAGTATATCAAGCGCTGGAGCCAGCATTTTCGCACCGACGGGTTCCCAATGCAATGCCGGAACGTTGACTTGACGACCAGTCATCTGACGAATAGGGGTCTGCACCATTTTGGCCCAAAATGTAGGGGCTGGTGTCGTCCTGAAAACCGGCACATTGAATAATCCCCTTACACCCATGCGGGCTTGCTGTGCTGGGGTCGTCGGTATAAACAAAGTACCTAATTGCTTGTCGATCCGTTCCATTAATAACCGCTGGGGGCTTCCGATTTCACCGATTATTGATCTGCCAAGCTCCGATTCATACCATGTGATATGCTCGATATTCCGCGCTGCCGATGTCCGGGCAATTCCCAGTTCGTCGAGCGTTTTTCCGACTTTGTAGAGTTCACCTCCGGCTGTTCCAAGCTGTCCGACACGCCCGATGAGATACAGTGGGTCGAGAAGCAAATCTCCACCTACGCCAAGCAAGGTGATGAAGCTACGCTCGAAAAGATTCTGCCTGATGCCCTCTGCTGTGGGACGTGGTGTTCCATAGACAAATCGATTCAGGGTATGGACATAACTTTCAAGAGGAGTGCTCGGAGAATAGGGCGACGTCCAGAGAACTTTCTGCTCCTCTCCCATTTGCCCAAGTTCTTGGGATAAAATATCGCCTGCCCCGACTTCATCTATTCCCGTTTCTGTAAGTAACCTCCGCGTGATATCGCCGCCAGCCCGTATTCCAGATTGCAGTGAGCCAAACGGTGTGGCGGCAGGAATAAGAGAATGGAGCATAGACGCACCAGCCCGTAAACCAGTAAGTGGTTCCTGTCCCACCGGCACATCCGGCGCGGTCGCGGTATCGCCAGGTTCCTGTGCGCCCACTTTAGACATTAATTCATATTGCCACGGTTCCATTGGCGGTGCTTCCCACGGCTGATTGGCCTTTTCTATAGCTTCACGAAGTGCTGGCAGTACGGGTATTCGAGAACGATTGGCTATTTCGGGGAAGTGCGCGGCATTGGCAAGTTGAATAGTCTGGAAGAAAGAAAGACCTTGCGGATCAGCCGAGGGTAACAATGCCCGCCACCCACTATTTTCAGGGGATTCAGGCGTGGCGGTTTCAATAAGGTCTTTCCATCCCATTATAGATTTTCTTCCCTCAAGATCGCCTCAGCGTCCAGGGGTAAATCCGACTTAGTTAAGCCAATTTTCAACAACCGCAATGCCTCTTCACGAGACATTTGGCCTTGTCTCAATATTGAGACAATCGTGTCAATATAATCAATGGCTTCATCCTGAGACCATACGTCATACTGGGAATAATTTTCACGAATCCCAGACGCGGGAGCCGTCCCGGTTTCCCCCCGGCCGGCCTTGAGATACGCCGTTGCGAGCCGCTTAAAGTCTGTTTCACTCCATCCGCTGGTTGGACGCAATATGTCTGTAATTTTACCCCCCAATCCAAAAGTTTCTTCTTCGCTGTATGGTGGATTCGTCCCGCCAGGATAAAGAGCGGTGTAAGCGTCATTTGCTAATTGCGGATTCGCCTGAAATGCGAGAAGTAGATCATCCACTTTCATATCGCTTGCCCCAGTTCTACCTCCGCCTCCACCGCCACCGCCTCCGCCTGTAGGTGAGCCAAGCCATTCGAACACGCCCGCCTCGTTTTTATAATATCGATTCGGTATGAGCGATTCCGGTTCCGTCGATGGAACGGGCGTAAATATCAGATTCCCAGCAGCGTCTTGTTGAATCACATTACCACTCATCAACCCCAAAATTTCCGTGGAAGGACTCTCCGGCCACGCCATTTCCTGAAAGGCTTCCGGGTACTGCTCGATATATTTGAATTCAGCCCCGAAATCCTCCGGCTTCAAACCCAGATCGGGCATCAGTTCGCGAACATCCCTTGGACTAACCCCAGTTCCCCGCGTCGGAGCCATGAGCGAGGCCAGTATGCCCAACTGAGATTCTTCCAGTGTGTCCGGCTCCGGCGGTTCCTTTGGCGGCTCAAACATCGCTCCAATACCGCCAAGTTGATCGAACAACCTGAGAACATCTGACGCTGGCGCGTCTCCTTTCCGGTATAACTGCTCGATAATTTTACCTGTCGGCGTTATTTCGCCCATTCCCAATTCAGGACTCGAGTAAAGGTCTTCCGGGCCTCCGGTTTTGCCCTTATCGCCTTCGGCGGCACTGGCTATCCATTTAGGCTCGCCGCCAAACAATTCATCAAGGATTGACCGGCTCAATTCGTCCCGTTTTTTCCGTTCTTCCTCCGCCTTCCGCTCTTCCTGACGCATGAGCATCAACTGGACATAGTTCGTCGCTAGTCCCGGAAGATTCAATCCCTCTCCAAATGCGCCCCAATCACTCATAATTATGCTCCTGCTGTGATCGCCGCAGCACCAACCTGTCCACCGGCATTCAATAACTGACCAATAATCTTAGCTAATCCCCCGCCGCCACCTTTTGCTAACAAGGCAAGCCACTGTTGAAGATTAAACTCATTCTCCATTCCCTGTTGACCGGCTTCCAGTCCCGCCGCTCCTTGTGCAGCGTCCAATCCGGTTCCCCAAGCCGACAGTCCGGGCGCGAGACTTTGAAGAAGGGTTTGGGCCTGAGTGATGGCATCCGAATAATCGCCGCGAGCCACCGACTGGTATGCGCCCAATCCGCTCATGCCGCGCTCGAACGCCTGCTGTTTAAGCTCGTCGGTGTACTGCTGGCCGGTGAGCGCGTTCACATTCTGCGCCTGACTATATGCAGCCGTTCCTTCGCTCCGCGCCCGTGCTTCGGCGCTTGAACCACCGAGGCCGCCACGGGCAAGACCACCCTTCAAATCCTGAGCCATCTTATAGTATCGCGATGCGGTGTCCTTTTTCAGTCCCTCTGTAAACTTTGCTCCGCGTTCCTCCGCTCCCTTGCCGGTTATCTGATTAGTCAACCATTCACCAATCTGTTTCTCTCCCCACGGCAACTTACTCATAAACGGCACGCGCTCCCCCGCTGCCCCCTGAGCCTGAGAGACGATATCCTGTAGACCCTCCGGCCCTCCCAGATTATTGATAATCCAGTCCATCATCTGGTTATAGTTCTCGCTCTCACCTATAAATGCGGGTGGCTTCTTTTTGCTCGGGTTTACCCAATTTCCGTTTTCATCGTATGGCATAGTTACACTCCCAATTCAAACCCGGCAGGCCAAGCCTGCCAGAGCCAGATAGTCCATCCAGTACCCCACGTTTTTGCTTCCCATCGATTATCGACATCATTCCATGTAACAAGTTGAAGGTGGGTCGCGTCATAGGCGAAAACCGCATCCTGATCCTGTAAAAGACCCGGATATTCCTGCTCCCACGTGGCGATAACCACCGTATCATATTGTCCCGCGCCCGGTGCGATCACGACGCGCCACTCCCGCCAAAACAAGGAATAATCGAATTCAAACGGCGTGACGCTCTTAATCGTCAGGAGATCGTTCGCGGCATTCTGCCAGGGCGTCGCCGGTTGAGTGTCGCTATCGCTCAGGTTTGTATCCGGGTCGATTTCCAGCCGTTGTTTGGCGATGACAAGTCCCGTCATGCTGTTAATCAAAAGGGCGAGGTCTTGAAAATTCTGGTGTACATCTTTCAATGACCCCTGCAGACGCCGCCACAAATCGAATTCGGGGGGGCTGATAGGCGCATCCTTTTCGTCACCCTTGAAAAATAACTCCGGTTCAGGATTAAAAAGCGTCGGGCGCATAGTCCTGAATCCATAATTATCGCGGATGGTCATCTTTTCACCCCCGGCTTATCCACGCATTGAATCTGACATGCGTAAATAATTGGACGTGAGGTCGTGTCGGAGTAGCGAAATTCGAGTTGGATCATGTGTCCTTGCGCTTCGAGTGGAAACGGAACATATTGGTGATTCGGGTTAACATCGCTCACGGCGTTCACATAAAGATTCTCGAATCCCGTCCAGCCGGGGCAGCGATATTTGATGTTCAGTTGTGCATTCTGGGAAACGGTTCCCTCCCAACCGGCGTAAAGCTTAAAGAATTTATACTGCTTCCATTCATCGGAATTAAGTTTCAGCCAACCTGTGCGATAAATATTCTGCACAGCCGTGGCCGTGAGGCCGTCTCCGTTGCCATCTCCGTAGGCCGCGCCTCCACCTCGCGCATCGTACCAGCCGTAGAGCCGCTTGATAAAATAGTAATCCGTCCCGCCGATATCGGTGGGTTCGGCATCGGCGAAATAAACCTGCCCGAAATCGGTTCCTTCATCCGCCGTCACGATATCCGCCGCCCGGATATTCCACATGCTTAGAGGCAGAAGCAGGCGATTGCTGCTGTCGCGTCGTTCCAAATCGATTGCCGCGATCCAGCGTTTATTGTCCGTGCCGGTCGCTGTATTTGTCGGGCCGACTTGAAGGTCGATGAGAAGGGTGCTGTCACGCATCGCCATTCGGATGTTCGCCAGATCGGAATAATCGACCCATTTCTGAAAAGATTTCTCGATGGTTCCATTCGGGTCGAGCGTGATGGGGGAAGCTCCGTTAAACGCTTTCAGGTAGGGTTCTCTTTTGTCTATGTGAATGGCTTTATCACCACGTGCGATTATCGCTTTTGGATGCACCGCTCCGTTATCGTTCAGAAGTTGCCTGTAAAGAAAGGGCGCGGCGGTATTGCCGGTATCCACGAATTCGCCTATCGAGTCCGTATTGAACAAGATCAATCTATCGTTCAGGACAACCGCGCCGCGTGAATAATCGTTGGCGGTGGAAGCCGGAGCCGCAAGGAAACCACTGTTCGCCCCCTGGTCAACCCATTTTCTGAAATCGTCCACATCGCTCCACCAGCGCATCGTCTGTTCTCCGACGCGACCGGAAGCCCACAGACTTGCTTTCCAGACGAACGGCATTAAAAACGCCAGTTTGTATTCGGCAGTTCCGAATTTATAATTCTCAATTCCGTTGGTTGCGAAATTCCACGTGAATGGATTATTGACTCCATTATTACAGAATACCTTCACGTCCCCATCGGCAGGATCGCGTGCGGTAACAAAGGTAAGGCGCGAGCCTCTGGTGAGCGTGAACGCGCTGGCATCCGTTTTGTTAATCGTGGTGCCCCACGGCGGGGTAGGCAGGGAATCGGTTCTTAAATAGGCCAGTTTGTAATTAGTCCCGTTATCATATACCCATAAGATATATTTGAAGCCGGTATCTTCATCCTGTGCCCGGTAGATATCGATAATCGGATAAACCGCAAGCGGGTCTGGAGTGCCGTCGGCTTTTATGTTAATGGCTTTTGTCCCATATCTGCCCGATAACCCCTTCCGTTCATTGGAATAGTCCATATTCTGGGAGATGACCGCGCTTCCCGGATCAATGTGCTCGACCGCAGTGCCCAGATCGAGCGTACCGTCCGAAAAGTCAATCCCATATGTCCTCAGACCTTTTATCACCATGCAACCGTTCCGGCGGTAACGAGCCTTCGCATCGGTTTATCGATGGATAAACTCGGCCCGCTGTTTAGCGAGATTCGCCGGCGCATAAATTCCGAAAGCGCGAGATTCATATCATTTTCAAACAAAGTAATCTTCGTATCCTCCAAGCCGATACAGCACATTCGCCCGGCGTAAGCGATAGGATATTTTTCGTCCTCATCATCGAAATAGGAGGGCGGCGTATCGTCAGGGTAGGCCGTAAAATCCCACTGGTCGCCGAGCGTATGCCCCGTCAACGCCCCGAAAGTGACGACGATGCCCCATATCAGGGTTGTCCCGGTCGTGGAGCAAGGCAACTCGACGACCCCAGACCAATTTTCGCCGTTGTCCAGCGAATAAATATATTGAAACTTATTTGGACTACTCGCTGCGTCGGAAATTGTAATCTCGAAAAGAGTATCGACAAGTCCCGTAAATGTCCCACTTTCCGTCATATCCTCAAGTCCCGTGCCGGTAAAAACCACGGGGCTTTGCAGGGCGGCGATATGAAGACGCTGAAATTTCTGCCGGTAATGTATTCCAACCGTATTCACCTGCGTAACATCCTGCGGGAGAAGAACCATCCCTTTCGTTTTATCTATCCCGTAAGCGAGGAAATAAGTCTGAGCATCCTGAACCACATATGGGCTTCCGGGATCATGCGAATCGACCAATTCCATTACCCCATAATTAATGGACGCGAATCCGGAAGTGAGATTCTTGAAAACGCCTAAAGAGCGAACGGAAGGGAATTTATACCAGGTGAATTCCTCGACGATGGAAGTGATATCGGTGTCTTCGACTATCGGGTCGGACGTCGATTTCGTCACTTCTATCGTAGGTGGGGCGCCCGGCGTATAAGTGAATTCCAGATATACAGGTGCGCCCATCATCATATCGACGAGCTTGGCATATCCTTCATTGAGCCATTTAAGGATGCGTTCATCGCTAAGCAAATCCGCTCCGTTGCTAACGGGAGCCGGAGTCCCGACCAAAAACCTGACTTCATCTATTGCTCGCTGCATGGAAAGCATAAAATTCTCCGAAATAGCCGGGGAGTCGGATAACCCCCCGGCGTATGAATCGTTGAGCCTAATTGAAAAAATTCAGCTTGACGGCGACCATGCGACGTTGCCGCGAGGGTTGTAGCAGAAGATGTTGTAGATGCTGGCGAGCACTGCGTATTCGCCCCAGACTACACCGGAGAGCTTCTGCATCGGGATGGAAAACCTGTTCTTGCTCATGTCCTCGTTCGGCTTGGAATCCAGAAAATCGAAGCCATAGCCCTTGAGGAACATAATCTCGAAATCGTCGGGATTCAGGACTCGCACTTCCCTGAGCGTACTGTTCGCGGCCATGAGGCGGTCGAGTGAGACGTCCGGGAAATAGACGACTTCATCGACCCTCAGACCCCTCTTCGCGAAAATGCCGATTTTGTTGACCTCGGTCATATTCGCGAGTTCGATGGTCTGTTTATCCTGGAACCATTTCTGCATGGTGGCGAAGGATTTGGTATCGACGAAACCGACCTTGGGATTGCCGTGGCCGTACTGCGTGACGTCGCTATCGTCCACCAACTCGCCGTTAGAAGCGACGCGGTGGAATTCGCGAAGAAGCTCAAGGCTGAATGCGGCTGATAAGTCGGTAAACGCATGGCTTCTGAACCAATAGTTGGCCGATGTCGTGGTATTTAAGCCCCACTTATTCGCCGTTGCCGAAAGCCATTTGCCGAGACCGTCGGGATCGTTCGATGCGCCGGTTCCCCAGAAGATATCGAGGAATTTGCGAAGCATCCGAAGAACCATCGACGAGAACGCAATATCCTCGTATGGATTCTGGGCATCGTCTCCCGCGTGAATTTCCTCATACAGCGTTTTGGGAAACGTGTCGTAGAGAAGGGCCAGTGTCCCGATCAGCGATGTCAAAAGAGACGGCACGGTTGTCGAGACAGAGGTTGTATTTGAGGCAGCCGGGTCAATCGTCGCCGGGGCATCGACCTCGCCGGACTGAACTTTGCGAACCAAGACTTCATGGGATGGAACCGTATTGATGAGTGGTCTCAACCCAGCCTCCCTACGGGAGGCGTTTCCGCCGAAAAAGACTGCGCAGACAGCGGACTCCTGCATAAAAGTTGCAAAGACCCTTTTCCTTGCCTCTGGTAGAGCATGGGCGGGGTCTTTTACATTCCTCGTTATTGAGACGGGCATAATTCACTTCCTTTAATGAATTTCGCCCAATCGATTCAGATAAATGATTTCCAGAAATTAGTCTCTTCGCGCTTTTTTTTGCGTGATTCCGCCCGCTCGCTATCCGTAAGGTCCTCTTCGTCCTCAAGACGATTTGGCGGCCCCTCACGTGTTCGCGGCAAGAGAACCTTTTTCTCTCCCGAATTCATTACGACTTCGGGATCGAAGGCGATCTTACGAAGCTCAGCTAACAGTTCGTCTCTCGTGACCGAATCGATAAGGGTGAAAAGTTTTCCATCCTTGGCGATTTTAGCCTCGTTGACAGCCGATTTCTGGGCCTCGGTAAGATTCGGATATTTGGCAAAGAATTGTTCCTCGACTTGCCCCCATTCGGCATGACGCTTGAGACCGATCATAAAAGTCATGGCCGCCGCGAGAGGTGGGCCAAATTCTTCGCGAATCGCCTCGCGCATCGCCTGCATTTTCTGATGAGATTTCATCCCGGCGGCGTTAACCGCCGTATCCAGCAGTGGGGCGAGCGTTTCGACCATCTGGCGATTTTGCGGCGTATCGGGAATAACCCGATGCTTAAAAATCGTATCCTTCTCATCGCGGAACGGATTACTGCCGATGTAATCCGCGTCAAGCTCGACACCGAGCTTTTTGGCCGTGGCGGAAGCATCCTTATTGGCTTCATGCGCTTTCTGGACGCCCATTTCCTCACGAAGACTCTTCAACTCTTCCGAGTTCTTGGTCATCCATTTGTCCACGCCGGACAGCTTTTCATCAAGGAGCTTTTCTTTGCCCAAAAGCCGCTCATAGGATTTCTGGTAATCCTCATCGGAATAACTCTTGCCCGTTTTGTCTGCCGCATCCGCATCTTCATCCTGCCGAGACGGTGTCTGATCGTTATCAGCGTCCGAGCCGGATAAATCTTCGGCATTCGACTCGTCAAGTATATCCACGGACGATTGCTCGCTACCCGTGTCAATATCGACGATATCCGAAACATCGTTAGGCATCAGTTTTTACTCCTATTTCTTTCCGGACTTTGCCGGAATCTCTTCCGAATCTGTTTCTATCTTGTCTATCTTACAGATTTCTCTCAAGCCTCCGCGGAGTCTTGTTCGTATTCGTCTCCGGCCTGCGATTGACCATATCTCGTTCTTCATGAGTTCAAGAATATGGCCGAGATTGGCGGGGTCGTTTTTGTAAATCTCCGCTTCGATATCGCTGACGGGATCGAAGGTTGCCGTCCGTTCCTCAAGATGGAACCGACCCGGTTGGCGCGAAAGCAGAAGTTCCATATTACGCTTAAGGGCAGGCGGGACGACCATCGAATTGATTTTATCGCCCTTGCGGACTGACTCGAAAAGCCCCCACTGGTCAACCGGCAGGGTAAATCCGCAATCGGCTTCATGCCAGAGATACAGAATGGGGACTTTGGTCAACTTGGTTTTGGCTCCGCTTTCACTCGAAGCGAGCGCGGCAGCCACTTCGTTGTGGCCGAGCTCTTGTAGATTTGGGTCAATATTCGACATTTTTTTTACGCTCCATAATTAACAGGCTGCCGTGGCATGGTTGGCGGCATCGTTTGTTCATTCCCGCCGGAAGGCATCATTGCCGTGGGAGCCTGAAGAAGTTCGCTCTCGGATACCGGGATTTCCATTTCTCTCACGTATCCCTTTGGGCTGATATAACCCATTTGCAGAAGTTCAAAGTAAATCGCCTTCCGATCAATCCATTCGGTTGGCATTCCCGCGCCAAGCTGGACTTTGGTGGCGTATGCAAACCCGCCCGTGTTCCGCAGGGACATAATGGCGGCCAGTTGTTCCTCATTCACGAATTGTTGAAGCCACTGAGGATCGGTATATTCCAACAGGTAGCAGGAATATCGTTGATAGTGATAGTACATAGGGCCTTCAAGCATTGAGAGCATGAAGGTGGTGGGGCGGGAAGCCGCGCCCATTCTCAGTTGTATATGCTTGCCGCTCGCTTCCGCGCCGGGGCCGATACCGCGCATGATTTCGGAGGCTCCGAACAGTTCGAGAAGGTCGTTCATGTTCTGCTGATATTCCGTGCGGACGTCCATGCTGATAGCGCCCGGCTGAATAAACCCCAGGACATCGCGGGGATTGACGCCAGGCGGCAGGCCGCGAAGCTCGAACAGCTTAAATCCGGTAATGATATCGGTAAGCAGTTGTTCTCTCCCGCCTTCGGGGTTCCTGTAATTTTCGGGCAAGGCATCCATGAGGGCGAAAAGGGCGGGACGCGCCTGAAAGTGCAAGTGTATATTAACCTCTTGGCGGAGGTATTCGATATATGCCTGTTTATCAAGAGCCTCGGCCATGAGCGAGGGAGTCATATAGCCCGCCGAACCTTCCTGGCGGGAGGATGCGGATATTGGAATCTGTCCGTGTTTATAAGGAGAGGGTTCGGGTTCCAGAAGAAAATCCTCCCCATCGGGCTGAAAGGCACAATGATAGATGGAGTCGGGATATTTCTTAACGGCCAATCCATTACCGAATCCGTTTTGCGAGAAAACCATATGGGAATAACGCCACATCGAATAATTTTCCGCCGTAGAATCGCCCATCATTGACATCTCAGTCATGGTGGATCCAAAATCCTCTTTGTCGATGCCATAGCGTTCGCGGGCGAGAGCCATTATTTTCGCGTCGCCGATTTCCATAGCGGCATCGTGCGGCTGTTCCTTCACAACCGGAACCGACCGATCTCCGGAAAGAATTTTATCCCATGCCTCATCGATCTCATTTTTCATCCGGCGGCGGGAATAATTCTGCACTCCTCTATCGATGCCCCAGAATTCGATAACGGGTATCAGGTCCTCGTACAATTTAGCGGTGTTTTCCTTGCCTCTTGATTCCGCCCCCAGTCCTCTTTGGGCGTCCTTTAATATAGCCTTGGGGAATCGCAGCTCGAATTCATCTTCATGGAGCCAAAGTCTGACGGCGACGGTGTTTGGCCCATCCTCATCATTTATCGGCCCGGAGGCGTTTGCCTCCCAGAAGCAATCGCGCCACGTGACGATCCGCTTAAAGGGCTGCGGATATTTTGCCGTCGCGTAATCCATGCCGTCATAGAGGAAGACGAGGTTATTGACAAGGGATTCCCACGCGAGCTTCCGAAACATGGATTTATCCTGTGGGGTCTGCCGGGTCGATTTAATGACATTATTAGCTCCATCGGCGGCGAGTTTTTTCAAATCTTCCCGGTCTCGCGCCCCCGCGGGAAGGACTTCAACGCCGAACGGTGCGCTCATCACGACGGACATCCATACTCTGATTCCGAGGCGAATTATATTTACGGGCGGCAGTGTTTGGGGATTAATGTCCCGGAGATAATCCGTAACGCTCGAAGCGAAATTCTTATGCTGATAATTCGCATAATTTTCGGCGAGTCCGTTCAGGCTTTCCATACCGGATTTAGCTTCCGAGCAGGTCGCGATAATATTCCTCGCATGTTCAAAATTCTTGATCATCAGTTAAAAGTCACGGGCATTCTGCCGCCTCTCTTTCCCGACATCAGACCCGCATATTGAGACGGACGAAGGATGGGATTCAATACCGGAAGCTCTTCATCTTTCGGGGAAGGGGAACGGAAGCCTTCTATTATGCCCATCTCCGGGGCGCAGACATCTGAGAGCGCGTCAAGGCAGTCGTCGTGTGTTTTCGATGTATAGGGAGTGGCTTTCATCTGGGCGATCAATTTAGCAGTACCTTTGATGAAGTTGCCGTATTCGTCGACGGGTATTTTCAGTCGTCCGCTTCGGAGATAAGGCTCCAATCTTCCGTGCCTCGCCGGTTTCGCGTTTTGTCCGCCATAGTGTTTTATTGGAATGACGGTGAAGGCATCGAAAACGAGCTGAGATTTTCTCAAGCTCTGCATGAAATAATTGGTCTGAGCGGCGAGGTATTCGACGCCTATCTTTTGCGCCCGGTATTCGCGGGCTTTTGCGAGCATGGTTTTCTCGATGGTATCGACGCTCATTCGATCCGCTATGATTTCATGGACGTAAATACCGTAGGAGGGGGCGATGCCGACAACGACGATAGCGGTATCGTCACCGCGCTCGCTTTCTTTTTGCCCCGATGCGGTATCGACGAGAACATAGTTCTCGAAAGAGATTCTTTGCCTCACGATATCGGAAAGGAGATAACCGCATACATCCGGTTTAAGGAGGGATTCATCGAATACGCGCTCGCCGATCTTTGGAAATCCACCGTAGAGGCGGTAGGTTAATTCAGTCTGCGAACGGCGGGAAATATAATTTTCAATCTCATCGTCCTCAAGATATCCGCCGTTACTTTTGGCGTTATCCCACATGGTTCCGGTGAACGAAGCGTAGCGTGAGAAGTAATCGACGTCCTCACCTGAATGGCGGGGATTGAGTCCCTTATCGTATTGTTCTTCGAGCCATTCCAGGCCGGGGCCGGGGACGGCGGTCGAGAATGTAAAGATGGGAGCGCGGCAATCAATAGCGCGGGTATCGGCAACTTCAAGGACATCCTCGCCGATAAGAGAAGCCTCGTCGATAAGAACGAATGCACTGTCGGACGCTCCTTCGGCGCTTGTCAGGTTTTCATTCGAGATCAAATAAATCTGGCATCCGTTTATCAGGGAGAGGATATGGTCTTGTTTATTGTATCCCGTAATGAATTCCCTCCATTCACTTTTCATTTTGCGAATAATATTACGTTCCATTGCCTTGAAATCGTGGCCGAATATAAGGCCGCATTTTTCTTCCGAACCCAGGCGCGAGGCAAGCAGAAAGGCGACACGTCTCAAGAAAAAGGTCTTGCCCCATCGGTTTGCCGTAACCGCGTTGATGTATCGAGCCTCACCAAGACTTTCAAGAATCGGCTTCTGACCACTGTGCGGCTTCCATTGGATATCGCTTATTGAGTTTTTCTGCGGCATCTTGCATGGGAGCGCCGATAATCAGGAATACCTGCGGCGGGGTAACTTCCTCCTTTTTACCAAGCTCGTACAGATTTTCGATTGAGGCTTTCGCGCTTTTCCGGGCCTCGAGCGCGATTCTATGGCCGATATCTTCATCTTCCGGGTGCATTCCGACGTCGATATCCATATCCACAAGGGCGGCATAGAGGACAGGCGGATCGCCGAGTGCGGAGAGGGCGCGCTGGAAAAGGAATCGTGCGCCGGGCAAGGCCGCGAGCTTGGCGAGTTGCATCTTGGAACGGTAGGTTTCGGAAGACTTGGCATCGGGATCGACGGCGGCAAGCATATAATCCTGGATACGCTCGATCCTCTCTTCAAATTTTTTCTTTCTCTTTTCATCCTTTGCGGCATCAACGGAGGCATCGGCGGCTATGGCGGCGGCGGCTTCGTCCGTGCTGTGAATCTGTCGTCGTTGTTCCTTCATGCGGTCGGAGCGGGAATATTTCTCATAAACCCGTTTAACACCGATAACTTTCTTCGCTCTTTTAACTCTTTCAGGCATGAGTTCGCTTTTTATAATTCAGTCCCAGACGGCGGGAAATAATCTCATCCGGTTCAACGGGCATCCTGGTTCCATGCCCGTGCCGGGATTTACCAGAGTGGAGCCATTTCTTGGCCCTCCAAAATAACCGGACGGACAAGTCCCGAACCACTATGGCGAGCAGAAAGCCGGAGGCGGTAGCAATTATTTCTCCGAGAAAGTTCAATGTCGTTCCTTATGAGCGGTTATATTAAGCCAGACTGCGGTGGAGGAACCGCTGAATTCCAGCATAACGCCGGAATTTTGGGAGCATTGTATCCCGCGATCAAAATCTATCGGGATGAAGTTACTTAAGGCGTTTACGGAGAAGACGGCGATATTCACGGGAGTCCCGGCATCATCCTGAATCGTGATGGTTTGTCCGGCATCGGCATCGGTTACGTTGCAGGTTACCGACTGAACCCACCAATCCCAACCCGCGCCGGGAGCGGGAAGAAGTTCTGTCGCTACGGTAGTATCGGCGAATTCGGCGGACACGCTCGTGAACGGGAAGACTCCGGGCGACCATGTGGTCGCGGCGGGGGTCGTTGCCGGCGTCGAGACTATCAATGCCGCCAGGATGAGCAGGACGAACAGGGACAAGATGATTGTTGGAGATCGCAATATTTCCTTCATAGTCCACCTCAGAACTGGGCGTAATCAATGGCCTCGACGTATACGGGGCTATTGGCGTCGGCTCCGGTCAGGGTCGCCTGCAAGCTGTTCGGGGTATCATCGCCGTCCATATCGAGCCAGATGTAGACAGTTTCCCATGTCCATTCTCCGGTTACAGAGCTGGTCTGATAGACGAATTTGAATTCATCGTAATCGTACTGTCCGGCGGAATCGAATTCAGGCATCGCAACGCTGAATGCTTCGGGGTTGCTCGTGGATTGGGTGTAGGCGTACAAGTCCTGATAGTTGATCCCCGGAGAGATGTGCGGCTTGATGTTGTACCTGCTGTATGCGGTATTCGTGGCCCCCCACGCCGGGAACGCTTCCATGCCCACGACGATGAGCAGGACGAACAGGGACATAAACAGGGTGGAAATAAAGGCTTTGTCTTTGAACATATCATCCTCCGATTATTAATTCTAACCCATTAATACCACAAACGGCAAAATTCGGCAAGTCCATGTGGTAAAATGCGGCCATGAAGAAAAAAACTTTATGGTTGATCCCGCTTATTTGTCTGATAGCGCTGCTCCTGTTCTCCCTCCTATCGAAGCGGGAACACGCCGAGGAAGAGTTTCCATTGGAGAATTCAGGTCTGTCTTACTCCACGGTCTGGGGTGAGGCATGGGCGCTCGAGATGGCGGATGGAAAATAAATGGGGTTTCGGTAAGATTCGGAGCAGATTTCCATTGACGAGGCTCATTCACGGTGTTACGATACTCACGGGGTCTGGTTCAAAGCATGATTATATCCTCCATAACTTCAGACGATTTCTCCACAACAGTCCGACCGTTGGTTCCCCAGACCCCCACGAACCATGATACGAATCCTCTACATCCCCAATACTCCGAATGCCGCCGATTGGCCGTCATGGATGGTTGACGAGGCGAGAAGGCCGGTTTTCCTTCCCTTGCCGCCGAAGGATGAAATGGACGACACGGCGATGGCAAACAAAATAATCCGCGGCCATAAGATCAAAATATTCTACGGCAGCGATTGGGATGAACAATGCTGAAACCTTCAGCGCGACAACATATGGAAACCCAGCTCCGCGTTCGCGGGTTCCGATCATGGATGGATTACAACCGGCGCACACTGGTAGAGAGACCGGCGAAAGCGCATCTCCGGGTGAATGTCGGACTTGACGGTCAGATATACATCATCCGCAGGCGCGATATGCCGTCAGTGGGCATCAATGAAAACTGGTTTCCGCTTGAACAGTACGGGCCGTTTATCTCATTCGTCAAAATGGAAAAGCAGATTAAGGCGATTCCTGAACAGGGCGAACCTTTCGGCACAATCGTCGAAATCCATCACGGTCTGACCCTGAACTGCCAAAAGTCCGTCTCTCCCAAGCCCGCGCCCCACATGACCTTCCCGGCAGGCACGCTAATCGATGACGAACTCGAAGCCCGCAGTTGGACGCAGAAGGGCTTGGCTTCCCGCATAGGCATCAGTCAGAAGACGGTCAGCCATCTGATAAATGGGCGCGTGCCGATAACGGAAGCGTTGGCCGCGAAGCTCGCAGAGGTATTCGGCACTTCGGTCGATTTGTGGCTGAATTTATTGCCCCCCATCCCGCCCCTTGACAAACTAAATTCTAAGGAGTTTTAAATGACAGAATCAGCACCAATTTCCGATCTCTACCACTTTGACTGTCCGAGCTGTGGATTGGATTTTGCATCCCATACCTTCAAATCACGACCGCCCGCTACGACCTGTCCTCGATGCCATAAGTGTCTTGAATGGGATGAATTTACTCAAAAAACATGGGTCAGGGAAATTGGAAATCCATTTCTTCCGGATCACACAGTGTGGAGAAAGGAATATTATCCCGAAAAACTCCCCACTGTCACTATCTCCCTTGACAAACCGGAATCGACATGATAGGTTTCGGTTACCTGAGTTATGGTCAGGCTGAACAAATACCCGCCGCCATAACCGGCGGTCTTTTTTTTACATACGGTACGGTCGGCGCCATTATGATCGACCCGCTTCCGGGCTATAGATACGCCCGGTGACACCGAAAGCCCGAATGGGCAGGTTGCGAACATCGGTGAGCCCTGAAGGCTCCCGGTATGCTCAGAGCAGGAAGACCATATCCCAAATTTCGCCCATCATCCATTCCACTTTCAGTCCGCTCAGGGACAGCAGACTTAAAACAATACGCTCCCGGACTTCGCCCATCTTTAAGGAGGAGGGGGGCGTCTTTCGGTTTGTTCCCCCTCCCTCCCTAAAAATAACTAAACCGCGATAACCATGCCCCTTTGACACTTGAGTCTCCATCACTCACCCCAACTAGAGACTTGAGACCCCGACTTAATACGTTTTGCAATAGATTAAATTCCCCCTCTTTAGCCCCCCATCCCCTCGGTCGTTTATTACTATACCTTCTGCTCCCCATCCCCCAAATGTCAGCGGGGGGGACTCCCCACCACCACGAACACCCCCCCACCCCCCGTTTCCGAATCCACGAATGCCTGCCCCGATGGATGGCGGACTAACTACACAGGCGTATAGATAGGCAGGGTGCGGACAAAATGTCCCATGCTGTACAGCATGTGCAATGTGTCAGAT
>Ga0209751_10002000_pt1 | contig 20688 bp, 48 predicted proteins | sample RifCSP13_1_FD_184019 | JGI IMG/M metagenome (GOLD analysis project Ga0209751, IMG submission 184019) | Soil microbial communities from Rifle, Colorado - Rifle CSP2_sed 13_1 (SPAdes) (version 2) | ecosystem: Environmental > Terrestrial > Deep subsurface > Rock core/Sediment | place: Rifle... | reverse complement strand
CAATACTCTCGAATGTCAAAACGATGATTGCCGAAAGTCCTATGGGATTAGGGACTACTATCATGCTTATGAATAGGAGGGTGGGATGACGGGAGATGCCTGGTTCATTCTGAGTTGGACAGGAACAGTCCTTGGGGCGGGAGCCCTGACCGGTTACTTTTCACACAGGAGAAAGAAGGCCCAGGAAAGATACCTGGAGGTAGCTAGGGAGCTCCTTAGGGATGCTAATGGCACACAAGTACAGGATCAGAGAGAGTATCTCTACACTCGGGCTATGATTATCCTGAGAGAGGCAGGCTATATCCTGAAAAGGGACTGGCCTGAGGACATTCAGGAATTGGCAGACAAGTTCTTTGGGAGGGCACATGAAACAGATCGTAAAGGTTGAAGTGGAGGTGATGGATAATGATACGGGAGAATTCGAGACCATCACGCTGGATCATGAAAAGATGATCCGACACATGGGCCTCATGGCAATCGCTACTGTGGGAGGCCGTCCCATCCTGGTGGACTGTGACACCGAGACCGTCGAGGTCATTACAGAGGGAGCTGATGACCTGTACTGGAGATGGGTTCAAGGGCCAACCCTAGACAGCTTGCTGACGGACTTCATCAATGACAAGATACGAGAGTTCAAAGAGGTGAAAAATGACCAACCGGTTGCTCCCAGCTTACATTCCTGAACGGATGGTTCCAAAGGGATTGAAAGTATACGAACGGGAATATTGGCACAGAGACCGTCTGCCCAAGTTTGTTATCTCCACAGAAGACGGCTACGGCCTGGCGGATGAAAGAGACATGCGAGATGTCATGGCTTTTTTGAAAGCCTACCAAGTTCTGAAAGACCTAGGAATGTTGAAGGAGATATAAATGGATGATTATACGGAGCAAGAGACAATACGACAGGACAAGGTAGATAATCTGATACATCAGTTGCTCTGTGACCTGGTTGAAGGGTACTGCGATACAGATAGGATCGAATGGGACATCCAGATAATCTCGGAGATCCGAGAGTCGGCATTCGATTGGTTGCAAAGTCAGTTGTGGAGTGGACAGGATACCTGGCTCGCAGAACAATCTTTCTACCCATATAGAGAGTTGAAGGAGATATAAGATGAACGCAATAGCCTTTATCAGAACACTACGTGATGCAGAGCGAATGCTCATTCTGGAAGCGGCTCGCCAACTGTACAAAGATGGGAACACTTACGAGTGGTTCTGTAATCAGGTGGACATCGATCCCGATGATTGCCGGGATACCTTTGAGAAGGTGGCCGAGTTCATGTATGCTGTTGACGCCCAGGAATAGGTGGTTGACAGCCGAAAACCTTTTCGGTTATAATGAGAGAAATTCGAAGGGAGACAGAGAATGCTAAATCCTTATGAGCTCCTGCAAGAGCTGGTAGCCGAGGTCATCACCGAGAAAGAGGATGAGGGGATGGTAAATCCGTCAATAACCCTTATGGCTCTTTCTGGCTATCTAAACAGGCTCTATACAGCAGTCGATATGCGGAACAAGAGCCTGTCCTATATATCCGGGAGCCCTTTTCCCTTGCCGGATTTCCCCAGAGTTTTTGACGAGGGTTGGGAGGTTCAATGAGTAAGGATATTGTAGTCCTTTCGCCTGACCAGGCACTCTCCCCTGACTATGTTCAGGCAGTCAATGTGATCCAGAGCAAAGAGATCCCTAAGTCTGCTATCCGTACCCGAGAGGGCAAGGCTGGCAAGACTTTTACTTATGTGGATCACGTCTGGGTCACGGAGACCCTGCAAGATGGAGTTGGACATCTGTGGAGCTTCGAGGTCCTGGGATGGGAAGTCTTCCGGGAGAAGCTGACCATCGGTGGTCAGCAGAAGGACAGTCGCAGCATTGCCGCAACTTGCAAGTTTACCCTACACGTCCCCCTGGAGAGTGGCGGGTTCTTGAACAGGATAACGACTGAAGTGGGGGTCTTCGAGCCCAACGCAAGCATGAGTACAGCCTTCGCCGTTGCCTCGGCGGTCAGCCGGGGACTCTGCCGATGCGTCATGCGCTCGTTAGGGATCGGCATCCAGTTCTACAAGAACGAAGAGGATCAGGAGATCACCATTGACGACGCCTGGACATCTCTGGCCCGGTTTGCTGCCAATCAGGTCGGCAAGGAACGGTGGAAGAATGAGGTGTCCAGTCAGTTTCTCGAAGCCTTGAAGGAGAAGGGCATTACTCGAGAAAAAGCTAACCTGGTAGACCGTTACTCGGAAGCCTATAACATCCTGGCTACCCTGATAGGGAAAGTCGCCCCAACGGAAGAGATGCCCGAGTAGGAGGTGCAATGGTCTCTGTAGTTCAGAAGTTCCTGATAAACGCCGAGCGTATCACCGGCATTGGAAAGGCAGAAATACTGAAACTCCTAAAGAAAGATTATGGAACCTTCAACAAGAGTAGGACAGACGAGTATATCAGGGCGATCAATAAGTATAAGGCCCAGAAGATACAGGAAATGATCAAGAACAGGTTCGAGAACAATCCCCGTTGCCCTTACCATCCGGAGGCTGTTACCTTTGGGAGTATACGGGTAAGCACCAAGCCCAACACTCTGGCAAATCGGGGTGAGCTGCCGCCTGGCTGGACGCCTGGATGGGAATGCCAGGTAGGAAGGACAGGTTGTTACTGGAAGTGGAAAGGTGATCAGACTGTCCAGGCTTTAGGGTCTGAGCATTTCCAGAAGGTTCGAGCAGAACGACAGCTCCTACAGGAGCAAGTGGAGAAGCAGGATGTCACAGCAGTATTACCCTAACCTGACACTTGAGATCGACGGGAACTTTATTCCGATTTCTTCGATTACCCGCTTGCAACCTATGGGCGATCGAATTCGGGTCCACTTCATGAATGTCTTTGGAGCTGATAGCTTCGACTTCTACATGAGTAGGGAGAAGATCGAAGAGAAAGTTTACGAGTACCACCGGGGAGTTGCTGACCTGGAGAGCTACCGGGCAACTATTCAGGCATACGGTAGAGCCAGCAAGTAGGTTTCCTTTCGAGTGGGGGCCGGAGACCAGCCATCTCCGGCCCTTCAAGGAGAACGCATGTCTAAGTCAACATTCGCAGATGCAATGCAGTCGTGGGAAGCTCACTATGCAGCACAGGTTCTAGCCGACACCTGGGGATATCCACAACCTCAAGTCAGGTATCCGGTCAAGGTGCTCTTGTGTCATGGTGAACATGGGGACCATACCCCTATTAGGACAGACTTTCCAGATGATTGTGGCAACCCCTTCTTCTGGGATGACTTCTCATTCTTTCTTTGCGATCTTCCCACCAAAACGGGAGAGATCTACTGGTGGGAAGGCTACTACCTGAAGTACAAGAACGGGAACTTCAGGTTCACCGGCAAGCTCACACACGTTCCAGTTGAGGAGAGTGCAGAATGAAGCTAATCCTTAGGAAAGTGAATAAGGATAAGAACCTCATCTATAGCGACGAGGAGATCGATACGACAGGACTGGTAGAGCTACGGATATCCGTAGGATCGAATGAATTTCAGATCTCTCAGGATTGGGATAGCCTGCACGTTCGATCCAGTATGGGTCGGTTGATAGTCCGTCCAAGGTCAGCCAACACGATCCTGGTGAGGCTGGAATGATCTATAAACTGGTCAATCACATCATGCGCCTGTGTTCTCAACTCATCCCTGGAAGCAAAGTGAACGTGGACGTTCGCAGGTACATGAACTACGTCCACGGGAGCCTGCTGGCCCTGAGCCACAGTGAGATTGAGGTGGAAATCGACAGGAATAACATTCCGGCAGTCTCTTCCATCATGCTCGTAATATTTCTTCAAGTCCTACGCCTGGGCAGGGAGATCAACCTGCTAAGAGAGGCGCATAGCCTGAAGAGAATGGACTGGATCGAGGAGGCTACTAGACTGGATCAGGAAGGAAAATACTTGAATGAGTGAGATCAGCTTCGACGGAACCATGGAAGTCATACGTATGGGAGTTGAGACGGGAGTGCTTACAGCCATAGCGAATGTTCAGAAGAGGGAGGTCTTGTTTGTCGCCACCGATATTGCCTCCGAGGATATGCAGGTAGTTTCCCTTACCTGGGAGCAAGTTCAAAGACTCTATGAGTTGGGATATGAGTGATCCGCAGTACGTAGATGTGGATGAAGAGGGTAATATCTTGAACCAGAAGTACCCTAAATGGACTGAGCCGAAGGGTAACATCCAGCGAATGCTTCTCTCGGCTGTCAATCGTAAGCGTTACAATGACCGAGATGAGCAGTCTGCCTGTAATGAGATTGCCCGTCAGTGTATGTCCCTCACTCAGGTCGAGACACCTTACCCCCTGGAGTGGGTGCAGTTCTGTTGTGATTGGGCCATAAAGAAACGCTCCGAGCGCAAATGGGTACCGCTAGTCGGTCTGCTGAACTTCATCAGAAATGAAGATAAGAAGACCATCTGGTTGGATAGGAACAGGAGTCGCTATGAACGTAAAGACGGATGGGATGAGATTGCAGATTAGGACCTTCACTGACAGCCAGGGAGAGATCAGGATCTCCCGGCTGGACAGCTATATGTACTTGCGCCAGTCGGGGATCTATCTCCGGGCTAAGAGAGAAGGACACCTGGACGATCAGGGTGTCTGCCAGTATTGCCATGGGCAGATGGAGCTCTCGACCGAGGCCGGACTTGCCAGGTGCATTTGCTGGACACTGGAAGAGGAACGTCATCTGATTAGAGCACAGGAGTACGCCTCCCGTAAGAGCCGGGGATCTCTAAAGGACTTCGAGATCTGGGGAGACGGGGACTCCAGAGAGCAATTGACCAAGGCCATGGATATTGTCCAGGTCTGGTTGGGAGAGCCTGAGACATGGCTGGTTCTAGCAGGCCCCTACGGGGTGGGCAAGAGCCACTTGCTGAATGCCATCGATGTTCACTTCTGGCCCTGGAGCCTGTATGTATCTGTCCCTGACTTCGAGCAGATTGTCTTTGACGCTACCGGAGACAAAGATCTATCCGGGCCGATGAGCATAATCGCCACCCATCCAATCCTTCTCTTAGATGACGTGGGTGCAGACTACGGCTCCAAGTACCCGATTGCTGCCCTTCGAAGGATCGTAGACTACCGCTACAAGATGCCTATAGAGTACCCGACCGTGATCACCACCAACATGAGTGTTGCTCAGCTAGGAGAATATGACGGGAGAGTAGCAGATAGGGTCTTGGATGTCCACGTTTCCAAGGTTCTCTCATTCACCAAAGTGAAATCGTGGAGGCGCAATGGCGTACAAGCCTAAACCCATCACAGCCGGGGAGATGAAAGACGACTGGCTTGCCTGGCAACGTAAACGACATGAACATCCGGAGCTTTATGCTCCCAAGAGTACAGGACTTTGGTCACTGAATGCTGCCCTGGGTGGTGGCATCGAACTCGGACAGTACGTGCTAATTGGAGGAGAGCCCGGAGCCGGAAAGACTACTCTCCTGGAGAAGATCTCCGACTCCTTTGGGAGGCAAACGGTAAACAGCCTATTCCTCACAGCAGAAATGACTACCATGCAGCTCGGGACACTCTATTTCTGTACCTATTCAGGAATAGATCGCACAAAGGTCAGGGCAGTAGGGTTAGAGGTAGCCGATTGGGAGAAGCTGGAGATAGCCGGAAAAGAGATCGAGAAGCTGACCCTAGCATTCGACTATGGGTTTACCTCGACAGCTGACATTCACATGGTGATCGATGAGATCGAGGGGAAGACCGGAGAGCTGGTCTTGGCCGTGTTTGGGGATTACGTTCACTTGATGAGTGAGCCTGGCTTCCGGGGGACACAGACTGAGGAGCTGGCCTTCATCTCTAAAAGCCTGAACAGGTTGAAGAATAGCAAGAACAGGATCCCTCGAGCTGTTATCTTTGCCGCTCAGCTGAATCGGAAGTCTGTTGAGAAGCGGGTCATCAGCATGACTTCCTTCCACGGGACTGCTCAGTTCGAGAGGGATATGGATATCGGGATCATCATCTCGAATGTCAGGGATGAGATCACCCCGGACAGAATTATCCCGAATGTGAAGCAGCTCTCGATCGTCAAGTCTCGAGAGACGGGTGTAGATGAGCCTTTCGAGGTCAGGTACAACGGATCAACTGCTACCTTCTCCGACAAGATCAAGCAGCCAGTTCAGACAACAGAGAGGTATTGGGCATGAGTAAACGAGGTTTTTCCAAACATCCTGTCGGTGCAATCTGGAAAGGGGAAAACTCCAAGACGGGAAGACGAGCTACAATCTGGCTTCATGAGAGAAATGATCACTTTGAGATTTGGTACTGGAGCTGGTGTTACCCGGATGGCTCTAGCCCGGTCCGGTCCTTCGATTGGGGTACATCCTATCGAATGTGTAAGGACCTTCTGCCATTTAGTTGTCGAATGAAGCGAGTAGGGTAGCTAATGATCGGTGTCGAGATCAACCGCAAGCTGACCTGCCCAAACTGTCACCTCTATGAGTGGCACGATTGCACTATTGGCATTGACCAAGAGGAAAACATCTGCCGGAACTGCGATCACTTGTGGGTTCTCCACTACGATAACCCCTCGAAGGTGTACAGCCAGATCGTTCGCAATCAGATCGACCGTATCCGGGATGCGATCAACGAGAGTTTGGGAAAGATAGCTAACCATAAATGGGGTGCGCTTGGGAAGAAGGATCGAGAGCTGATCGGCCAGGTCAAGATCATCCTCGAGTACACCTTAAAGATTATAGACACTTTTACAGGAGATTAGCCCATGGCAGTGAAAGAGGAACGCAACCAGAGGATCGTATACAAGTTTCGTGTTGAGGGCAAGACCATCAGACAGATCGGGGAGGAGGAGAACATTTCCTTCCAGCGGGTTTGTCAAATCCTGGAAGACTATGGCATAACAGACCGAAGATACAACATGACCCAGACTCGAATGGCACGCCTTTACGCATACATTTTCCGGTTCAAGAGCGAGAACGGCGGGAATACACCTACCATTCGAGAAATGGTCGATGGAGCACATCTAAGCACGTACCACAACTTCAAGGGTGCGATCGAGAGGCTTGTCGTAGCTGGGTTGGTTACGCTCGTCAGCCGGGAGAAAAGCAAGAATAGGCTCACGGTACAGATCCAGCTGATCGGAGAGAGATACTTTCCTCCAGAAAACCCCGATCAGCTCCTGGAACAGGCTCTCACCACAGTCAATACACCCATGGGAGATCAATATGCGCTGGAAGATGAAGCCAAAACCCGAAGTAGGCAATGAACGGATCGTGGGACTGTTCTTATTCTGGCCCACAAGGATTGGAAACGAAGTACGTTGGTTGGAATGGGCCACCATCTACCAGGAATACTATTGCAGAAAGACTGTCCTTGGAGCAACCGAGTGTGGATGGGAGAACATCTACTTTACTCCCAATCAAGGAGACTAAAGATGGATCTTGATAAAGAGATTTCATACCTTAGAGGAAGACTAGATGCGCTTGAACAGGACAATAATCAACGGAAAAGCCGGACTTGCCCACGATGCGGTAGTTCCCTACGGCCAAGCCCGAGGTACGATATGACCTTCTGCCAGGGAAACAATGGGTTGTGTGGAAGACTATGGACCTCAGGAAGAGGCCAGAAAGCTTATTTTAGCCGGAGCACTTACGAGGAGTCTACTCTAGCATCACGATCCACTAGGGTCGATTATGAGACCGATGTCAGTTTTTGTTTTATTGCTGGCAGACAGGTATCAGAGGAGGAGTACGAAAATTATGGAGGAGGTTCTGAAAATGATTAGGAAACTAGCTCCTGTAGGAGCTGTACTGCTTTTGCTTCTCTTGCTGGTGACAGACTTGGTTCGCAAGAGATGAGCCGGGGAGCCTGGGCCTTTTGGATTGGCAACTACTTCTTCCTGGTGATCGTCGTCAGTTGGACACTTATCAGGAGAGAGGTGGTTCACCGTGAGTTGGAACTGATCCAGGAGAGCCTCAGGCACGTCTTCCTACCTATGATATGGAGGTAAGCCAATGAGAGAGACGCTATTACCGGAAGTAGAAAGAGAAAGAGTTCAGAGTGGCCTGCTAAAATCGGATCCCTCCTTTGGGAGAAATGGCTTCTTTATCTTCAAGAGAAGGAGGTCCTACCTGTTCTGTCAGGTGTCGGACGGGGAAGGATGGGAGCACGTATCTATCCATGCCGAAGATGCCAAGGGATCAAGGACACCTACCTGGGCCGAGATGTGCTATATCAAGGATCTGTTCTGGATGCCGGAAGAGTGTGTGATCCAGTATCACCCTCCGAAGAGCAAGTACAAGAACGTGCACCCAGATGTGCTCCACTTGTGGAAGCCGGTAGGGATAGAGGTCCCATTACCACCTAGGGAGTTTGTCTGATGTTTGAGATCTTCTTTATGATCTGTTTCATCATCTGGGTACTATCCTATCTAAGCAAGAAAGACTGAAGGAGAACGCAACAATGAAGAAAAGATATTTTTACCATACAGAATGGACTAGAAGCCTGTCTTCGACTTTAGATTCCGTAGAAGAACATGCCGAAGTATCTGAGTGCCTGATTGTAAGTTTTCAGGTTCTGGAGTCAAGTGACTTATACCGTGTCATCGCTCTAATGGAAACTCTGGAGGAGCAATCATGAAAGAAGCATTCATCGAAAGAGCGTTTCAGACAGAGAGCGAGGAACTCCTCGCCCATGTGGACGCCATCATCACTGAGTATGCCGCCCAGGGCTATGACCTTTCCCTTCGACAGCTCTACTACCAAATGGTCAGCCGTGACCTACTGCCCGATCGCTGGCGAGATAAGAAGACCGGGAGCAAGAATAATCTCCGCTCCTATAAGAACCTCGGGAACCTGATAAACGATGCCCGTCTCGCCGGGCTGATCGATTGGGACACGATCGTGGACCGAGGCAGAAAGACGGTCAAGGTGCCAAGCTGGGGATCTCAGATGTCTTTCTTCCGGACTGTGCCCTTCTGGTTCTCCTTCGATAAGTGGCTCAAACAGCCAGTTCATATCGAGGTGATGGTTGAGAAGGACGCCTTGAGTGGTGTCTTACTACCTGTTTGCAACCGGCACGAGGTCAGGTTCACGGCCAATAAGGGCTATCCTTCCAGTTCGATCCTTTATACTCTCTCGAAGCGGCTGACGGAAGCCAGGGATAATATGAAGGATGTGGTGATCCTGCACCTTGGGGACCATGATCCAAGCGGGATTGACATGACCAGGGATCTGGTTGACCGTCTGGAGCTCTTCGCTGGGGCGAGCATCGACGTTCAGCGACTGGCTCTCAACATGGATCAGGTAGAGCTATACGATCCTCCGGAGAACCCCACCAAGACCACTGACTCTCGCTCGGACAGCTACATCACTCTCTATGGTACCAGCTCCTGGGAACTGGACGCTCTACGGCCCGAGGTCTTGGCCGAGCTGGTCGAAAGCTTCATCCTGGAGAACCGAGACGAGGAGCTCTGGGAGGAGGCTATCCAGGAAGAAGAAGAAATGACCCAGGATATCAAGGCATTTCTGAACACGTATAGCTCCTACAGGAGCTATGGGAGATGATCCCTAAACCATACTCTGTAATCCGCACTCACCACCAGTTTGGTAAAACCAGAACCAAGATTGAGTGCCCCTGGTGCGAGACGCAGTTCTGGGCCTACAACTGGTCCATGGCTGGATCGGGAAAACGCTGCCCCGGCTGTGGATCTCTACACGGAATGTATCTAGGGGCCCAAGAGCCACCTAAGAAAGGAACAGGAAAATGACCAGAACTAACATCCCCGAAGGGACAGAGGTAATGCTCTACTGTCCCAGGACCAATCACCCTGCGGTGAAGCTGCAAGTCAAGACCAACAGTAAAACTGGATACCAGTTCTTGGGGTGTCCTCTCTACCCTGCCTGCAAGTTCACCAGTGACATCCCCGAGGGCATCCGCATGGAATTCGAGGGGCATCCTAAGCTGCCGGGGATGGAAGAATGACCTTTCAAGAGATCTTCGGAATGTCCCCAACGGCACTCCTTACCCTGGTTGGTGCTGTGATCCTTGTTGTGGTTGTGGCGATTGCGATCCTCGTCATGCCTTATGAGGGAGAACCCCACGACCAGATCAAGGTGGGTCATGGGGAGCATAAAATCTTCAGAGGCCTCAAAGGGATGATCAAGGCCAACGCTGTAGCCAACGATCGGGTACGGGGCGGCTACCACTATGACCACAAGCCCTTTGTAACCGTCATAATCTACGACAGTGACCTGGAGGAGTGCGAGCACCAAGGTCTAGGTACTGCGCTTATCAGGGGGGTACTTCTGGATGGTAGTTGTGCTCCAGGAATGCAGATCATGAACATGATGAGCAAAGAGAACACGGATAAGGTTCTGAAGTCCGGAGGGATCGTGGATAAAGATGGCAACCTCTGGTACAAGAAACTAAGCAATAAGAAACGAGGCTGATATGGCTAGAACTTACTCAAGGTTCACCTGCTTTTTCTGCAAGAAAACGATGAGCAAGAATGGTCTTGCTAGATCAAGTCACCTTAGGAAGCACGTCAGGGAGGGGTTTCTTACGGAAAACCGTGACCGGAGGGGTGGTGTAACATTTGACCTAACAGACCACGAACTGTGGAATAGGCTTTACCCAAGGGATGAGATAAGTGCCTAAAACCAAGCTTCCTCCTGGAGCACAGACCTATCTGAAGAACATCCTGAAAGCAGTGGACAGGAACATGAAGCTAATCCCTCCTGAGTGGAGGAACATAGTTATCGAAGAGATCCAAGAACGCTTGAAAGAATGGAGAACGCAATGAATGATGATCGGATAAATGCTCTAGTCCAGGCGCAGGTTCGATTGCTGTCGTCAAAGAAAGTCCTCATGGAAGCTCTGGTATCCGAGGGAGATAGGAGGTGCTCGATCTTGATCGATACAATCACCGATCAAGTGGATACTCTCTACAGACAAGTGGGAGTGGCTGTGAGGCTTGAGGAGGACGCCAAATGAGAATACATAAGGCAAAGGCTAGAAAGCAGTACCCCTGCCGGAAGTGCTCCGATCCCATCGAGGCCGGACAGGAGTATCTTTGGTATAAGCACAGGTACCGCTCCAAGGTGAAATTTCACATCAAGCATGGTTACCCCCGTCCCTCCGAGTTGACCACCAGTGACAAGCTCTTCGAGCTCTATGGGGCAAGAGAAGCTCTGGAAGATGCTATCTCGGAAGTCCAGGGCCAAGACTTCGAACCTGAAGTCCCCGAGAACCAGGAGATGGACGATGGCGATATCCTTCTGGAGCTCTTGGATCGGATCAATGCGGCCCTTGACGACCTGGGTGCAGCGGTCGATGAGGCTGTCGAGACTGCCGGAAGCGTGGCCGATGGCTACGAAGAGTCTGCCGATAATGTTGAGGAATACTTTGGGGAGACTGAACAAGTGAGCAATATGCGGGATAACGCAGACCAAATTCGAGAGTGGATTGATGCCCTGGAGAGTGTGGATCTATCGGATAGACCATCGGCGGCTCAGGGAGAAGACCTAGAAACATCTATAAGCGTAGCACAGGAATTCATAGAGTCCAAGATTGAAGAGCTCGAGGGCGCCATTGGAGAACTGAACCTATGAGAGAAATCAAGCTGGAAGAGCAAGGGATCGAGTACAGGGAAGAGGCCGAGGTCTATATTGTCTTCTGCTGGAGGATCCTCGACCTAGAAATGAATACTACGGAAGATGGTGGGCTGGACATCGATCCAATCATCGATGCTGGATGGACAATCTGCTACACGGAGGAAAATACCAGGGAGGCTGCACAGGAATTCATCAAGGGGAAGATGGAGGAACACACCGGGGAGAGGTACATGACCTTGGCCGCCTCTGTCTACAAGGGCCTCGAGGTCCTGAAATCCCAACAGAGTGTAGAACAGTTGGTTGACAATCTGTTCAACCCAAAGTAGAATAACGAAAATCCTTTCGGAGGGACAATGGGCGCATTCGATAGCAACATTATTCTGCCGGTATTTGAGCTGACAGAACAGCACAAGGAAACCTGGCGTGGCGACCCTGAGAGCGTTTGGCTGGAAGGCTTGAAAGAAGAAATCGAGGAGCTGTCTCAATCACTTGAGGGAAATCACAATCACTCCCCGGAACATGAATTGCGACAGATCGCTGCGATCTGTCTAAACTGGCTGGATATGAGGACAAATGGCACAGGAAAACCCCAAGAAACACAGACTGGATGATATCGATCTGCTGATCTTGCAGTTACTCTATAACCAGGATCACGACGAAAGCCGAAGGGGAATGCCCAGGTACTCTCTACAGGAGCTCAACGAGGCAATCCCCAATCTGCGATCTATATCCACGATCCACGATCGGGTGATCTTTATGCAAGTGGCTGGCCTAATTTATCATCCAGGAGGGAGAGTCCCTCGATCGAGAACCATCACCGATGATGGAATAAGGACACTAAGACATGGACTCGGACTGCTCACAGCTTGACACTATCAGAAGATTGATGGACAGGGTGTATTCTGCAAAGCACCTGAAACCATCCAACTACGAACAGCATGTGCAACCTAATGTGATTGTTCTCAACACAGCCCTGATAGAAATGGGCTATGAGAATACGAAGGAGCGACGTGAACTCAGACTCTATATCCTGGAAGCCATTTCTCGCAGGCCCGTCACGACCACGTATGAACTTCCGGCCTACGCCCTTACCACCATTACTGGATACCTGGAAGACTATGGGGAAGAGGGTCTCTCAGAAGATGGAGAGATCTTACTTGAGTTTTTGGCGAGAGAGTTTGAAGCTGGAACTCCTTCGTACCCGAACCGAAATCCTTACCGCTACCCTAGAACTGAGCCCGAGATGCCCGATCTGCCATTCTGAAATGATGGAGGCAGAGATGCACGAAGCGATCATCCCTCGAGGAGAAGTGGACTACGCTCCCTTCGAGAAAAGGTTACAGATCTTCACTCCCCAGAACTGTGTGTTGATCTGTCCTGGAAGGTGCCACCTGTTGGCACAACACTATGAACGTGGTAAGAGGATCTGCGCCCGACATCTGGTGCGCTGGAATGGAGAGCAAGCAATCCTGGATTGGCTGAGATATCTTCAGGATCTGGGACTGACTGCCGCCGATGAAGCGGAAAGGAGACTGACTGAATGGAAACTATTCTCGCTCCCCTCTTGACACTTATACTGGCGGGGATCCTGGCGTTCTTTGGATTTCGGAGAAAGGGACCGAATGGGAATGGCCGGAAAGAGTAGGCTGCTGTTTCTCGGGACCGGAGGGGTGAGCGATGCCGTTCGTCTCATCCTTCCGGCTAGAGAGCTCTCCAAAAAGGGTATCCTGATAGAGGTCCATTCCATGGGAGAGTTTGGATCGAACCTGCATCTGTCCTGGGTAGCCAGCCAGAAGGGTAAGTTCAATGCCTGCTTGCTCTCCAGGCCGCACGACCCTGCCCTGGTGGAAGCTCTCAAGGGAATAGGACTCTACGTGGTCGTGGATCTGGATGACGACTTCCATTCCATTCCTAAAGCCCATCCAGGCTATAAGTACGTTGGCCCCGGAAACCCGAAGTACCTTGAGAACGTGGCGGGATGCGTGTACCTGGCAGATGCCCTTACGGTGACTACCAAGCTCCTACAGGAGCGATGGCAGGAACTCCAGAAAGACATCACCATCATCCCTAATGGGTGGAGCAAGGATAACCCGTTCTGGGGTAAGACCTACCCGAGGGAGACAACCAACCTGTTCTGGGGAGGCACGATCACACACCGGGAAGATTTTGAACTTGCTCTTCCGTCCCTGGTGCGGATCGCCAACAGTTATCCGAGTGTCAGGATCGTGATCGCCGGGGATCCTCAGATCTACCAGATGTTGCAGAAGGTACCTCAGAAACAGAAGGTATTTGTGCCTAACGTTACCTACGATGACTATCCACACAGCCTATGCTACGCCGACATCCTCTTGGCCCCGCTGATCAACAACGACTTCAATAATCACAAGTCGGATGTAAAGCTGGTGGATGCGGGAGCGGCAAGAATACCGTGGGTAGCCTCGATCACCAAGCAGTATTCCTCCTGGAGAGAGGGCGGCTTGTTTGCTGGTGAGTGGTATGGAGCGATCTCCTGGATGCTCAATGAACCAGATACCAGAGCGAAGCTGGCAGAGGCCGGATATCAACGTGCCTTGCCCAGAGAGATGGGCAACCTAATCGATCTATGGGAAAACGTTCTACTATAAAGAAAGGATAAACCAAAATGGCAAGCAAGAAAACTCTAGTGATCTTTCTTCTGGATGAGACTGGCTCCATGGAGAGCTACAAGGAGGCCACTATCAATGGCTTCAACGAATATCTCCAGAGCCTAAAAAAGGACGGAAAGGATACCCTCTTCACGCTGACTCGTTTCAACAGCGACAAGATCGAAACGCCCTATAGCGCCGTACCGATCTCAGAGGTCGAGGAGCTCACCGACGAAACTTACCGACCAGATGCAATGACGCCACTCTATGACGCCATTGCTAAAACTGTTCGGAAGACCGAGGAGGCCCTCAAGGGAAAGCGCAGCAAACCCAAGATCCTGTTCGTGATCCAGACGGATGGACTGGAGAACGCATCCCGAGAGCATGACCGGAAGGCTATCTTCCAGATGATTGAGGCCAAGAAAGCGGAGAAGTGGATGTTCGTCTATCTTGGAGCAGACCAGGATGCCTGGGACGTGGGAACCTCGATCGGCATTCCGGGTAGCAATACCATGAACTACACAGGAGCCAAGACCAGGGAGGCTTTCGCCGTCGCCGCTGCTGCCTCAGTAAGTTACCGGGCATCTCCCTCCAAACGGACCGACAAGTTCTGGGATAGCGATGATGATGAGTAACGATGCCTTTCGAGAAGAGCTGGCTGCTTATGCCCACGAAGCCTGGTGTCGCTACATGAACCATATGTTCGGAAAGTGTGTCAGGCAGGGTGTTGCCGTTCTAATTCCTGGGGACTATGCCCAAAACCTGAAGAGGATAGCGGCTATTCCCTACGAAAACCTCTCCGAGGAGGAAAAGGAGAGCGACAGAGAAGAGGCCGACAAGATCCTGTCAATGATTTTTGCCTCCCTTCTCAAAACCTTTGACCCGCACGACAGCATTGACCTATGAACGTGCTCTATCTTTACGCCGATTACATCGGCACCAAAGACTGGAACGTGGCCCATTGGAGATGCGAGATCCCCACTAAAGCATTCCAGAAATCCTTCGCTCATGACGCCCGGATGATGTACGTTGAGGATTGGGCAAACGAGCAGGAGCCTGGGAACTCCGAATGGGCCGATGTGATCGTCATCCAGAGATTGGCAGTCGGGGTAGCCCTGATCGCCATCGAATACTGGAAGGCTCGGGGTAAGACTATCATCCTGGATGTGGATGACGCCTATAACCAGATCCCCAAGGCCAACCCAGGTTATACCTACTGGCGAGAAGGGATAGTCCAATACAACGTGAACGGAAGGATGGTGCCCACGAAGCTCAAGATCATGCCGGTCGAGCAGCTCTGGTGGGGAGGAAAGCTCTGCCATGCAGTCGCCTCCCCTTCCAGGATGCTCTTAGAGGACTGGTCGAAGGTAGTAGACAAAACCATCTTGATCCCAAACTACCCAGAGACGAATGACTACCTGAAAGTAGCCAAGCCCGTCCCAAAAGAAGACGAGATCATCATCGGTTGGGGTGGAGGGCGAAGCCACAACGACTCCTGGAGGTACTCGAACGTCATCCCGGCCCTGATGCAGCTCATGATCAAGAGACCACAGGTCAAGTTGTGCGTAGCCGGAGCCGTTCAGAGTATCCTGGGGATGATAAAACAGCGAAATCCCAATGCCAAGGTGTTCGCCAAGCCCTGGGAAGCCTTTGATAGTTGGCCTCCGACCCTGGCGCAGTTCCAGATCGGCCTGATCCCCCTGTATGGTAGGTACGATGACTACAGAAGTCCTATAAAAGCCCTAGAATATGGTCTGATGGGTATTCCCTGGGTAGGATCGGACAGCCCAACCCTGGGAGATTTCAGGGATTATGGCAGAGTTGTCAGGAACAGCAAGCAGGAATGGTATGAGGCTCTCCTGGACATGGTAGATAACCTTCAAGAGTACCAGGATAAGCAGAAGGGAGCCTTCGACCTGGCTGTGTCCATGGACATCAACAAGAACCTGGAATATATCGTGAGCTCCTACGAGAGCTGCAAACAAGAGCTGAAGGAGAGAGAGTATGGAGAAAATAGCATACCTGATAGCCAGCGGGAGCGGCTATTTGATTAGGGTAGAGAACGATATCCCCTGTCTTACAAGCGATTATGCAAGCGCCACTCGTTACAACAAGGAAGATGTCACAGAAATGGCGAAAAAGGTTGTAGATCTTGGGTTTGAGGCAGACATAGTTACTTTGAGGGTGGGAGCAATATAGCCGAGGAGACAATATGACAGACGAACTGCCATTCTATATGCCAACATCCGAAACTTTGGTTGTTGGTGATGACGAATATCAGATGAAACCCCAGCTCTTCACTGAGCACGATGAAGCAACAGAGGTAGATGTGTTCATCTTCTGTAAGTGTGGAGGACGCTTCTATCTCTATGTGCCTGATACCATGTGGGCCTGCGAAAAATGCCGCCGGATCTACCGGGCCAGGGTGATTGTCGAGATAGACGAAACTCACGCTGTAAAGGCCCAGGTTGGAAAAAGCTCTCTTCTCGACCCATAGGACATTTTCATACCTGGCATTGCTCTCAGGGCTTTTCCAGGGCTGGAGAAAACAATGAATGACCACTATCTGGAAGACGAAGAGCTAGTAGAAATCGTTAGGGACCTGAAGAGAAAGATGAAGTACAAGGAGATCCAGCTTCTACCCGATTTCCAGGGCATGAAGATCAGTACACTCTCTCACATCTATGATGGGCACGTCCCCACCTCTCCTATCCTGCGGGAGAAGCTCCATTTGAGGCCCAAAGTAGAGTGCGGGAACTGCTGGAGGTTCAACAAGTATATCGAGGAGGCTGTAAATGACACCAGGCCACGAAAACGAGAGATAAAACGGTGGAGGGACATGCCCTCTGAGACACTTAGACTTGCTTTAGAGCATAGAGAGGAGCTTTAGATGCTAAAAGAAGACAAGATCGAGGCAGTACACAACCTGATCAAGCAAGTCAGGGATGGATTGGCTGACATGAGAATGGCTGTTGAGGAGAGAAGTCCTACAGACCGTCACCTGGCTATCCTTTCAACCGACATGGAGAAAGTCGAAGCGCAGTACATCATCTGGATCAAGGAATAGGAAAACAATCATGAATTTCACACGGAGAGCACTCGAGGGGATGAAAAAATCCCCATTTATTGTCCTGATCTGCCTTCTGGCTATCTGGTCGTTGACCATTAGCTACAAGATCACCCTTGAAGATTACAAAACATCCTATAGTGCATATGCTGACTTTCCCACCATGAAGATCGATCCAGATGTAGTCAAGCAGATCGCCTGGCTACCCCAGATCCTTCCGATCCTGTTTGGTGTTTACTGGATGCGGGATACCCGCAACAAGTGGGCCCTGTATGCAAGTCTGACAATCATGGCGATCGATATCTTGACTGATACATGGTTCAAGACCGACCACTTCTCGATGGGGTGGTGGATCATTATGGACTGGCCTCCCCGTCTTGGGCCGGCCTGGAACATTGGTGGAATACTGGAGACCTTCTTCGCATACACAGTCGGAAGCGAGGTCCTGGTTACAGTGGCAAGTAGCATCCTGTTTTACTCCTTACGGCCAGCTGTCATCATGGTTTTCGTGATCCTGGCAGCTGTCATTACGGCAATCCGAGAGATCAAGGTAGAGGTAAGGACAGTATTGAACAAAAAGACGCCTGTAAAAGACGGTAATCAAAGGGAGTCATGGCTAGATGAGGAGGAAGATGAGCCTGGTTACAGGCCCTCCTTTCCGACCAGCGGCTATCGTCGTGGGGGCGTTGCGACGAAACCTAGGCGGGGTGAGAACTTCCAAGCCACTCATGGCTTCTTCGACACCGACTAAGATCTGCCCCGAATGTAGAGACCCTCACGATCGCAAGGGTATCTATTGTAGTGATGCCTGTAAACAGGCTGCCTATAGGAGACGCAAAGAGTATGGAACCAATTAGCTTTCACCCGCAAGAGCACACTCTGAAAGGGTTTGGAGAGGTAAGGGACATGCCTGTCGTGCATGTCGTCTACGTGGACGGAAGAGAGTCCATGGTCTCCTGCTGGAAGATGACCTTCATGGATATCCTGAGAGCAATCTTCTTCCAGAAGGTCTATCTGAGTGTGAGCGGCCCTCACCCTCCGGTGCTCCTGTCAACCAGTCTAAAAGGCATAGGGTTACACCCTTCTCAAACACGAAATACATGAACCGTAACAAGAAAGCATTCAAATAACCGTAACAGTGACGTAACACAGGAGATTATCGATGGAGAACGCCAGTAGGGTAGGGGGAGTAACCCCTCAAGACATCATCCTTGAAACGGATCTACAGACACCCGAGGAGATCCATAGGGCCATCAAGGATATCAACTTCCTCAGAAAGCACTACGAGGATCAACGAGACCAAGCAAAGATTAGACGAAAGCAGACGGGAGAACTAATGCCCCAAAAGACCTGGATACAAATCAACGAGACCATCCTCGAATGTTACAAAGCAATCAACAGCCTAAAACTGGTGCTACGCCAGTACGAGGACATCCGATGAAGAATATCAGTGTGGTAAGTGCGACCTACAACCGGGCCGATTTACTCGACAATGCCCTATTCACCTACTCCAGGCAGGCCCTGTTAGGAGGTCTGACCTGGGAGTATATCCTGGTAGATGATATGTCTACCGATAACACCAAGGAGGTTGCTATCAAGTGGGCCAGTAAGATCCCCCTGGTCTATGTGACCTCCGAGGAGTTGGGCTTGCCCAAAAAGCCCGGCGAGTGGCGAGATGGCTGTACTCTCCGCAACCGGGCCTCGACTCTCTCCAATGCGGAGTTCCTGATCTTGACCCATCCCGAGATCCTGGTCCCTCCGGATGCCCTGTTCGGGATGTACGCCAAGGGCATGGGCTTGGGAGAAGAACGCTTGTGGGTGACAGCCATCCCCTACTGGCTTCCTAAAGGTATCCTCAAGAAGGGCTGGAAGACGGACATCTGGAAGCTGAAAGAGATGAAAGGCTTCTACGATCCCTCCTGGCCTGGGGATACTACTCCGGGGGCTATTGACTATAGGAACCAGCACCAAGAAGTCAGAGAGACTTGGGAGAGTGAGGTGTTTGCTGGCTTCAAGATGCGGGACTGGCGCTGGTTCGGAGGCTTCCAGGAGTTCAAGCAGTGGGGCAGTGTGGACATCGACCAGATGAACCGGCGTAGGGCGGCAGGCTTCAAGACCGTCTTCGCCAAGTCACTTAGCTCTCCTCACCAGAAGGGCTATCTGATGGTCTACCACCAGCACCACGAGAGCAAACGGGATGGGGATCTGGCTCTAAAGGGTGTCGAGGGCATGGTCTACCCGGATGCAGAGGCGGCCCGGAAGGTTGGCGGTCTCTATAATATCTACTATCACGGAGAGAGGGAGCGAGCACATGACGGAAAGTTGGGAGGAGTTCTTGGAGATCATATCGCAAGATATGAATTTGCAGGTCAGTACGTGGCAGGAAAGGTGGTTCTCGATATCCCCGCAGGAACGGGGTACGGTGCTAAGTTGCTATCCCCGTCGAGCAGGTATGTCGGCGTTGATATCGATGCTGAAAGCATACTATGGGGAAGAGAACATTACGGTTCTGAAACCAAAGAATTCAGACAAGGGGACATGACTTTCCTTCCTGTAGAAAGCAAGAGTATTGACATCCTGGTATGCTTCGAAGGGATCGAGCACATAGTAGCCAAGGCCGCTTTTGTCGATGAGATGTATCGGGTACTCAAGCCTGGAGGGACATTCATCATTTCCACCCCTAACCCGGCCAATGCTCCCGGAACCTTCTGGGATAAGTACATGATCACTCCAGAGGAGCTTCTAAATGTAAAGCTCTTTGGGGATGGCAGGTGGGCCGGTCTGGATAAGTTCCACCAGATGTCCTACAGCATCGACAAGGTTCCGGTCAAGCCTGGCTGGAATACCAGGGCCCAGATCACCATTCTTGGAGGAACCAAGGTGTAATATGTATATATGCGAGAGTAATCTGAGGATGGCACTAATGGTCTTTCTTAGAGAGGCCCGTATCTCCTACCCACAAAACTTCAGCAAGCGGGATGACGACATCTTTGTCGCCAACAAGATTGCACCTGCCTTCCTGAGGGCGCTTGTCGTGATCGAGGAGGTATATCTATGCCATGGCTTTGATATAGCCAAGGTGTGGAACGAAGAGGTCTATCTCAGGGAGACTAACGATGTCTGACGCAAACGTCAATGATTTTGAGTTTATAGTGATGTTAGGCAATGGATACTTTGTACAATTCATAAATGACACAAATGATCTTCCAGAGCTGGCTAATTACATCAGAGAGACAGTCCCCAGGTTTGGGACAATCGGTGAGGCACTCGAGGTTGTTTCTCGGATCAACCGGGGAGGCTTTCAGGCTACCATCAAACCAGTTGTCAAGAGAGACTAGGTGGATCTCATTAGCGTCAGGATACCCAAAACTGGATCCACCACCCTGGACAGTTA
>Ga0209751_10001997_pt1 | contig 20709 bp, 25 predicted proteins | sample RifCSP13_1_FD_184019 | JGI IMG/M metagenome (GOLD analysis project Ga0209751, IMG submission 184019) | Soil microbial communities from Rifle, Colorado - Rifle CSP2_sed 13_1 (SPAdes) (version 2) | ecosystem: Environmental > Terrestrial > Deep subsurface > Rock core/Sediment | place: Rifle... | reverse complement strand
GGATCCCGTTCGTCCCGAAGAGGCGGGTCATCCCTTCATCCTCGCGTCCGCGAGCCGGGCATGGGGCGGGACCTGCACGCCGTCCCCGATGATGCTGTCGACGACCCGGGCGCCTTCCCCGATCGCAGCGCCCGCGCCGACGAGGCTCGACCGGATCTCCGCCTTGTCGTCCACGCTCACGTGGTCGAAGAGCGCGCTCTCCGCGACGGTCGCCCGCCCGATCCGGCAGCCGTCCCCGAGGACGACGTGGGGGCCGACGGCGCCCTCGACGAGGCAGGCCGAGCCCACGAGGACGGGGTCCGCGATCGACGCGCGGGCCGTGTCCGAGTCCCCCGCGATGCCGCCCCGCCCGGAGTCGAGGAGAACCGCCTGGGCGACGAGGTACGTCGTGAGGGTGCCCGCGTCGGACCAGTACCCTTCATAGCGGTACGCGGCGAGTCCCTCCACGACGAGTCTCGGGAACACCTCCCGCTCGAGGGAGACCTCGCGGCCCGACTCGATGAAATGGAAGACCTCGGGCTCGAAGATGTAGCGCCCCGCGTTCACGAGGTCGGACGGGGCCTGGCCCTTCGGCGGCTTCTCCACGAACCTCCGGATCCGCTCCCCGTCGAGCTCGACCACGCCGAAGCCCGTAGGGTCGGGAACGGGCCACACGCCGAGGCTGCCGATCCTCCCGTGCCGACGATGGAACCGCAGGAAGGCCTCGAGGTCGATCGCGTCGATCACGTCTCCGTTGAACGCGGCGAACGTGCCGCGGACGTGGCCCTCCACGTTCTTGAGGGCCCCGCCCGTACCGAGGGGCTCGGGCTCCTTCACGACGACCGTCTCCCGCCCGACGTCCGCCGAGCGGAAGAAGTCGCGGACCGCCTCGTACCCGTAGTTCACGGCGACGATCACGCGGTCCACGGCATCCGGGAGGCCGTCGAGGAGATGGAGGACCTGGGGGCGGTTCAGGAGGGGGACGAGGGCCTTCGGGCGATGGAACGTGAGGGGGCGCAACCGGGTGCCGAGCCCGCCCGCGACGATGACGAGCTCCATCCGCGGTCGGATGCGGCGCCCCGCATATCTAGTTTCTGCCGCGGCTCACCGGGGGACGATCGTGACGACGTTGTTCCCGCGGAGGACGACGGTCCCCACGCGGCGGACGTTGTCCTCCTTCGTCTCCTCGGTGTCCTCGAGGACCATGTTCATGTAGTCGTCGTAGCCGACGAGCTTCCCCTCGAGGATCCGGTTGTCCTTGAGAAGGAGTTGGACGCGCTTGTTGATGGACTTCTCCAAAACGTTGAGAGGCATCACCACGAAATAGGTTCCCCCTTCTGGGGCGACGGAAGTGGCTCACTCCATTTAAAGATTTGCCACCCGCGCGTCCCGCGACGCCGTCGTCTCGGCTCTCCGAACCTTTTTGGGTCCGCGGGACGTTCCCGGGTCCGATGGAGCGCGCGAAGGTCGGAGAGGTGTTCCACTACTTCGGCAAGATCGGCGTGGCGGCCCTCCGCCTCACGGACGGCGACCTCGCGGTCGGCGACACGGTCCAGATCCAGGGCCCCACGACGAACCTCACGTGCACGGTCGAGTCCATGCAGATCGACCGGACGGACGTGCCGCGGGCGACGAAGGGGCAGGAGGTCGGCGTCCGGGTCACGGGGCAGGTCCGCGAGCGGGACCTCGTGTACAAGGTCACGTCCGCGTGATCAGAGGAACGGCAGGCGCACGAACTCGAAGCCGAACGTGTAGTACAGGGCCGCGAGGGACCCGAGGACCGCGAGGCCGTAGCAGAGGGCGATGAGGAGAGGGTCCGCCCGCTTGAGCCCCGCGTCGAGGAGGATGTGGCGCAGTCGGTGCATCCCGTGGAACAGGGATCCCCCGATGAGGACGAGGAAGAAGAGCCGCACGAGGGGATCCGCGAAGCGCGCGGCGAACGCGCCGTACGCGATCCGGTCCGCGGGCCAGAGGCCGAAGGGCACGGCGAGGGACAGGAAGAAGATCGTCACGGGGAGGAGGAAGGCGGTGATGAAGCCGCCGAGGGAGAAGAGGCCCCAGACGATGGGCTCGAGGACGGCCTCCCGCTCTTCCTGGAGGCGTTCCGCCCCCGCGCGAACCGCCTCGCGGCCCGGGCCCCACTCCGCGGATCCCCCCGCCATGTCACAGGCCCCCGAACACGATGTACAGGACCGCCGCGGAGACGACGGCCCAGAGGACGAGGTTCCCGGCGAAGGCCCGCTCCCAAGGGATCGGCTTCTTCGTGAGGGCGACGGGCTGGGCCTTCCCGATGAGCATGAACCACGTGACCGCGTGGACGAGGACGAAGGCGAAGACGACGAGGGTCAGGATCAGGACGGGAGGAGTCGTGAGGATCCCCTGGAACCAGGCGAACGCGTCCTCCCCCCGGTGGTATTGCCTCAACTCGTAGAGGAGGACGAGCCCGTACAGTGCGGAGAGGACGCCGCCGACCTCACGCGCCTGGAACAGCAGGTACCGCGGGTTGCGCAGCCACCAGCCCGCGGGACGCTTCCAGGGGTGCATGCGGGCCATGGGCTCACCGCCTCGCGGACTTCGGCAGGAGCAGGCGGCGCATCTGGCGCATCGACGCGAGGACCTTCAGGTTCTGGATCGCGCCCGCGGGGTCGACGTCCTTCGGGCAGACGACGGAACACTCGCCCACGAACGTGCACTCCCAGATCCCCGTCTTCCGGGAGAGGACGTGGAGGCGGTCCTCCGCGCCCTCGTCCCGCGAGTCCCGGATGTACCGGTACGCGAGGGCGGACGCCGCGGGGCCGATGAAGTGGTCGCTCGCCCCGTACACGGGGCACGCGGAGTAGCACAGCATGCAGTTGATGCACATGCTCTGCTGCTTGTACGCGTCGACCTCCTCCGGGGTCTGGAGGTACTCCCCCTCCGCCACGGGCTTCTCCGCCTCCCGGACGAGGAACGGTTTGACCGACTGGAGCTTGTCCATGAAGTCGTCGAACTCGACGACGAGGTCTTTGATGATCGGGAAGTTCGACATCGGCTCCACGACGACGGTCCTGCCCCGGACGTCCTTGATGAAGAGGCCGCACGTGAGGACGGGCGCGCCGTTCACGCGGGCGCCGCAGGACCCGCAGATCCCCATCCGGCACGACCAGCGGAACGTGAGGGTCGGGTCGACCTGGTCCTTGATGTAGTTGAGGCCGTCGAGGACGACCATGTCGTCCGTGTACGGGATCGTGTACTCCTGCCACGTGGGCTCTCCGCCGCCCTCGGGGCGGTAGCGCTTCACGCGGAACACGACCTGCTTCCCGGCCATCTCAGTACACCCTCGCCGCGGGCTGCCACTTCGTGATTGTCACGGGCGCGTACTCGATCCGCGGGGCCCCGTCCGCGCGGTGGGCGAGGGTGTGCTTGAGGAACCGCTCGTCGTCCCGCTTCGGGAAGTCCGTCCGGCTATGGGCGCCCCGGGACTCTTGGCGGGCGAGGGCGCTGTGGGCGATCGCCGCGGCCACGTCGAGCATGAAGTCGAGCTCGAGGACGGACGTGAGCTCCGTGTTGTACACGCGGTCCTTGTCCGCGACCCCGACCTTCGAGAAGCGCGCCCGGAGCTTCCCGAGCTGGGCGCAGGCCGCGGAGAGGCCCGCTTCGTCCCGGTAGATCCCCACCTGGCGCTCCATGAGCTGCTGCATCTCCCTCCGGACGCCGGCCACCGTCTCGTCCCCGCGCTCCTGGCCCAGGAGGCCGTCGAAGACCCGGGTCTCCTCCCGGGCGAAGGTCTCCCGCGCGGCCGCGCCGGAGGGCCAGTCCTTCTTCCTCGCGTACGCGGCCGCGGCCAGGCCCGTCGACGCCCCGAAGACCAGGCACTCGCTCAGGCTGTTCGAGCCCAGGCGGTTCGCGCCGTTGATCGACACGCACGCCGTTTCCCCGACCGCGTAGAGCCCGGGAAGACCCGTCTCCCCGCGGGCGTTCGTGTGGACCCCGCCCATAATGTAGTGTTGCCCGGGCCGAACGGGGATGAGCTCCTTCACGGGGTCGATCCCGACGTACTTCTCTGCGAGCTCCCGGACCATGGGGAGCTTCCGCTCGATCGTCTCCTCCCCGAGGTGCCTCAGGTCCAAGCCGACGTAGTGCCCGTACGGACCGTCGAACGCCCGGCCCTCCCGGATCTCCGTCATGATCGACCGGGAGAGGATGTCCCTCGGCCCGAGCTCCATCTTCTCGGGGACGTAGCGCTTGAGGAACCGTTCCCCGTCCTTGTTGATGAGGTACCCGCCCTCCCCCCGGGCGGCCTCCGTGATCAGGATGCCCGTCCCCGGGAGGGCCGTGGGGTGGAACTGGACGAACTCCATGTCCTTGAGGGGCACGCCGGCCCGGTACGCGAGGCCCATCCCGTCCCCCGTCTTGATGAAGCCGTTCGTCGTGAACTCGTAGATCCGCCCGCAGCCGCCCGTCGCGAGGACGACGGCCTTCGACGTGATCCTGGCCATCTCCCCCTTCCGGAGGTCGATCGCGACGACGCCCGCGGCGGCCCCGCCCTCCCGGATGATCTCCGAGACGTACCACTCGTCGAACCGGTGGATGTTCTCGAACTTCATCGTCGTCTGGAAGAGGGCGTGGAGGATGTGGAAGCCCACCTTGTCCGCCGCGAAGACAGTCCGCTTGACGGACATCCCGCCGAACGCGCGCTGGCTCACCTTGCCGTCCGCGTCGCGCGACCAGGGGCAGCCCCAGTGCTCGAGCCGGATGATCTCCTCGGGGCACTTCTGGACGAAGAACTCGACCGAGTCCTGGTCCGCGAGGTAGTCCGACCCCTTGACCGTGTCGAACCCATGAAGGTCGAAGTTGTCGTACGGCCGGAGGACGGCCGCCGTGCCGCCCTCCGCGGAGACCGTGTGGCTCCGCATCGGGTAGACCTTGGAGACGAGAGCGATGGTCAGGGCTGGATCGGCTTCGGCCGCCGCGATCGCCGCGCGCAGGCCCGCCGCCCCTCCGCCGACCACCACGATGTCGTAGGTGGTGCGGTCCATTCCGGGCGACGGAATCTGGCCTCCTGTCATAAGCCTTTGGCACGTATCCGGCGATTTCGGGAAGCCGGGAGGCGAAACGCGGCGACGGCAGGAACGGGGTCCGACTCACCCGAAGTGGACCGTAACGCGCTCCCGCGCGACGAAACCTCAAGTAGAGGGGTCGGGTTCGTCGGAACCCATGGACGTCGTCGAGGTCGAAGGCCTCGGGAAGACGTACCCCAAGGGGACTGTGGCCCTCCGGGATGTCTCGTTCCGAATCGCGAAGGGCGAGGTGTTCTGCCTCCTCGGCCGGAACGGCGCGGGGAAGACGACCCTCCTCCGGATCCTCGCCACCCAGCTCCGGCCCACGACGGGCCATGCGCGGGTCCTAGGCCACGACGTGCAGCGGGAGCCGCGGGCCATCCGTCCGCGGATCGCCGTCGTCCCCCAGGAGGCGCGGCCCCAGATGATGCTCTCCGCGTGGGACCACGTTCGGCTCATGTGCATGATCCGCGGGATGTCCAAGGAAGACGCCCACCGGCGGGCCCGGGCCGTCATGGAGGAGTTCGAGCTGTGGGAGCACAAGGACAAGCTCTCCGCGGACCTGTCCGGGGGGCTCCAGCAGCGGGTCCTCCTCGCGATGGCCTTTACGGCGGACCCCGAGGTCCTGTTCCTCGACGAGCCGACGATCGGATTGGACCCCCTCGGGCGGCGGCAGGTGTGGTCGATGGTCCGCCGGCTGACGTCGGAGGGGGTCACGGTCCTCCTGACGACCCACTACATGGACGAGGCGGAGAAGCTCGCGGACCGCCTCGCGATCGTCCACCAAGGGGCCCTCGCGTTCCTCGGGACCGTGGACGAGGCGAAGGCCCTCGCGGGCACGGGGATGCGGGTCATCGTCGAGCCCGCGAAGGCGAACGGCGGCGAGCGGCAGGTCCTCAATCCGAAGTCGGACGGGGAGATCCTCGGGATCGTCCAGCGGAGCCTCGTCCAGGGGGACCGGGTCACGTTCCAGCCGCCGACCCTTGAGGACGCGTTCATCAAGCTCGTGGGGGGGACGATCGATGGGTAGGACGAAGATCCTCCGTCAGGCATGGTACATCGGCCTCCTCGACTCCCTCCCCCTCCTCCGGGACCCCATGCTCCTCGTCGTCCTGTCCCTCATCGCGTTCCTGCCCGTGTTCTTCCTCTACCTGTTCTCCCCGGAGGGAGGGGCGGCGCTCCCCGCCCTCGTGGGGGCCATCGTCCTCACCCTCGCGTTCATCGGCCTGTTCGCGGCCCAGTCCGTGTACTTCTACAAGCACTGGTTCCGTTTCCAGGACATGTTCGTCGCGTCGCCCGTCTCCCCTATCGCCTACACGCTCGGGCTGTCGATGAGCACCCTCTTCAGCTCGAGCCCCGCGGTCGTCCTCGCCCTCGTCGCCCTGTACTGGGCCGTCCCCGCGGGTGCGATCGCGGTCCTCGCAACCCTCGCGGTCTCGGCCCTCCTCTGGCTATCCATGGTCTTCGCGGGCTTCGCGATCGGCTCGTCGATCAAGAACACCCGCCGAGCGAACTCGATCCCCCAGGTCCTCGGGTTCGTGATCGGGTTCCTCCCACCCGTGTACTACCCACTGAGCATCCTGCCCCCGTCCGTGCAGCCCCTCGCCCTGCTCGTCCCGTCGACCCACGCGGCCCAGCTCGCGAAGCACTACTTCGGCCTCCTCCCGTCGCCGCTCACGGAAGGGGAGATCCTCTTCGGGTGGGCGTACCTCGTCGCGTTCACCGTCGCGATGGCCCTCCTCGTCGCCCGGAAGGCGCGCTGGGTCGACCCGTGAACGTCACGCGGACGGCATCGGGGGCGGGCGCTCGAACTTCACGCGGATCCGGTACGTGCCTTCGACGACCTGCGTCTCCGCGGGATAGCCGAGCTTGTGGAGCACGCGCATGGCCACGGGGTTGTCCGCGAGGATCTCCGCGTCGAAGCCCGCGATCCCGTTCTCCCGAGCGATCCGGGCCATGTACTTGACGAGGTACGACCCGATCCCCCGGTGCTGGTAGTCGTCCCTGACGACGTAGGAGACCTCGGCGTAGTTCGTCGAGCGGTTCAGGAAGTACCTGCCCACGCCGATGATCTCCTCGTGCTCCTTGCCGCCGGGATCCTGGACGATCCCCGCGATCGCCATCTCGTTCGTGTAATCGATGTGGACGAAGTGCATGAGGTCCCGGTGGGGCATGGACCTCAGGGAGCGGAAGAACCGATGGTAGATCGTCTGCTCGGAGAGGTGGTAGAACAGGTCCTTCATCATCGTCTCGTCCGTCATCTTCACGGGCCGTACGAAGACCTTCGTGCCGTCCGGGAACGCGTGGGTCGTCTCCCACCGCTCCGGGTAGATGAGGCCGACCTCGGGGATCTCGGGGACGTCCTCGTCGAGGTACCGGAGCTCCTTCGCGGCCCGGATGAGCTCGGGCCGGAACTTGGGGTGGGCGATCGAGATGAGGGCGAGGGCCCGCTCCCGGATCGTGCGGCCGTGGAGGGAGGCGACGCCCCACTCCGTGACGACACAGTGGACGTCCCCGCGGGTCGTGACGACGCCCGCCCCGGGGTTGAGCTGGGGGGAGATCCTCGAGACGGCCCCGTCCTGCGCGGTCGAGGGCAGGGCGATGATCGGCTTCCCGCCCTTCGCCCGGGCGGCCCCGCGGACGAAGTCGAGTTGACCGCCGATCCCCGAGTAGAACATGTGCCCGAGGCTGTCCGCGCACACCTGGCCCGTGAGGTCGACCTGGAGGGCGCTGTTGATCGACACCATCCGGTCGTTCTGGGCGATCACGAACGGGTCGTTCGTGTAGGAGTTCGGGTGGAACTCGATGAGGGGGTTGTTGTCGACGAACTCGTAGAGCTTCCGGGTCCCCATGCAGAAGGACGCGATGACTTTCCCCTTGTGGATCGTCTTCCGCATGTTCGTGATCACGCCGAGCTCGACGAGGTGCATCATCCCGTCGGAGAACATCTCCGTGTGGACCCCGAGGTCCTTCTTCTCCCGCAGGTAGTACAGGACGGAGTCGGGGATCGTCCCGATCCCCATCTGGAGGGTGGACCCGTCCTCGACGAGGTTCGCGATGTGCCGCCCGATGTCCCGGGCGACCTGGTCCGCGGGCGGGTGGGTCGACTCGAGGATCGGGTAGTCCACGGGGACGAGATGGTCGATGTCGTCGACGTGGATGAAGGAGTCCCCGAGGGTCCGCGGCATCTGCGCGTTGACCTCCGCGATGACGACGTCGGCCGCCTCCGTGCCCGGCTTCACGACGTCCACGCTCACCCCGTACGAGCAGTACCCGTGGGCGTCAGGCGGGCTCACCTGGATCAGGGCCACGTCGATGGGCACGCGGCCCGTCTCGAAGAGCCGCGGGATCTCGCTCAGGAAGATCGGGGTGTAGTCCGCGCGGCCCTGCTGGACGGCCTCCCGCACGTTCTGACCGATGAAGAACGCGTTGTGCCGGAAGTTGTCCGTCCACTTCGGCTCCGCGTACGGCGCGATGCCGAGGGTCATGATGTGCACGACCTCCGTGCCGAACACCTCGTTCGCGTGCCGGACGAGCGCCTCCACGAGCCGCTGGGGCTCCGCGGCCCCGGAGCCCACGAAGATCCGGTCCCCGCTCTGGACGAAGGCGATCGCCTCGTCGGGGGTCCGTACCTTGCCCTGGTAGCGGAGCCCCCAGGGGGAGACCGGGGCGCCGTTCAAGGATTGGATGGTACCACCCGGCCCCGCGAAAAGGGTTTCGGCCCTAGGGCGCCTTCCCCTCGACGGCCTCGAGCCACTTCTTGACTTCCTCGACCGCGCCGGGGTCCTCGAGGGTCGTCGTGTCCCCGATCTCCTGGCCGCTCACGAGGGCGCGGATCACGCGGCGCATGATCTTGCCGCTCCGCGTCTTCGGGAGCTTCTCCGTGATGTAGATCTCGTCGGGCGCCGCGATGGGGCCGATCTCCGCCCGGACGTGCTTCTTGAGCTCGTCCTTCAGGGGCTCGGACCGCTCCTCGCCCGTCCTCAGGACGACGTAGGCCACGAGGGCCTGGCCCTTGAGGGCGTGGGGCTTCCCGACGACGGCGGCCTCCGCGACCTTCGGGTGGCTCACGAGGGCGGACTCGACCTCCATCGTGCCGACCCGGTGTCCGGAGATGTTGATCACGTCGTCGATCCGGCCCATGAGCCAGAAGTAGCTGTCCTCGTCGAGCCGTGCGCCGTCCCCCGTGAAGTATTTCCCGGGGACCTGGGACCAGTACGTCGCCTTGTACCGCTCGGGGTCCTTGTAGAGGGTCATGAGCATCGCGGGCCAGGGCCTCGAGATCACGAGGTACCCGCCCCTCCCCGCGCCCACGGTGTGACCCTTCTCGTCGACGACCTCCGCGGCGACGCCCGGGAAGGGCCGGGTCGCGCTCCCCGGCTTCAGGGTCGCGATCCCCGGGAGGGGCGTGATGAGGACCATCCCCGTCTCCGTCTGCCACCACGTGTCCACGATGGGGCACCGGCTGCCCCCGATCGTGCGGTAGTACCAGCGCCACGCCTCGGGGTTGATGGGCTCCCCGACGGTCCCCAGGAGCCGGAGGCTCGAGAGGTCGTGCATCTTGGGCCAGTCCTCGCCCCACCGCATGCACGCCCGGATCGCGGTCGGGGCCGTGTACAGGATCGTGACCCCGTACTCCTCGACGAGCTGCCACCAGCGGTTCGGCTTCGGGTAGTCGGGCACGCCCTCAAACATGAACGACGTCGCGCCGGTGGCCAGGGGCCCGTACACGATGTACGAGTGCCCGGTGACCCAGCCGATGTCCGCCGTGCACCAGTAGAAGTCGTCCTCCTTGAGGTCGAAGATGAGCTTCGTCGTCGCCGCGACGCCGACGAGGTATCCGGCCGTGGAGTGGACGACGCCCTTCGGCTTGCCCGTCGTCCCCGACGTGTAGAGGATGAAGAGGGGGTCCGCGGCGCCCATGGGCTCCGGCGGGCACCAGTCGTCCGCCTTGGCCATCGCCTCGTGCCACCAGACGTCCCGGCCCTCCTTCATCGTCACCTCGATCCCCGCCCGCTTGTAGACGACGACGTGCCGCACGACGGGCAGGCCCTCGACGGCCTCGTCGACGGCCTTCTTGAGGAGGACGGGAGCCCCGCGCCGGTATCCGGCGTCCGCCGTCACGATCACGTGGGACTCCGCGTCGGCCACGCGGTCCTGGACCGCCTTCGAGGAGAAGCCCCCGAAGATCACGCTGTGGGGCGCCCCGATCCGGGCGCACGCGAGCATCGCGATCGGCAACTCGGGGATCATGGGCATGTAGATCGTCACCCGGTCCCCCCGCTTCACGCCGAGGGATCGGAGGACGTTCGCGAACTTGTTCACCTCGCGCCACAGGTGATGGTACGTGAAGACGCGCCGCTCCCCGGACTCCCCCTCCCACACGATCGCGGCCTTGTTCCGCCGCGCGGAGGTCACGTGGCGGTCGAGGCAGTTCTCGGAGACGTTGATCGTGCCCCCGACGAACCACTTCGCGAAGGGGGGATCCCACTCGAGGACCTTGTCCCAGGGCTTCGACCAACGGAGCTCCTTCGCCTGGTCGGCCCAGAACTTCTCGGGGTCCTTCTCCGCGTCCGTCAGGATCTTCGGGTCGCGGACGACGGCCTGCCGGCGGAAGGACTCGGGAGGGGGATACTGTTCCTTCTCCTTGAGCAGGCTGTCGATCGTAGCACTAGAAACAACCATGGCGGTACCTCGCTTCCGAACCCGTCCCAGGGCTCTCCCCCGGTCATAAGGTCTGCTGTCGCAAAGCAAATAGACAATATATAGTGCGCGCCGCGCCCTCCGGGGGGCCCGTCCGCCGGGAGCCCGCGACCCGTCCCGCGCCCGCGGACGTTACATTCCATACCCGTATGTTCCGAAGGTCTTTGCGCGGGCGCATCGTCCGAATAGGACATGTCCATGGGGCGGTCTCGAGGCGTCTACCTCGCGGTCGGCTTCGTCATGAACCTCATGCTCGGGACCGCGTACGCGTGGAGCGTCTTCTCGAAGCCCCTCGAGACACGGTACGGGGCGTCGAGCTTCACCGCGATGCTCCCCTTCGCCGTCGAGCTCGCCCTCTTCTCCGTGGGCATGGTCTTCGCAGGCCGGCTCGTGGACCGCCACGGCCCGCGGAAGGTCGCCCTCCTCGGCGCCCTCCTCGTCGGGGCGGGATACGGACTCTCCGCCCTGCTCGACCTCGTCCCCTGGCCCCTCGAGTGGCTCACGGTCACGTACGGCGTGGTCGTCGGCCTGGGCATCGGATTCGCGTACAACCCGCCGATACCGACCGCGGTCCGCTGGTTCCCCGATCGGAAGGGGATCGCCTCGGGCCTCGTCGTCATGGGGTTCGGGCTGAGCCCCCTCGTGACGGCGCCGGCGGCGGAATACCTGATCGGCGCCCAGGGGATCGCGAACACGTTCCTCATCCTCGGCGCCGTGTTCGTCGTCGTGCTCCTTGCCTGCGGGGCCTTCCTCCGGTTCCCGCCCGCGGACTGGAAGGCGCCCGCGGTCGCGGCCACGTCCAGGCGCACGTGGACGCCCGTGGACGACGTCGAGACGAAGCGGATGATCCGGACCCGGGAATTCTGGGCCGTCTGGCTCCTCTACGTCCTCGGGACGGCGGGCGGCTTCATGATCATCGGGAAGGCGAAGCCCATCGCGATGGACCTCGTCGCCGCGACGGGAGTGACGGCCACGGCCGCGGTCCAGATCCTCGCCGTCTTCAACAGCGGCGGGCGGCCCCTGTTCGGGCGCGTCGCGGACGTGTACGGCCCCAAGAAGGCCCTCCTCGCGATGTACCTCGTCCTCATCGGGGCCATGGCCCTCCTCTCCCTGTCGACGTCCCTCGTCCCCCTGTACCTCGGGATCGGGATCACGGGGATGGTCTTCGGCGGGTTCCTCGCCGTGATGCCCGCCCTCTCGACGTACTTCTTCGGCGCAAAGCACCTGGGGACGAACTACGGCGTCCTGTTCACGGGCTACGGGTCCGGGGCCATCGTGGCCCTCTTCGCGATCGGCTGGATCAAGGACAGCGCCGGCTCCTTCGTCCCCGCGTTCTACATCGGGATCGTCCTGAGCGTGCTCGGGCTCCTCCTGAGCCTCCTCGTGAAGCCCCCGCGGCCCACGGCCGCGAGGATCGTGCCCGAGCGGGTCCCCGCGCGGGCGTGACCCCCTCCCGGGCCTCGGGGCGGGCGCATCCCTTCGTCCACGGATAGAGAATGGCGTGGAAAGTCTGATAATCCCCTGACCGGCTTGGCCCGACCCGAGGTTTCGCCTTGAAGTACGTTCTCGCCATCGTCGGCGTGGTCCTCCTCGTGGTCGGAATCGCGGGCGCGGTCGTGAGTTACTCGAACGTGACCGCCGCTGCCCTGAACGCCGCGGCCGTCTGCATCAACAACCCGATCTCCGCGGAGTGCTTCAGCGCGACCGCGGCGATCAACAGCGCCTGGACGACGGTCATCCTGTTCGCCCTCCTCGGGGTCGTCGGATTCATCGTGATGATTGTCGGCCTGGTCATGGACGCGTCGAAGGGTGCCGCGGCCCCCGCGCCTGGGATGGCCCCCATGGCGATGGCCCCTCCCAGTGCGGCGCCGACCGCGACCTGCCCGCGCTGCGGGCGCCCCGCCCGGTGGGTCCCCCAGTACCAGCGATGGTTCTGCGACGCCGAGAACGCGTACGTCTGAGGGCGTCCTCCCTCCCCGAACGGCTCAGGGCCGAAGGACGACCTTGAGGGAGTCCTGGGCCCGCGCCACGAGGAGGAATCCCTCTGCCGCCCGCTCGAGGGGGAGGCGGTGCGTGATGAGGTCCGAGACGACGACCCGACGGTCCCGGAGGAGGCGGATCGCCTCCTCGATGTCCCTCGGGGCGCCGCCGTACGAGGAGAGGAGGGTGACCTCCTCGCGCCACAGCGCGTTGAACGGATAGTCCACGGCGGCCCCGGGCTCCGTCGGCGCGAAGAAGAGGACGGTCCCGCCGCGGTCCACGGAATCGAGACCCTGGCGGACCGCCTTCGGATGGCCCGTGCACGTGACCACGACGTCGGCCCCGCGCCCTCCGTTCTCCCCGCGGACGAGGGCGGGGACGTCGTCCCGCCCATCGAGAACCACATCGGCCCCGGCGCGGCGGGCCGCATCCTTCCTCGGCTCGACGACGTCCGTCGCGAGGACCCTCCCCGCGCCGGCCGCCCGCGCGAGCCGGACGTGCAGGAGTCCGGCGACCCCGCTCCCCACGACGAGGATCGTGGCCCCGGGCCGGAGCCCCGCCGCGCGCTGCCCGCGCACGACGCAGGCGAGGGGCTCGATGAAGACCGCGTCGTCGTCCGGGAGGCCGTCCGGCAGGGGGAAAACCCCGTTCCTCAGGTTGATCGCGGGCACCCGGACGTACTCCGCGAAGCCGCCGGGATCGACGTTCGTCGTGCGCAGGGTGTCGCACACGGTCTCGTGGCCCGCGGCGCAATACGAACAGGTGCCGCAGGGGACGTGGTGGGAGACGAAGACCCTCGTCCCGACGGCGGGCGTCCGCACGTCGGGCGCGGCCTCGACGACCTCCGCGGCGATCTCGTGCCCGAGGACGAGGGGCGCCTTCGGCTTCCGGTACCACTCCATGACGTCGGACCCGCAGATCCCGCTCGCCTTCACGCGGACGAGGATCTCACCCTTCCCGATGGAGGGCCGCGGGACGTCCACGACGCGCACGTCATCGTTGGAGTAGTACATCGCGGCGCGCATGGGTCCCGGATCTCCGCGCCGCGGGATCAGCGCTTCGCCTTCCCGCCTTTCAGGTAGGCCTCGTGGGCCTCCTTCGGCGTGGCCCGCTCGTGGACGATGGCCCGCACAGCCCGGATCATTCCGATCGCGTGGTCCGATTGCCAGATGTTCCGCCCCATGTCCACGCCCGCGGCCCCGGCCTGGATCGCGTCGTGCGTGAGCCCGAGGGCGTCCATCTCCGTGTCGAGCTTGGGTCCTCCCGCGACGACGATGGGGACGGGGCACGATTCGACGACCTTCTCGAAGCCTGGGTCGCAGTAGTACGTCTTCACGAAGTGCGCGCCGAACTCGGCGGCCATCCGGCACGCGAGGGACAGGTACCGCGCGTCCCTCTTCTCGAGTTCCTTGCCGACGGCCGTCACGGCGAGGACGGGCATTCCGCGGGCCTCCCCCTCGTTCACGAGGGACCCGAGGCTCACGAGGCTGTCGTGCTCGTGGGGCGCGCCGACGAAGATGGACAACGCGACCGCGGATGCGTTGATCCGGAGGGCGTCGTCCATCGACGTCGTGACGGCCTCGTGGGAGAGGTCCTCGTTCAAGACGCTCGCACCCCCCGACACGCGGAGGACGATGGGGACGTTCGACCCCGGGTCGATCGATGTCCGCACGACGCCCCGCGTGATCATGAGGGCGTCCGCGTAGGGGATCAGGGGCTCGATCGTCTTCCGCGGGATCTCGAGCCTCCGCGTGGGCCCGAGGAAATATCCGTGGTCCACGGCGAGCATGACCGTGTGGCCGTCCGTGGGGCGAATGATCCGAGACAGGCGGTTCTGAAGTCCCCAGTCCATCTCAACGCCTCCGAGGAGTTCGATTCCGGGTGGACCGATACGGCCCACGGCTCATTAGGTTTTCCTCGCAACGACGCGCGCTGAAGCTTGCCATCGCGGCCCAAGAGAGCATGCACTCGTATGTGATCCGCAGACATGATCGCTCTGAAGACAGCGAGGCGCGACCCGGCCTCGATTACCATTGGGAAGACCCACCACCCGATGCCTGCAAAGTCAGTCGCTCGTTTCGTGGATCCGAACGCCAAGGCACGATGGGAATCCAGCGAAAGTAGACGAGGCCTCAGCGCGTGTTCACCCGGACATCGCACCACCGTGCAAACGGACTCGGCGAGGGAGGGCCGGTTAGGGCGGATCTCCACTAAGTGCGCAGTGCCGTCTTTCGCAGAAAACGCCACGCGAAATCCGCCCCGAACAGGCCCACGGCAACGAGCCCGCCAGCAAGGGCCAACATGAAAAGGATGGGGTCCCGGGTCGTTATGACCCAATAATACACCTCTCCGGAGTGGGAGATGTAGAAAAGCCAGACGAACGCACACCATCCGAGGAACGCGCCGGAGATCCGCACCATGGCAATGCGCCTGTCAAGGCTCCGATAGATCAATACCACGACCAAGGAAAACAAGGGTACGGCGAACAGCATCCAATCGAGAACAGGGTAGACAACGCCTGAGCGTTCCACTGCTGACCCGGCGAAAAACGCCGCCACGGAGCCGAGACCAAGCGCCAGGTACGCTCGCGCCAAGTCTCCCACCCTACTGCGAGGCTTGGGCGGGTGTGGCACCAATCTGGGAGTGTCGGTCATTGCCATCTGCTCACCTGATACCGAAGATCGTCATACGCCAGTTTCGCACCCCATGGTGGGTTCGACATCATTATCCCGAAGTTGGGCTCCTGTCTCGGAAACGTCCAGCAACCTGTGCAGGCGTCCTTCAGTTCGTGCCAACTGGTGAGCTGAACGGCACTCGCGGGGTATTGGCGATTGTGCGTGCCTGTCTTGGTGAGTATCTCGTCCAAGGCATCGTTGACGAAATCATCCTGGTTGTCCTGATCGTTGTCCGGCTCGTCAAACGTGCTGAAACCTGTTTCCATGGTGGCTGCTTCCTTTCCGAAGTCGCACGCAATCTGCAACAGCGTATCTAACGCTCCCCAGTCCCGGTAGTTCGATCCGCAGCACCAAGTTCCGGGATAGGGGTCTGTCGCGACAACGTCGATCGAGTCGTTTCCCCAAGGATCAGCGAGGATGTCCCGGAAGCACGTATTCCAATCGTTCCCGCCGCCCACGCACAGATTCTCGCCCGTCTTGAGCATGAAAGAGGCCTCAGGCGGTTCTGCGAAGACTAAGGAACTCCGCGGGTTGCGTGACGCCGAGGCGGGAGGAGGCGCCGGATGGCATCCCTGGAGCCGGGCCTGGTGACTTAGCGGCCGGGGATCACTCAACCCATGCGGTCCTCCCTAGAACCCCGGCCCCGCCCGAATCGGTGCGCTAGCAATCGGACGGACTCGCTCGCCAAGAGCGCTCCCGCGATGAAGGCCGCCGCCACGAGGACCGAGAGAACCCAGCCGAGAACGCCAAGTAAGCCTGATCCCCTCAACGGTGCAAAGATCAACTGCCAAAGGTAGAGACCGAAGTATGTGGATACAAAGGCAAGCCATCCGATGTACCCCCCGACCAATCGCACCAGAGTGCGTGGCGGATGGGGTCCGATGGCCAAGACTACAACGAGAACTGTAACTGGACCGATTACGATCGCAAAAAGGGGGAACGAGAGCCCCCCATCGTAGACTACGCCGAGTTGCCTCATCCCTAAGTCCACAGCGAACCCTCCCGGCAATCCTATCAGGATGGCCAGATATGTCCACATCAGGTCCCCAATCATCGACCGACCTGGTGGCCTTGGGGAAAGTCCATCACTTGGCTGGGCTACGTCCATCGACCCACCTGATATCGCAAATCATCGAAAGCCAATTTCACTCCCCACGGAGCGGTTGATGTCAGAATTCCGAAGTGTTGCTCGATGTCGAATGCACAGCCCGAACAAGCGTCAACCAATTCGTACCAGCTAGTCAGCAGGAGTGAGTTGAGGGGGTAGTTACGGTTAGCGTTTGTCCCCTTGCTCCAGACCTCATCCATCGCTTCGTTGACGAAACGTTCCTGATCCTGCTGACCGTTTGGCCAAGTCCAGCTACTGAATCCCGTCTCCATGATCGCCATCTCCTTTCCATAGTCGCGGGCGATGCCCAAGAGCGTGTCCAACGCCGCCCAGTCGCGGTAGTTGGACCCGCAGCACCACGTTCCGGGGTAGTGGTCAATGGCAACGATGTCAATCGAATCCCTCCCCCAAGCGTCATTGAGAATGTCCCGGAAAAGGGTGTTCCAGTCTCCGCCGCCGTCCTGCGTCCGTTCCCGTTTGTCATTCATACGGCCCGGTTACTCCCTCGTACCCATGTCCACACCCTGTCACTGGCGATGAGACCAGCACTAACAAGAGCGAGGGCCAGGGCGACGAAAAGGACCCACCACACGCCGGGGACGAACCAACCGACGACATAGATCCACACAACGACATCCGTGCCGATAATCCACAAAAAGCCCAACCATCCGATTTCGGCCCCAACTGCTCTCGCCAGCGCTCTCCCCTTGTCTCGAGCGCCGAATGGAAGGAGAGTCGCCAAGAAGACTCCCGAGGCCGCGGCGGTCACACCGATCAGTAGCCGCCCCTCCAATGGTGTCACAGCCCAGATGACGTAGGCGACGAGTATTCCCATCAGGACGGCGGCGCAGGCTGCTAGCAGGTCGAAACGGAGGCTCCGGTATTGAATTCGCCTGCGGAGGGTGATCAACTCCATCGGCTCACCGGGTACCGAAGGTCATCGCAGGCCAATTTCGCTCCCCAATGAGGGTTCGACATCATGATCCCGAACCTGGGTTCCTCAGGTTTCGGGCTCGACGTTCGGCTTCATTCGCGAACCACGGCCACGTGGCAGTATCGCGAGCGTGATGTCGCAGACGAACGTCAACCCCAGGAACACGAGTGAGACGAAATATGCGGCTGGCCAAGCTCCGATGGGGATCATCTTCGCACTCACAACAGGCGAGCCCAATGAGCCGAGAGCGCCGGTAACCGCGCAAATGGATGCGGATGCCCCCCAGTCTGAGTCGCGAGTCCCGACCAAGAAGAGCATGACCTGGGCCGTTATCAGGAGGGCACTCGGGATGAAGTAGAGGTAGTCGAAGAGGACGGGAGGGTCGCTCCAGGCGTCCAAGAGCGTGGCCGAGATGAAGGGGAGAGCAATCACGGTGAGCGGAGGTACCCACCATGGGACCCGGCGGATCGAGGTTCGTTGGGATCGAACTGCTGATACGATTGCCGAGACAGCGAGACCCGAAGCGAGCACGTACGCTGTCACGAGCACCCCTACAATCGCGACGAAACCCGGACTTCCTCTGAAGAGGAGCACGAAGGCTGATGGGACGAGGTGCAAGAAGGTCGCTGCCGCGGAGCGCAGCGGGGCGCCCCTCGAGCCCCCTCGCCGTTCGGACGGACTCGTCAACGCGGCATCGTGTGAAGCCGGCTCAGCCTCCGCAGCGGCAGCGTCGCCGGGCGAATGCGATTGTTGCCCCATCGCGTTCACCAGTAGTACAACGAGACCTTCGCGCGGAAGTCGTCATAGGCAAGCTTCGGCGCCAGGTTGACACACGTACTGAACCAGGCCTGGACAAGGCCGTAGTGATTGAGCTCCCCCCCGCCCTGGTCTGTGCCATGATCCAGGAGTTCGTACCAAGTGGCGATTAAGAAGGAGTTTTGGGGACTGTTCAAGTTATGAATTCTGACCAGGTCGCGGACAAAGGGTATGTTGCAATTAACCCAAGTCTCCTGGTCATCCTGCCCGTGGTTCACCGGGTCGGACCAAGACGAGAATCCGGTCTCCATGATCGAATCTTGCTTTCCGTAGTCCGCTAGTATCTGGAACAAATCGTCTTCGGAAGGATCGTACAATTCGTCCCAGACATCCGGATCGTCTGGGGGGCACCCGTCGGCCGTCTTCGTACCCGGATAGTGGTCGATGGCGACGATGTCGAATCCCTCCCCCGAGCGTCATTGACGACACCCCGGAGATACGTGTTCCAATTGCCTCCTGATCGTTCACCCGCATGGCTATCTTCCCTTCGGCTGGAGGTACCTCCTGGCCCACCTCACGCACAAGTCCGCAACGACCAGCCCAGCCAGGATGAGGAGGGCCGCTGTCAGGACCCCCAGCAAGGGGCCGAACGGCACCTTGTAAGCGGAGAGAAACCACGTTCCGAACGGCTGTGAAAAGAATAGACTGAGGAAGCTGGCCCATCCGCCAAACGCACCTATGAGTCTAGCAACCGAGGCATGCCGATCGGATGCCCCCCGCACGAGGAGTAGTGCAAGGAATGCTACTGGCCCCAGGATCAAGGCCCACAGAAAGCCCGCCCAGAGGAACACCTCCACGAGCAATGCCCAGCCCGAGAGCATCACGGCGACTCCGGAAAGCGCTCCCAGCAAGACGGCGCCATAAGCGCGAGCGAGATCTTGTCTCAGAGGCCTAGAATGCCCCGGGACCTCCTCCTTCACATCCATCGGCTCACCTGATACCGAAGGTCATCATATGCTAGCTTGATGCCCCACGGGGCGCTCGATGTCAGGATCCCAAAGTGATTCTCGACCCACGCACCGCAACTCGAACAGGCGTCTACGTGTTCGTACCAGCTGACGAGGAGGAAGAAGTTCAGGGGATAATCGCGATTGTGGGTATCCCTCTTCAACAGCACCTCGTCGAGCGCGCTGTTCACCCATGTTTCTTGATCGTCTTGGTCGTGGTCAGGCCAACGGTACGTCGAAAAACCGGTTTCCATCACCGCCATCTCCTTGCCATAGTCCCGCGCGATCTGGCCGAGGGTGTCCAAGACCGCCCAGTCGCGGTAGTTGGACCCGCAGCACCACGTTCCGGGGTAGTGGTCGATGGCGACGATGTCAATCGAATCCCTCCCCCAAGCGTCATTGAGAATGTCCCTGAAAATGGTGTTCCAGTCTCCGCCGCCGAGATCCGCCCACAGGTTCGCGATTGTCTTGAACCCGGACTTGTGTGCGGCCGCAGTGAGCCCGGTCCCCTGGAGCAGGCCTTGGTAGGCCTCATAGAATGCCCGGACTTCCTCCTCGTGCGTGTGGGCGAGCGCTGCACCGTGTGTCGGGTGGTTCTCCTCGTTCAGAAGCTCCGGACCGGCGAGAATCGCAACGATTCCGATTCCTCGGGCGCGAATCATCGGGATGACGGCGTCCTTCGCAGGCGCGCCCATACAACGTCCCCCAGGACCAGACATGAAGCTACTAGTGCTCCCGCAAGCAGTAAGCCCGAGAGGATCACGGCCAAGGGGCTCCAAGTTGTGACAAATGCCCAATATTCCAAACGGACTGGTGGGTAGTGGAAGAGAAGGATGAAAGCGCTCCAGCCTGCGAACGCACCAATCAACCTGGCAGCAGACACATGCTTTTCGGGGCTTCGAAAGCCGAGCGCCAGGAGGAGGAAGACTAAGGGTCCGACGAACCACATCAGATTGACAATGTAAAGCACATTCGTACCGCGCTCAACGACGTATCCAATGACGTATCCTAGCACGTAGCCGATGGCTACAGCGATGTAGGCTTTGGCGATGTCTCCCATTTTGCTCCAGGCCGTGGGCGATGGAGGGACGGTTCCCACGGGATGCGTCATGCCCATCGGCTCACCTGGTATCGAAGATCGTCGTACGCCAGCTTCTGCCCCCACGGCGCGCTCGAAGTCAGTATTCCAAAATTGGGCTCCTCTCGGGGAACCTCCCAGCACCCCGTGCATCTGTCCACCAGCTCGTACCAGCTGACTACGAGGAGCGCGTTCACAGGGTATTGGAGATTGATTGCATTCGTCCTGGCAAGAATCTCATCCAACGCAGCGTTGACGAAACTCTCCTGGTCTGTCTGATAGTGTGAGGGCCATCCATACGTGCTGAACCCGGTTTCCATCACCGCCATCTCCTTTCCATAGTCGCGGGCGATGCCCAAGAGCGTGTCCAACGCCGCCCAGTCGCGGTAGTTGGACCCGCAGCACCACGTTCCGGGGTAGTGGTCAATGGCAACGATGTCAATCGAATCC
>Ga0209751_10001996_pt1 | contig 20709 bp, 19 predicted proteins | sample RifCSP13_1_FD_184019 | JGI IMG/M metagenome (GOLD analysis project Ga0209751, IMG submission 184019) | Soil microbial communities from Rifle, Colorado - Rifle CSP2_sed 13_1 (SPAdes) (version 2) | ecosystem: Environmental > Terrestrial > Deep subsurface > Rock core/Sediment | place: Rifle... | reverse complement strand
TTCGCTCCGGGCTGGAGGAGTCCGTTCACCTGGGACACGTGGCGGTGTGCGACGCGGGCGGGCGGCTGGTCGCTTGGGCCGGGGATCCCACGCGGACGGTGTTCGCTCGCTCGAGCCTCAAGCCGGTGCAGACCGCCGTGTCCCTGAAGGCGATCGACGAACCCCTCCCCGACGCGGAGGTGGCGGTGATGTGCGCCTCGCACAACGGCGAGCCGGTGCACGTCGGGGTCGTCCGACGGGTGCTCCTGCGGGCCGGACTCTCGCCGGCGGCGCTCCTTTGCCCCCCCGCCCGGCCGCTGGATCCCGAGGCGGCGGGTCGAGTCGCGCACCCCCACCGTGAGCTTCACGACTGCTCGGGCAAGCACGCGGGGATGCTGCTCGCGTGCGTGCGGGCGGGCTACGACGTCGCGACCTACGTGCGGCCGAAGCACCCCCTGCAGAAGCGGATCCACCGCGCGGTACTCCGCGTGAGCGGCCTTGAAGAGGTGGTCGTCGGGGCCGACGGGTGCGGGGTGCCGGTATTCGGCATGCCGCTCGCCTCGCTGGCGACCGTGTTCGCCCGTCTTTCGCGCCCCGAATCGCTAGGCGAGCTGGGCGAGCAGGTGGACCGGTGCGTCGAGGCGATGCTCGCAGAGCCCTACCTCGTCGGAGGCCGGGAAACCACCGACACGGCCGTGATGTCGGCTACCGGCGACGTCGTCTCGAAGGTAGGGGCCGAGGGGCTCGAATGCGCCGCGGTCCTGTCCTCGGGGCTGGGTATAGCCGTGAAGGTGGCCGACGGCGGCGATCGGGCGTCCGGGCCGGCGCTGATCAGGGCTCTGGAGTCGATCGGGGCCCTGGCCGAGGACCACCTGCAGGAGCTGGCCAGGTTCGCACGACCTGCCGTGACCGGCGGCGGGCGGTCGGTGGGAGAGCTCCGGGCGGATTTCGATCTCCGGGGGCGGCCTTCGTCGTTGACGTGAGCCTGACGTAGCATCGGATTCCTGAAGCACAGCCCGACCCACCTCGAGACGAACGGCCGCCGCCCGCGGGTGGCCGTCCTTAGCGTGCACACGTCTCCCGTCGATCAGCCCGGGAGCGGCGACTCCGGAGGCATGAACGTCTACATCCGCGCGGTCGCCGAGCGACTCGCCGAACATGGAGTCGAGGTCGACGTATTCACCAGACCCCGGGAGAGCGCGGAGGTTGGCCCGGAGCCGCTGGGCAAAGGCATCCGGATCGTGGGGGTGAGGGCCGGGCCCCTATCGGCGATCCCCAAGGCCGATCTGCCGCGGTTCCTGCCGGAGTTCCTCGGCGGGCTCCTGCGATTCGAAGCAGGCGAGCGGCGGGGCTACGACGTGGTTCACAGCCACTACTGGCTCTCGGGATGGGTGGGACGGAGCGCCAAGGAGATCTGGGGAGTGCCGCTCGTCGCGTCGTTCCACACGCTCGGGAAGGTGAAGAACTACTCGCTCGCGCGCGGCGAGCCCAAGGAGCCGGCGGAGCGTCTGGCCGGCGAGCAGGAGGTGATCGCCGTCGCGGACCGGATCCTGGCTCCGACGCCGTCGGAGGCGTCGCACCTCGTTGGGCTATACCGCGCCGATCCGGAGGCGATCAGGGTCGTACCTCCCGGGGTGGACCCCAGCCTGTTCTCGCCGCGTCCGAGGGCGGAGGCCAAGGATCGGCTTCACCTGACCGGCGTTCGGCTCGTCCTGTTCGTGGGGCGACTGCAACCGCACAAGGGGCCCGACGTGGCCGTGCGGACCCTGGCGGAGGCGGTGGCCAGGGATCCGGGGGGGACGGCGAACGTCGTGCTGGCGATCGTGGGGGGTCCGAGCGGCGCGGGCCCCGGAGCCGAGGTCGCCCGACTCATGGATCTGGCGGGCGCGCTCGGCGTGAGCGAGCGGGTGATGCTGTTCCCACCGCAGGCGCAGGCAAGGCTCGCGGACTTCTACTCGGCCGCGGACGCGGTTCTCGTGCCCTCGCGCTCCGAGTCCTTCGGGCTCGTCGCTCTCGAGGCGCAGGCCTGCGGGACCCCGGTCGTCGCCGCGGCCGTTGGGGGCCTTCGCTATGTGGTCGCCGACGGGCGGACCGGGTTCCTCGTCAGCGGGCACGATCCTGCGGACCACGCGGAGCGTCTGCTGCACGTGCTCCGAGACCCAGCTGCGGCCGAGCGGATGGGGCTCGCCGGGGTCGAGCAGGCGGCGCGTTTCTCCTGGGACGCGACGGCATCGGAGGTGCTGGAGGTGTACGACCGGTTGTCGAACGGGCACCCGGGTGGGTCTTGATGCCCGGGCTGTGCTCGACCCGGATGCCTCCGCGGCTTCGAAACCTCGATCCTTCTTGTCACTCTTTCTGTCGGGCTCGCTACCTGCGCATTCGGCATCTGACCTGCGGGTTCGTCGACTTGACCGCCCAGTGAGCCGCGGGTACATTTCGCCTCGCTCCGAGCAGCCGGAGCGGTTGAGTCAGGGAACCGAATGGCGGGCCCTGGGAAAGCCGTAAGGTTGACTGGGCGCACCTGGTCGTACGGTCGGGACAGCTAACTGGCTGTGCGGGCGGGGAGGCTCGGGAGGCCCCAAAGCCCAACGAAAGGCGCCGACCATAAGGGAACCGAGACAGCCGCGGTAGGTTGCTCGGGGCACCTGAGCCCGAGGGGCCGACGGTGGCTGGAGGCTTCGGTCTCCGGCGAGCCGGAGGTCCCTCGGGTTCTTTGTCTTGCGCTTGTGCGCGTTCACCGCTCGCCTGTACCGTCCACCCGTGACAGAGGAGCCCGCCACGGGTGAAGAGGCGCGCGGTTACAACGCGAGGCGCGAGCGCATCGTCGAGGCGGCGATGCGCCACTTCGCCGAGCACGGCTACCGAGGCGCCCGGGTCGAAGACATCGCGGCCGAGGTCGGCGTCGCCAAGGGCACGGTCTTCCTCCACTTCGTGAACAAGGAGGGCCTCTTCCTCGCGGCCTACCAGAAGGCGGTCTCGATGATCCCGGCCTGGCTCGACGCGCCCGAGGACATCGTGGTGAGGGGATTCTGGGCCACCCTCGATTGGTGGCTCGAGCGGACCGAGGAGTTCATCCAAGCGGATTGGGTGGCGAACCACGTCGCGTTCATCGGCCGCAACGACACCGGGCTCGGACTCCGCAGGCCCATCGACCGCTTCATGAGGAGCGAGGATCCCTACGGGACGCTCGAGTTCGTCGAGTTCGGCGTTCGACGGGTGGAGATCCGCGACGACATCGACATCGAGATGATCGCATCGATGCTGGATTGGGTCGCCGAGCGCTTCCAGGACGCGCTCGCCGGTGATCTCGATCCGGGGTTGATCCATCGCATGCCGGAGCGGCCGGAGCGTCGTGAACAGCGCATCCGCGAGTTCCTGGAGCTGCTTCGGGACGGCATCGCGAAGCACTGAGGGCCGGCTCCTATACTCCGGCTCGTGGCGCTCCTGGGAAGCCCGCGGTTTCGCTCGGTGATCCTTCACCTAACGGAGCGGCGCCGGTTCCGACACCTCGTGACCGAGGGCCCGCTCGGCCGTCGCGTCGCGTCGCGGTTCATCGCAGGTGAGTCACTGGATGCCGCTCTGGCCGCCGCGCGCGATCTGGATGCCAAGAGGATCGCCACGATGCTCGACGAGCTCGGAGAGCACGTCACGACGGCAGGGCAAGCTGCGGCCGCCGCAGAGGACTGCATCGGTGCCCTAGAGCGGATCGCCGCGGCGCCCACGCTCGACTGCGGGATCTCCGTCAAACTCACGCAGCTCGGTCTGGATCTCTCCTTCGACGCCTGCGTGGAGCACATGTCGCGGATCCTCTCGGTGGCGGAGCGCTCCGGAACCCTCGTGATGATCGACATGGAGAGCCACGAGTACGTCGACCGGACCCTGGAGGTGCACCGCCGGCTCCGCGAGGACCACGGGCGGGTGGGTCTCTGCCTCCAGGCCTACCTCCGCCGCACCGCCGAGGACGTGTTCGCGCTGCCCGAGCGCTCGATCGTCCGGCTCGTGAAGGGCGCGTACCTCGAGCCGGCCAAGGTTGCCTACGCGGACCGGCGGGTGGTCGCGGAGCGCCTCCGGAGCCTTTTCACCACTCTTCTGATGGGCGGACACACCGTGCATCTGGCCACGCACGACCCGCGGCTCGTCGAGGGCGCGCGGCGCTTCGTGGAGCGTCGCGGGATGGGCTGGTCGAGGGTCGAGTTCCAGTTCCTCTACGGGATCCGACGCGACCTTCAGCGCCGCCTGGCGCGCAACGGGTACCCGGTCCGCGTGTACCTCCCTTACGGCACCGAGTGGTACCCCTACCTGACCCGCAGGCTCGCCGAGCGTCCGGCCAACCTGTGGTTCTTCCTCGCCAACCTCTTCCGGCCGAGCGTGTCTCGTGGGTAGGATTCCTGGTCCCGGCCCCGCGCGGGCCGGCTTGGAGGGGAGCATGGACAACCGCAAGGTCGCCTTCCTAGGCGGCGGGAAGATGGGCGAGGCGCTCGTCTCGGGCCTGATCCGCTCCGGCGGGCGCGCCGTCGACGAGATCATGGTGACCTGCCGGCGCGAGGAACGCGCGAAGGAGCTCGCCGGGAAGTACGGGGTAGCGGCGACGCTCGATGGCCCCGAGGCGGTCCGCTGGGCCGAGACGGTCGTCCTGACGGTGAAGCCCCAGGACATGGAGGCGCTGCTCGGACAGATCGCGCCGCATGTGCGCTCCGAGCACCTCGTGATCAGCTTCGCCGCCGGCATCCGCACTTCGTTCGTCGAGAAGCACCTTCCAGCCGACGTACCCGTCGTACGTGTCATGTCGAACGTGGCCGTGCTCGTCGACGAGGCGATGACCGTCGTCTCCGCCGGGAAGCATGCCGACGACAAGCATCTGTCGCTCGCCGAGGAGCTACTCGCCTACGTGGGCAAGGTCCTGCGGCTGCCCGAGAAGCAGCAGGACGCGGTGACCGCTACCTCCGGCTCGGGCCCGGCGTACTTCTTCCTTCTGGCGGAGGCGATGATCGAGGCGTGCATCCTGCTTGGCCTGTCGCGCGACGCCGCGACGGAGCTGATCATCCAGACGATGGTCGGCTCGGCGAAGATGCTCCGCGACACAGGAAAGCACCCCGTCGAGCTCCGCGAGATGGTGACGTCGCCGGGCGGGACCACGATCGAGGCGATTCGCCACCTCGAGGAGGCCGGCGTGCGTGCCGCGTTCCTGAACGCTATCGACAGGGCCCGCAAGCGCAGCGAGGAGCTCGCGCAGGGCGGCGACGAGGAGGGGCAGTAGGTGGGCCGCGGAGACCGTCGCAAGGTGCGCTGGGCGCACGACCGCGAGAGGAAGAAGAAGGCCGCCGAGAAGCGCAGGGCGGCCGAGCGCGCCTCCGCGCGCAAGTCGAAGTAGCTCAGGCCCGCGATCCGAGACGGTTGCGGAGCGTCCCTATGCCCTCGGCCTCGAGCGAGACCACCGCACCGGGCCAGAGCTGACGCCCGGGGTTCACCCCGAAGACCCCGAAGGGCCCGAGCGCGAACGCGTCGCCGGCCGCGAGGGGCTCGACGCGAGCCACCGACGAGATGAGCACCTCGAGGCTCTCCGCCGCGCCGTTCAGGTTGCCCTTGGCCCAGCTCTCACCGTCGACGCGCACCGACAGGAAGAGCAACTGAGGGTCGACGTCGTCGGCGGTCACTACGCACGGCCCGATCGCCATCGGCACACCCTCGGCGGTCCCGGCCGGGTTGCCGCTCGCGTCGCGCTCCGCCCAGTCGGAGAGAAGCGTGTAGCCGAAGACCGCGGAGCCCGGATCGTCGGGATCGAGCTGTCGGCGCCCGAGGACGGCGACGACCTTCGGCTGGTAGTCGAGCCACGCGGCGCCCTCGGGCCACGGGATCTCCTCGTCAGGTCCGAGTACGCGCCTTCCGCCTTCGAACGCGTCGGTGCTGCGTAGCGAGTCGGGGTACAGCGGCGCGAGCAGGCGTGCGTTGGCAGCGACGAAGCGCTCTGCCTCGTCCCTTTCAAGGGCGGCGCGGGCGGCGTCGAGCACCGTGCCCCCGCTGCTCGAGACCAGAGCCTCCAGGGTGGTGGGGAAGGCCGGGTGCCCGACCGCGTCGGGCAGGTCGACCACCTCACCCCCGAGGATCGCTCCCAGTCGCCGGCGCCCCCTCCGGTCGTAGGTGACGAGCCTCAAGGGACTCCGATGGTACGCCTTCCCACCTGCGATTTCTGGATATCCGCGGGTCAGTTGCAGGGCCGTTCGGCCTGGGCGGCCGAAACCCCGTTTGGCTACCATGAGGTCACGTCTGCGACGTGTCCTGAAAGGGGGCGAGCTCCCATGGCAGAGCAGAGTTTCCGCATCACCTACGCCACGATGTCGGCCGACAACGAGGAGCTTCACCGGGCGTACGACCAGGGCGTCGAGACCGCCAGGTCGTGGCTCGGCCAGCGGCACGCCTTCTACGTGAACGGAGAGGCCCGCGAGGGGAGCGGCCATAAGGAGGCACGCTCGCCGATCGATCAGGACATCGTGATAGGCGAGTTCGCCCAAGCAACACGCGACGACGTTCGCGATGCGGTAGCCGCCGCCAAGGCAGCCGCCCCGGCATGGGCCGCGACCCCCTGGCAGGAGCGGGTGCGGATCATCCGGCGGGCCGCCGACCTCATCTCCGAGCAGCGGAACGAGCTGTCAGCGCTCATGGCGATGGAGGTCGGCAAGAACCGGCTCGAGGCCCTCGGCGACGTCGAGGAGTCGGCCGATCTCCTCCGTTGGAACGCCAACGAGATGGAGAAGCACGAGGGCTTCAGCGTGCCGATGCAGTCGCTGGGGTCGCCCGGTCAGTACTACGACGTGCTGCGACCCTACGGCGTCTGGGCCGTGATCAGCCCGTTCAACTTCCCGATGGCGCTCGCGGCAGGACCATCGTCGGGCGCGCTCGTCGCCGGCAACACCGTCGTGTTCAAGCCGGCGCACCTGGGTGTGTTCACCGGCCTCAAGCTCTACGAGATCTACATGGAGGCCGGTGTGCCCAAGGGCGCGTTCCACTACCTCTCGGGACCGGGAAGCGTGGTCGGCGACGAGATCGTCAACCACCCCGACGTCGCCGGTATCACGTTCACCGGCTCCTACGACGTCGGCATGGGGATCTACAAGAGCTTCGCGAAGGACTTCCCCAAGCCGGTGATCTGCGAGATGGGCGGCAAGAACCCGACGGTCGTGACCGACAAGGCCGACCTCGACAAGGCCACGGATGGCGTGCTTCGGTCGGCGTTCGGGTTCGGCGGCCAGAAGTGCTCCGCGAACTCCCGCGTTTACGTGCACCGGAGCGTGTACGAGCAGTTCACCCGGCTGCTCAAGGAGAAGACGGAGAAGGTGAAGGTCGGCAACCCGCTTGAGAAGGACGTGTATGTGGGGCCGGTCATCGACGAGAACGCGGTCGCAACGTTCGAGGAGGCCGCGGCCGAGGCCAAGAAGAACGGCAAGATCGTCGCCGGCGGCGAGCGGATCGCCGAGGGGGAGCTCGGAAGAGGCACGTTCGTGCAACCGACGATCGCCGAGGTGCCACTCGACTCCTGGATCTGGAAGAAGGAGCTGTTCGTGCCGTTCGTCGCCGTCGCGCCCTACGACGATCTCGACGAGGCGCTGCGCCTGGCGAACGAGACCGAATACGGGCTCACGGCCGGTTTCTACGGCGAGGACAAGGCCGAGATCGAGAAGTTCCTCGACACGATCGAGGCCGGGGTCGTCTACGTGAACCGGAGGGCGGGCGCCACGACCGGCGCGTGGCCGGGCGTCCAGCCGTTCGGTGGGTGGAAAGGCTCCGGCACCACCGGGAAGGCCGGCGGCGGGCCCTACTACCTGCTGCAGTACCTTCGGGAGCAGTCCCGGACGGTGATCGAGGAATGAGCGCGCCCGAGGCACAGATCGCGGACCTCGCCCACGCTCCGGCCCCGAAGCTCGTCTCGGAGATACCCGGCCCGGAGGCCCGCGCTCGGATCGAGCGCGACGGCAAGGTCACTTCGCCGTCGCTTCCGCGAGCCTATGCCTTCGTTCCTCGCCGGGGGGCGGGCTCCGTGGTGGAGGACGTCGACGGGAACCTGTTCCTCGACCTGAACGCCGGCATCGCCGTGACCTCGACCGGTCACTGTCACCCTCGCGTGGTCGAGGCGATCCAGCGGCAGGCCGAGGAGCTGATCCACTACTCCGCGAGCGACTTCTACCTGCCGATCTACTCCGAGGTCTGCGAGCGGCTGGACCGGATCGCTCCGATGATGAGCCCCGTCCGGAGCTTCCTGACGAACTCGGGCACGGAGGCCGTCGAGGCAGCGATCAAGCTGTCGCGGTACGCGACGGGCCGGCAGTACGTCATCGCTTTCTTCGGCTCGTTCCACGGGCGCTCGTACGGGAGCGTCACGCTCACGGCGAGCAAGGCGAGGTACCGCGCCGGGTTCGGGCCGATGCTGCCGGGCGTATACCACTCGTTCTACGGCGACTTCGGGTTCATCGAGGAGGTGCTGTTCAAGCGGCTCGTGTCGCCGCAGGAGGTGGCGTCGATCGTCGTCGAGCCGGTGCTCGGCGAGGGCGGCTACCTCTTCCCTCCGGACGGGTGGATGGCGTACCTGCGCGACCTGTGCTCGCAGCACGGGATCCTCCTCGTCGCCGACGAGGTGCAGAGCGGCATGGGCCGCACCGGGAAGATGTGGGCGATCGAGAACTTCGAGGTCGAGCCCGACATCCTCTGCGCCGGGAAGGGGATCGCGAGCGGCATGCCGCTGGGGGCGATGATCGCGCGGGGCGAGCTCATGACCTGGCAGATCGGCGCGCACGGCTCAACGTACGGCGGGAACCCGCTCTCCTGCGCGGCCGCGCTCGCCACGATCGACCTCATCGAGGGCGAGCTCACGGCGAAGGCGAGCCAGGTCGGCGGGGCGATGCTCGAGGGCCTTCGCGGGATGCAGGAGCGACAGCCGCTGATCCGTGAGGTCCGAGGCCTCGGCCTCATGATCGGGATCTCGTTCGCCGATCACCAGGTGGCCGACGCGGTCGAGAAGGCGGCGTTCCGGCGGGGACTCCTGGTGCTCGGCTGCGGCGACGACGCGATCCGCATGTCGCCGCCGCTGGTGTTCCGTCGGGACCAGGCCGAGACGGCGCTCGCGGTGTTCGAGGAGGCCTGCGCCGAGGTCGCGGCGGCCGGGTAGTGGCGAGGGTGGGTGACTGATGCCCGGGAAGGTCACCACCATGCAACAGGCGATCGCAGACCTCGTCCGCGACGGAGACACGGTCGCGATCGAGGGCTTCACGCACCTGATCTGCTTCGCGGCCGGGCACGAGATCGTCCGTCAGGGCAAGCGCGACCTCACGCTCTGCCGGATGACGCCGGACGTGATCTACGACCAGATGGTGGCCGGCGGCGTGGCCCGCAAGCTCGTGTTCTCATGGCTCGGGAACCCCGGCGTCGGATCGCTGCACGCGATCCGACGCCGAGTCGAGAGCGAGGACCCCGGTCCCCTCGAGATCGAGGAGTACTCGCATTTCGGGATGGTCTGCCGGTACGTGGCAGGTGCGGCGAACCTGCCGTTCTTCCCCATCCGGAGCTACTTCGAGAGCGACCTGCCGAAGGCGAACCCCCGGATCGTCCCGGTCACCTCCCCTTACGAGGACGGCGAGCAGCTGTACGCCGTGCCACCGCTCCGGCCCGACGTCACGATCGTCCAGGCCCAGCGCGCCGACGCGAACGGTGATTCGCAGATCTGGGGTCTTCTCGGGTGTCAGAAGGAGGCCGCCTTCGCCGCCGACCGCGTGATCGTGGTGGTGGAAGAAGTGGTCGACGAGTCGATCATCCGCCGTGACCCGAACCGCACCGTCATCCCCGGGCTCATCGTCGATGCCGTCGTCCACGAACCGTACGCGTGCCACCCGTCGTTCGCGCAGGGCTACTACGACCGCGACAACGCCTTCTACCTGGGGTGGGACGAGATCGCCCGAGAGGCCGAGACGCTCGAGCAGTGGCTCAAGGAGTGGGTCTACGACCTGTCGTCGCACTCCGACTACGTCGAGAAGATGGGCGCGGAGCATTGGGAGCGGTTGACGCCGGCCGAGCACCTGTCCGGCGAGGTGAACTACGGCGACTACTCGATGCCACCGGGCGGCGCAGCCCCCGTCGGCGGAGGCGGATCGTGACCTCCCGCAACGGATTCTCGAAGAACGAGATGATGATCGCGGCTTCCGCACGTCAGCTCGAGGGCGAGCGCGTGTGCTTCGTCGGCGTTGGTCTGCCGAACATCGTGTGCAGCCTCGCGCAGCGAACCGTGTCGCCGGAGCTCGACCTCGTGTTCGAGTCCGGGGTGTACGGCGCCCAGCCCGCGCGGCTGCCGCTCTCGATCGGCGACCCGACGCTCGTCACCGGCTCCACGGCCGTGACCAGCATGTTCGAGCTGTTCGCGTACTACCTACAGGCCGGGCTGATCGACGTCGCGTTCCTGGGTGCGGCCCAGATCGACCGCTTCGGGAACATCAACACGACCGTGATCGGCGACTACGCGAAGCCGAAGGTGCGCCTTCCCGGCTCGGGCGGCGCGGTCGAGATCGCGATCAACGCCAGGAAGATCTTCGTGATCATGCGCCAATCGCAGCGCTCGTTCGTGGAGCGGATCCACTTCCGCACGTCGCCCGGGCACAGCGGCGACCCCGCACACGACTCGTCTCGCGGCTGGTTCGGCAGCGGGCCGAGCGTCGTCGTCACGGACCTCGGCATCTACGAGCCCGACGAGACCGGCGAGCTCACGCTCGTGTCGCTCCATCCCGGTGCCACTCTCGAGGACGTCCGGGAGAGCATGGGCTGGGAGCCGAAGGTCGTCGGCGAGGTGGTAGAGACTCCTTCGCCCACGGAGGACGAGCTTCGGCTGATCCGTGAGGAGCTCGACCCCGACGGCATCTACACGAAGTAGGAGGGCCTGGTTGAGTCACGTGTTCCACCGGGTGCTCACCCGGGAGCTGCCGACCGCGGTCTCGGCGGAGGGCGTCTGGATCACCGACTCGGACGGGAAACGCTACCTGGACGGCTCGGGCGGCGCCGTCGTCGTCAACGTCGGACACGGGGATCCGGCCGTGATCCGTGCGGCCAACGAACACCTGTCGCGGCTGGACTTCGTGCACGGGACGATGTTCACCACCGAGGCCCTCGAGTCCTACGCCGACGAGCTGGCACCGCGGTTGCCGGTCGACGACCCCAGGATCTACCCCGTCTCGGGGGGCAGCGAGGCGGTCGAGACCGCGATCAAGCTCGCGCGCTCCTACCATCTGGCGCGCGGGGAGCCGTCGCGGACCGTCGTGATAGGCCGGCGAGCGTCCTACCACGGGAACACGCTCGGGGCGCTCGACGCCTCCGGGAAGGAGCCGCTTCGGCGGCCCTACGAGCCGTGGCTCGGGCGGTTCCGTCACGTCCCGGCCGCCTACGAGTACCGGTGCGAGAACCCCGAGCACCCGCGCGACTGCGGCGCCTGGCACGCGGAGCAGCTGGAGCGGTCGATCCGGGAGGCCGGAGCCGGAAGCGTAGCAGCGTTCATCGGCGAGCCCGTCGGCGGCGCGACGCTCGGAGCGGCTGTGCCGTCGGAGGACTACTGGCCGGCGGTCGCCGAGGTGTGCCGGCGTCACGGCGCGCTTTTGATCGCCGACGAGGTGATGACCGGCTTCGGTCGCACCGGTCGGTGGTTCGGCGTCGACCACTGGAGGGTCCGCCCCGACATCCTGACCGCCGGCAAGGGATCCAGCAGCGGCTACATGCCCTTCGGGTTCGCCGCGTGCTCGGGCGACATCTTCGAGACCGTGAAGCAGGGTGGAGGGTTCGTCCACGGGTTCACGTGGTCCCACAACGGCCTGGGAGCCGCGGTGGCGCGAGCGGTGCTGCGACGGCTCGAGGAGGGCCTGATCGAGCGGAGCCGCGAGCTCGGCGAGCGCGTGCTGAAGGACCTCGCCGCGGCCCTGACTGACTGCCCGGTCGTCGGCGACGTGCGCGGCGTCGGCCTCATGATCGGCGTCGAGCTGGTGCGCGACCGGGAGACGAAGGACCCCTTCCCCCGCGGGGACCAGGTGACGGAGCGCGTGGTGACGGCAGCGCGCGAGCGCGGTCTCCTGCTGTATTCGAGCACCGGGCATGCGGACGGTGTGAACGGAGACCTCGTGATGCTCGGTCCGCCGTTCGTCCTCTCGGACGAGGAGGCCGCGGCGCTGGCGGAGCACACGGCCGACGCCGTGCGCTCGGTCGCGTGAGCGAGCGAGTCGGTCTGGTCGTCTGCAACGAGGCGCGGACCTACGACCACGGGCCCGAACACCCGTTGCGGCCGGACCGCGTCCTCCTGACGTGGAAGCTGATCGAGGCCTACGGGCTCCACGACCTGCCGAACGTGGCGATGCTCGGGTGCCGGGCCGCCACGCTCGACGAGCTTCGCCTCGTGCATACCGACGAGTTCATCGAGGCCACGCGCCGTGCCGGGCACGGCGAGCAGGGCGAGTGGTGGCGCTACGGGTACGGGCCGGGCGACAACCCGATCTTCACCAACATGCACGAGGCGGCGTCTCTCGTCGTGGGCGCCAGCCTAGCCGCGGCGGAGGCGGTCTGGGGTGGTCCCTGCGACCACGCCTTCAGCGCCGCCGGGGGGCTTCACCACGCGATGGCTTCCCGTGCATCGGGTTTCTGCGTGTACGACGACCCCGCCGCCGCGATCGCGTGGCTGCTGTCGCAGGGCGCCGAGCGGATCGCATACGTCGACGTCGATGTCCACCACGGCGACGGCGTCCAGGCGATCTTCTACGACGACCCCCGTGTTCTGACGGTCTCGATCCACGAGTCGGGCGAGTACTTGTTCCCGGGGACCGGGTTCATAGAGGAGCGGGGCACCGGGGAGGCGTTCGGCATGAAGGTGAACGTGCCGCTCCCGCCGGGGACCGGCGACGAGGGGTGGCTCCGCGCCTTCCACGCGGTGGTGCCGGTCGTGACCGCGTGGCGTCCACAGGTGCTCGTCTCGCAACTCGGCTGCGACACCCACCACACCGATCCGATCGCGCACCTTCGGCTGACGACGCGCGCCTACAGGGAGGCGGCGATCGCCTTGCACCGGCTCGCGCACGATGCCGCCGCCGGCCGATGGGTCGCGACCGGCGGTGGTGGCTACCAGTGGGCCCGCGTCGTGCCCCGGGCCTGGACGATCTACTTCGCAGAGATGTGCGCCGCCGAGGTTCCCGACGCGATACCCGAGGCGTGGATCGAGGCGGCTGAACACCGCTTCCGCGCGGAGGTACCGGCCACCCTTTCCGAGCCCGTGGTCGATGAAGGCCCGTCCGGCGAGGTCGAGGAAGTCATCGGTGAGGTCCGTAGGACCTCGTTCCCGTTCTTCGGCCTCGAGCCGTGAGTAAGGTGTGCCGGTGAGCCGTCGCGTGAAGCTCGTCTGCACCCTGGGGCCGAAGTCGTCGACGCCGAGGCTCGTTCGCGCCCTGGCGGAGATGGGCGGGGAGGTGTTCCGCATCAACTTCTCGCACGGCACCCCCATGGATCACGCCAAGTACGTCGAGGTCGTGCGCAAGGTGGAAACCGAGATCGATCGCGAGCTGGCGGTCCTTGCCGACCTGCCCGGGCCGAAGATCCGGCTGGGTGGGCTGGACGGGGAGCCCGTCCGCCTAATGGCCGGCGGGCGGTTCGCGCTCCGGGGTCGCCCCGGCCCCGGTGACGCGACCGGCGCCGGAACTACCTACCCCCCTCTGGCTCGCGACCTGCGGAAGGGCGACCGAGTGCTGCTCGCCGACGGCGCCGTCGAGCTGGTGGTCAGGGAGGTCGACGACGTCGACGTGGTGACCGAGGTGGTTCGCGGGGGGTCGATCCGGTCGCGAGCGGGGCTGAACGTTCCGGCGGAGCGCCTGTCGGTCCCGGCGATCACGGACCGCGACCGCGAGGGGCTCGCCCACGCGCTGGATCTGGGCGCCGACCTCGTCGCGCAGTCCTTCGTGCGGACCGGCGCCGACGTGCGGGAGCTACGTGAGCTGATGGGAGACCGGCCGGTCCCGGTGGTCGCGAAGGTCGAGACTCGCCCGGCGGTCGAGGACTTCGACGCGGTGCTTGCGGAGGCCGACGCGGTGATGGTCGCGCGGGGCGACCTCGGCGTCGAGCTCCCGCTCGAGGAGATCCCTCTCCTTCAGAAGGAGCTCCTCGTCCGGGCGCGCGCGGTGGGCAAGGCGGCCGTCGTCGCCACCCAGATGCTCGAGTCGATGATCCGGGCCGCGAGGCCCACGCGTGCCGAGGCGAGCGACGTCGCCAACGCCGTCCTTGACGGCGCGGACGCGATCATGCTCTCGGGCGAGACCGCGATCGGCGCCTATCCCGTGGAGGCGGTCCGGATGGCCGCGCGGATCGCGGCCGCCGCCGAGGAGCGCGCGGGAGCCTTCCGTGTCTCGGCCGCACCTCACCGCGAAGCCGACGAGGCCGCCGCCGTGGCGCACGCGGCGGCGGAGGTCGCGGGCGAGAATCCCGACGTCGTGGCGATCGCGTGCTTCACCCGGACCGGGCGCACGGCGGCGCTGTTGTCGGCGGAGCGGCCGGCGGTTCCGATCTACGCGTTCATCCCGGACGGGAGGATCCGCCGAGCCCTGTGCGTTCGGTGGGGGGTGACGTCGCTCCCCGCCGGCGATCCCCAAGACACCGACGAGATGATCGCGCTCATGGACCAGGGCCTGCGGGCGGCCGGGCTTGCCGAGGCCGGAACCGCGGTCGTGATGGTGGCCTCGTCGCCGGCGGGCAAGGTCAGCACGAACATGCTCAAGGTCCACCGCATCGGCGAGCCCGTGCGCTGAGGGCTCCCGAACGGGGCCCGGGCGTAGCATCATGGGAGTCGGCAAGGCAGTCGCGATGGATGAGATCTCGACGCACCCGACGCTGTACTGGCACCGGCTCGACGACGGGCGCGTGCAGTGCGACGTCTGCCCCAGGGCGTGCAAGCTCCAGGAGGGGCAGCGTGGGTTCTGCTTCGTCCGCATGCGGGAGGGGGACGAGATCGTCCTCACGACCTACGGGCGCTCTAGCGGGTTCTGCGTCGACCCGATCGAGAAGAAGCCGCTCAACCACTTCCTACCGGGCACGCCGGTCCTTTCCTTCGGCACGGCCGGCTGCAACCTCGGCTGCCGGTTCTGCCAGAACTGGGACATCTCGAAGTCGCGGGAGATCGACACGCTCGCCGACGCGGCCTCGCCCGAGCAACTCGCCGACGCGGCCGTCGCGCTCGGCTGCCGGAGCATCGCGTTCACCTACAACGACCCCGTGATCTTCATGGAGTACGCGATGGACATCGCCGACGCCTGCCGGGAAAGGGGGGTGAAGGCCGTGGCCGTGACGGCCGGGTACATGTCGCCGGAGCCTCGGGCGGAGTTCTACGCGCATATGGATGCGGTGAACGTGGACCTGAAGGGGTTCACCGAAGACTTCTACCACCGTGTCTGCTTCGGTCACCTGGACCCGGTCCTCGAGACGCTTGAGTACCTGAAGCACGGGACCGACGTGTGGTTCGAGATCACGAACCTGCTGATCCCGGGCGCGAACGACGCGGACGAGGAGATCGACGGTATGACCCGATGGGTCGTGGAGCAGCTCGGGCCCGAGGTGCCGATGCACTTCACGGGCTTCCACCCGGACTTCAAGATGCTGGACCGCCCGCCGACGCCGCCGGAAACGCTGACCAGGGCCCGCCGGATCGCGATGGCGAACGGTGTCCACTACGCGTACACGGGCAACGTGCACGACGTCGAGGGCGAGAGCACGTCCTGTCATGCCTGCGGGGCGCTGCTGATCGAGCGCGACTGGTACCGCCTCGGCACCTATGCTCTCTCCGACGACGGCCTCTGCGAGAACTGCGGTACGCCCTGCCCGGGCATCTTCGACGGGCGGCCTGGGAGCTGGGGCCCGCGGCGCCTCCCCCTGCTCCTCCAGAGGAGCTAGCCGGCCTTCTTCTCCGACCTCTCGCCGACCTTCTCGATCTCGACTTTGAAGCCGGTTGCCAGCGCTGCGAGAGCTCCGAGCGCCGCCCACACCGGCAGGAGTGCCGCTCCGACGACGCCGACCGTGAGCGGGATCTCGAGGTAGGTCTGGCCGTCCTCGTTCTTGACGACGACCCGCCGGACGTTCCCTTCGTGGACCAGCTCCTTCACGGTCTTCACGAGCTGGTCGCCGGCGACCTTGATCTCCTCCCAGTGCGTGCTCTCCTCGGGCATGAAGTCACCTCCTAGGCACGGAGTCTCTTCCCGCGACGCTCTCGCGTCCCGGGTCTATGGTCCCGAGGGCGGCCGGACCCTACCGCTCCTTGCGGGCGCCCCACTCGAGCGGCATCTCGATGGTACGACCCCACGCGTCACTCCTTCCTGATGCGCGGCGTCGCCAGCCGAACACCCCACCGATACAGCCCCGGCGTCAGCACCCTGAACAGCTGGAAGGAGCCAAGCCACCGCGGCACCGAGTACTCGGGCGCGCGTCTCTCGCGCACGACCTTCACGATCGCCCCCGCGACCCGATCGGGTTGCATCACGAATCGAGGATTCATCCTGTCGAACCGGAATCCCTCCGTTCGAGCGAACGCCGGGTTCACGCTCGTCACCAGGATCCCCTCGGGCTCGAGCTCGTAGTAGAGGGCCTCGGAGAAGGCGACGACGCCGTGCTTCGTTGCCGAGTAGACCGCTGCCCCCGGCGTCGCGTACCGGCCGGCGACGGACGCGATGTTCACGATGTGGCCGCCGTGATTCCGGAGCATGAGCGGAAGGAATGCGCTCGTGCAGAGGAGAACGCCCAGGAGGTTCACACGAACGACACGCTCGATATCGTCCATCGAGAGGCAGTCGAACCGACCGCCGCCGGGAACGCCCGCGTTGTTGACCAGGACGTCGCAGCGCCCGAACGCCTCCTCGACCACCGCGGGGAGCTGCCTGACCCGGTCGGGGTCGGTCACGTCGCATCGCACGGCGAGCGCCCGACCGCCGCGGCTCTCTATCCGCCGGGCGAGCTGCTCCAAGCGCTCCAGCCTTCGGGCCGCGAGCACGACGGCCGCACCCTCGTGGGAGAACGCCCGGGCCGTCGCCTCACCGATGCCGGACGATGCGCCGGTCACCACGACCACGGCTCCGTTCAGTCGCACGGTGCCCCCTAGAATGACTCGATGGACCCTATCGAAGCACACGCCGCCCGTCTGCCGGCGACGGGTGAGGGGTGGATCCCGAGGTCCCATCCCCGCGAGGTGCTGGCCTCCGCGCTGCTAGAGGGTCCCGCCGGCGTCGTCGTTCATCCGCTCGACAACGTGAAGGACCACATCCGCAAGCTCCTGGCAGGCGATCCGGACAAGTGGTTCGGGATGTCGGGCCTTGGAGGGTTCACCGATCGCCAAGTGCTCGAACTGACGGGGGCCGCAGCCGGGTTCGTGCCCGACCACGAGGCCAGTACGGGGCCCGTCGAGGTCGATCCCACGCTGGTCCTCGACCGGTGCGAGGCGATCGGTGTGCGGCTCGGGCAGGCATGCGCCCGGGGCGAGCGGGTGATCCTGGCCACAGGGCACCCGGTCGGCATGATCCTGCTCTACATGGAGACCGCGCGACTGCTCGCGTCTAGGGGCGCGAAGCTGCTGCGTCCCGCCGACGGCCTCGAGTGGCGCGAGGGCGATCGGCACCACCACTGGCAGGTCCGATACCTTAACGACGTCGGGATCCTGACCGACAAGGCCTCCGCCCGGCACACGCACGCGCCGGAGCCCATGGAGAGGATGCTCGAGGAGGCCCGACCCGATCTGGTGTTCGCCGACCATGGGTTCGCGGGCGCTGCGATCGAGGCGGGCGTCGAGACCGTCTCGATCGCAGACGTGAACGACCCTGCGCTGATCGTGGCCAAGGCGCTCGGAAGGACCGAGCACGTGGTCGTGATGGACGACAACGTCCAGCCCGACGCCTACTGGCCCTGTTTCCAGGCGATCGCCTCCGGCGTCGTCGGGCTATCGGGGTGAGCGTGCGGCCGGGTACAATCGCGGCAACTTGACGAGGCGGCCCCTTTCAGAAGCTCGGTTGGCGACCGTGTCCGAGGTCGCTGCTCTACTGCGCGTGTCCAGGATGACCGTCTACCGGCTGATCAGGCAGGGCGACTTACCGGCGGTTCGCATCGGTCGGGGCTACAGGATCCCCGAGGACGACGTGGATCGGTACCTCGACGACCGGTTCACCGAGGCGGGATAGAGCTTCCGGCAGGGGGACGCCTCCTCGACGCGAGGAGGCGAGGTTGGGCGACTACGACGCGCTGGTCGAGCGCGCCGCCCGCGCGGAGCACGCGGTCGCGATCATCGGCGGGCTCGACGCTGGGAAGACCACGTTCGCCAAGGCCGTGATTCGAGCCGCGCTCGCGGCGGGCCGGACGCCTGCCCTGCTGGACTGCGACCTCGGGCAGAAGTCCGTAGGGCCGCCCTGCACGGTCGGGCTGAAGCTCGCGGGGTCCGAGGCCGACCTCGAGGCCGACGCGCTCTCCGGGGCCGACGGCGTGTGGTTCGTGGGTTCCACCTCGCCGCAGGGCCACTCGATCCCGCTGATCACCGGGGTCGCCGCCCTGTCGGCGAAGGCTCGGGAGCTCGGGGCGGACTTGCTCGTCGTCGACACGAGCGGCCTCGTCTCCGGCGTCTACGGGCAGCTGCTCAAGTACCACAAGTTCGAGGTTCTCCGACCGAACCTCGTCGTGGGTCTCCGCCGCGGAGAGGAGCTCAACCCGATCCTCGGCCACGCGCAGCGGTTCTTCTCGGCCGAGGTAGTCGCCCTCGACATACCTCCTGAGGTCGTATCCACGTCGGTCGAGCAGCGCGCCGAGCTCCGCAGGGAGGCCATGGCCCGCTACTTCTCGGGCGAGGTTCAGCGCTGGCGCGTCAAGTCCACCGTCTTCATGCCGGTCCTGCCTCCGCTCTTCGAGCTCTCCCTGCTGGACCGTTTGCTCGTCGGGCTCTCGGACGGGCGGGGCGGCTACCCGGGCGTCGGCTACCTCGAGCACGCGGCGGACGAGGGCGTCTTGCGGCTGATGTCCCCGGTGGCAGAGGCGCCGAAGGCGCTTAGACTGGGCTCCGTTCGCCTGGAGGAGGACTACCGCGCCAAGCGGGTCGACCTCCGGAACCTGTTCGGAGCCGAGTAGAGGGAGCTTTCGTGCCGTCGCTGATCAAGAAGCGCCGCAAGAAGATGAGGAAGAAGAAGCACAAGAAGCTGCTGAAGAAGACCCGCTGGCAGCGGCGCCAGCAGGGTCGGTAGGAGGGTGGATGGCCCGGACCCGCCGGCGTCGCCGGGCCGCCCTCGCCCTCGTCGCATCCCTCTCCGCCCTCGCTTCGGCGTGCGTCGCCGACCGGTCGGACGAGCCCCGGACCCCGCCCACGAGCTCCCGTCGGGTGACGTTCCCGGCGACGGACGGCGTCGTTCTGGAGGGTCGTCTGTTCGGTGGGGAGAGCGGATCCGATCTCGGGGTGGTGCTCTCACACGAGCTCCCAGAGGACCAGACGATCTGGTGGGACTTCGCCGAGAGCCTCGCCGAGGACGGCTACCTCGTGGTGACCTACAACTTCCGAGGCTATTGCCCGGGCGGCGAGGGCGGCTGCTCCGAGGGCGAGAAGAGCATCGCCTCGATCTGGCAGGACACGCTCGGCGCGATCGCGTACCTCCGGTCGGAGGGCGCGGCGAGCATAGCCCTGGTCGGCTCCAGCATGGGCGGTACGTCTTCGATCGTGGCTGCAGCGCAGGAGAAGCAGGGCGTGCAGGTCGTCGTCACGCTCTCGGCGCCGGCGACGATCGAGGGGCTCACGGCGACTCCTGCGATGCTGCAGGACGTCCCCGCCGCGAAGCTCTTCCTGGCCGGCTCGGGCGACACGTCTGCCGCGGCGGACGCGCAGACCCTGTTCCAGCAGGCGTCGCTGCCGAAACGCGTCGAGGTGGTACCGTCGGACGCGCACGGCACGCGGCTCTTGACAGAGGGTCCCTCCGAGCTCGTCCGCTCGTACATCGAGAGCGAGCTGGACCAGTACCTCCAGGGGGCGGCGTGACCCGCCCCATCGTGTTCGCGACGGACTACTCGCTGCGGGACGAGTTCGTAGGCGTGTGCCACGGCGTGATCGCGCGGATAGCCCCCGGCGCGCGGGTGATCGACCTGACCCACGCGATCCGGCGACAGGACGTGCTCGACGGAGCCCTGACGCTGGTGCGGGCGTCGCGGTTCATGCCCACGGATGCGGTCTGGCTCGCGGTCGTAGATCCGGAGGTCGGCTCGAACCGGAGGTCGATTGCGGGCCGGATGGTGACCGGCGCCTTCGTGGTCGGTCCCGACAACGGGCTGCTGTCGCTCCTTTGGAAGAGCCTCGGCGGGCTCGAGGCTGCCGTGGAGATCTCCGACGAAGACGTGCTGCTCCGGCCCGTTTCTCGCACGTTCCACGGCCGGGACGTTTTCGCGCCGGCGGCGGCGGATCTCGCCCTCGGGAAGCCGCTCGCCGCGCTCGGTCCCGAGGTTGTCCCCGATGTGCTCGTCCGACTTGCGATGCCGCCAGCACGGGTGAGCGGCGGCCGGATCGAGTGCGTCGTGCTCGACGTCGACACGTTCGGCAACGTCGAGCTGAACATCCATCCGCCGGCGCTCGAGGAGGCCGGGCTCGCTCGAGCCTTCCGCGTCGGCGATCTGTTCGTCCGGCGCGCCGACACCTTCAGCGACGTGTCGGAGGGAGAGCTCGTCGCGATCGAGGACTCGCAG
>Ga0209751_10001995_pt1 | contig 20712 bp, 22 predicted proteins | sample RifCSP13_1_FD_184019 | JGI IMG/M metagenome (GOLD analysis project Ga0209751, IMG submission 184019) | Soil microbial communities from Rifle, Colorado - Rifle CSP2_sed 13_1 (SPAdes) (version 2) | ecosystem: Environmental > Terrestrial > Deep subsurface > Rock core/Sediment | place: Rifle... | reverse complement strand
GAAGGCCCTTGCGGCCCGCGAAGCCGCCGCATCGCTCCGGGAGAGGAAGGCCGAGGACGGGGCCAAGGACCTCGCGCGGCGCGAGGCGGCGCAGGAGGCCGAGCGCGAGGACCTCAAGGAGAAGGAGCGCCAGGTGCGGGCGCGCGAGGAGCGCCTCAGCGCGCTCAAGTCGCGCCTCGGCGACATCATCACGCGCGAGCGCGACTAGGCGCCCGAGCCGCCGCGCGGCGGCCGCCCGCGCTTTCCCGCAAGGTCGTCGAAGTCCAGGCCCTCGAGCCCCTCCATCCCCCCGTCTTTCATCATCTTCATGAGCTGCTTCTGGATCCCGCGGTTCGACCGGAACATGTTCACCTGGCGCTTGAGGACCTCGTAGCGCTTCATCATGCCCTTGACCTCCTCGGCCGCCACGCCGGCGCCCCTCGCAATCCGTTCGATGCGCGCGGCCTTGATCGTGTCGGGCTCGTCGAGCTCCTCGGCCGTCATCGAGTCGAGCATCACGCGGTACCGGCGCATCATCTCGAGGGAGACCGCCATCTGCTGCGTACTCATCCCGCCCGCGATGCCGACCCCGGGGATCGACTCGACGAGCCGCTTGAGGTCGCTGTCCTGCATCCGGCTCATGATCTCGAGCTGGTGGTAGAACGTGCGCAGCGTGAGCTTGCCGGAGAGGAGCTCGCGGCCCGTCGCCTCGAGCTCCTCCTCCGACGCGATCTCCGTGGCCTTCTCGAGGACCCCCTCGAGGTCTCCCATCCCGAGCATCCTGCCGATGAAGCGCGTCGGGTGGAAGCGCTCGAGGTCGTCGACCTTCTCGCCGACTCCGATGAACACGACCGGCGCCTTCACGGTCGCGACCGCCGAGAGCGCGCCCCCGGCCTTCGCCGAGCCGTCCATCTTCGTGATGATCACGCCCGTCACGCCGACGGCCTTGTGGAAGGCCTCGGCCTGCGGCCCCGCCTGCTGGCCCACGGTCGCGTCGATCACGAGGAGCTTCTCGTCGGCCTGCGACTCCTTCGCGATCGCCTCCATCTCGCGGATGAGGTCCGCCGAGAGGGCGTCCCGCCCCGCCGTGTCGATGATCACGACATCGTGCGCGAGGAACTTCTCGAGGCCCTCGCGCACGACCTTCAAGGCGCTCGGCTGGCCCCGCTCGAAGTGCACGGGGATCTGGAGCTTGGCGCCCAGCTGCGCGAGCTGGTCGATCGCCGCCGGCCGGTGCACATCGGCCGCGATGAGCGCGGTCTTCAGGCCCCGGGTCTGGAAGTACTTCCCGAGCTTGCCCGCCGTGGTGGTCTTGCCTTGGCCGTAGAGGCCGACGAGCATGATGCGCTGGCGCTTGAGGCGCACCTCCTTGGCCTCGCCGAGGAGGCCCGCGAGCTCGTCGTGGACGATCTTGATCACGTGCTCCCGCACGGACATCCCCGCCTTCGGGTCCGTCTCCATGGACTTGCGGACGATCTCCTTCGAGATCTCGCGCGTCAAGCGCACGTTCACGTCGGCGCGGATGAGCGCAACCTCGATGTCGTGTGCGACTTCTTTGATGAGCGCCTGGTCGACTTTCGAGGCGCCCGCGACCTTGCGCAGCGCGCCCTTCAGCGAGTTCGACAGCGCGTCAAGGACCAAGCTGGCACCTCCGTCGCGTCAGGGCAGGGCCGCCGGGCTCTTGAGCCCATGCGCCGGGCGAGGGGTGCCGCCGTGGTACGAAGGCGCCGGCGCCTCGACAATCCTCGGCTCCGCTAGTAAGCAGGGGTGTAAGGGTAGGGGCTAGCCTTGTCAGAAGGGATGGGATGCACTCTAACTCAAAACCAGTCTCTACCCTTACGCCTTTTAGATTCTGGGCGCCGTATATATAGATTTTCGGTTCCCCAAAAGACGCCCGCCCCCCGCGCGCCGCCACCCAGGCCTCACGGGGTGCGTTCCACGCTTCCCCCCGGCCTCCCCACGCCCTATTCGCCCCGAAGCTGGAGCGCGAGCAGGTCCTCAGTCGAGAGCTTCTCGCCTTTCTTGAATTTCTCCATCATCGTGTCCGTCTTCTTCTCCTGCCGCCGCTCGGCTTCCGCTCGGCGGACCTCGCGCCTGCGCCGCCGGATCCCCGAGATGATCTTGTCGAGGTCCTTGACGTGCCGGATGAGGTCGATGTGCCGGAAGTGCTCCTCGTCGGCCTGCCTCTTGTTCGCGATGAATTCCCCTTGCGCGTCGTCGGCCTCCTTGCGCATCAGGTCGGCTTCCTCGTAGAGTTTCATCATCGCGTCGTGCTCGGCCTGGGCGCCCCGCGCAAGCTCCGAAAGAGCCCGGTGCTGCGCCTCGGCGTCCTGCTTCGCCTGCCGCGCGGCCGTGACCGCGCCGAAGACCTCCTTGTCGGCTTCCATCCACGACTCCGCCTGGCGGACCTCGTGCGCGAGCCGCTTGAGCTCCGCGGTGAGCTCCTTTTCCTTGGGCGGCGTGTGGACCTGCGTCTGAAGGCGGAATTCGAGCGCGCGCATCTCCTCCTTGAGCCGGGGCACGGGCACCGTCGTCTCCCGGTGCCGCTCGCGCTTGAGCTTCGAGGCGGCATCCCCGAGCTCGTTGGCCTTGAGGTTGAGCTGGTCCCGCAGGACCTTGGCGGCCTTGACCCCCTCGTTGAGCGTGTTGCGCTTCTCGCGGTGCTCGGACGCCTCGGCCACGCGCTTGGCGACCTCGGCGTTCAGCCGGTCGCGGTTCTCCGCAAGGACCCTGGTTCGCGCGTTCAGCTTGTCGCGCTCGACCTTGTGGTCTTCCGCCTCGAAGTTGATCTCGTCGCGCTTCTTCTCGAGCTCCGCAAGCCCCTCGGGGCCCTCGAGCCCTTCGATTTCCTCCGCGATCTTTTGGAGGTAGGCTTCGGCGTCGGCCGGCGGCGCCGTAGTGAGGTCGGACTCGGCAATCATCGCGCGCCTTTGGATGTCCGTAAGCGGAGGCGGCGACTCGGATTCGGGGGGCGGGGGCTCGGCTTCGGGAGACGGCGGGGCCGGCGCATCGGGCGCCGCGGCCGTTTGGGGGGTCGCGTCTTCGGCAGGTGGACTCGTGGGCTTTTCGGGTGGCGTTTCACCGGATTGCTCCGGGGCCGGGGTCTTTTCCTCCGCACTGCCTCCCAGTTTTCCCACCTTCAAGGAGTCGTTCGACGAAGCCGCGCAAAGCAAAAGCGAATGGATGCAGCCAGGAATGCTGGCATTCGCGCTAAATCAGCTTGTGATATTTATACGCATCGAACCCGCCGTGGAAACAAAAGTGCACTTGGGTAAACGCGCGTTTGAAGGCGGAAACTTCTGCGCGGATGCGCGCGGGCTCCTCGGCCCGCAGCGCCGCGCGGGCCATGAACTGCGCGACCTCTTTCATCTCGCCCTCCCGCATCCCAACGCGGGTGCACTCCTGAACGCCGGCCCGCACGCCTGAGGGGTCCTGCGGGCTCCGGTCGCGGTCTTGGGGTAGCATGTTCTTGTTCGTGATCAGGTTGCACGACTCGAAGAGCTTCGACACCTTGGCCCCGCCCCCCTGCGCACGGACATCAATCGCAACCTGGTGCGAGCGGGTGAACCCGTTCTTCTCGCCAAGGACTTTGAAGCCCTCGGCGTGGAGGGCCTCCGCAAGCGCCCGCGAGTTCCTCACGGTCTGGCGCGCGTAGGCCTCGCCGAAGGCGACCCACTCGGCCATGGCCACGCCAAGCGCGGCCATCGCGTGGAGGTGGTGGTTCGAGACCACGCCGGGGAAGACCCGCGAGCGCAGCTTCTTGAGGAAGTCCTCGTCTTTCGAATCCGAGATGAGGATCCCGTGCTGGGGCCCCGGGAACGTCTTGTGCGTGGAGCCCGTGATCACATCCGCGCCCTCCCGCAGGGGGTCCTGGAACTCGCCTCCGGCGATGAGTCCGAGCACGTGGGCGCCGTCGTACCAGCAGCGCGCGCCGACCTCCTCGATGGCCCCCCGCAGCTCCTTCAAGGGCACGGGGAAGAGGAAGAGGGACATCCCGAATTGGCAGACCTTCGGCCGCTCCTTGCGGATGAGGGCGATCGCGCCGTCGACATCGAGGTTCATCTCGGCCTCGTCGAACGGGTAGTTGACGGACCGCAGGCCGCGCAGGCCGACGGCGCCGAACCGCGCCGTCGAGATGTGCGCGCCGTCCGCGAGGTTCGGGGACGCGATGAGGTCGCCGGGCTCCGCAAGGGCAAAGAGCGCTGCCATGTTGGCCACGGTCCCCGAGATCGGCCGCGGGTCGGCAAGTCGCGCCTTGAAGATCCTCTCCCCGAGCGCCATCACGCGCTCCTCGACCTCGTCGACGAAGGTGTTCCCCTCGTAGTAGCGCTTCCCCGGGAGCCCCTCGGCATAGCGGTCCGCAAAGTCCGAGATCATCATCTCCTTGGCAAGGGGGCACATGACATTTTCGGAGGCGATGAGGGGGATCGAGTCGCGGAACCACTCGCTGTGCCGCTCGACGCGCTCGCGGATGAACCGCGCGTCGGCCTCTCCCTCGGGCATGGCGCGTCGACCCGCCGGCGCGGCACAAAGCGCTCGGCCCGTCGAGCCAGACACCGACGAGGTTGCCGCGCGGAAAGAAGCCTTAAATAGAAACAGGGGCTACAAAAAACGACAGCCGTGAAGACCTACCTTAAACTCGCATTCAGCAGCGAAGGCGACAAGCCCTCGGTGATCGTCGACCGGCTGTGCAACCTCGGCTTCCGCCCGACCCAGGGCAACTACGACCTCGTGTACGACTGGGACAAAGAGGCCACGATCAAGGACATCATCTGGTTCGGCGACAAGATCCACTCGACCTTGAAGGGCGCGAGGTGCACCTTCGAGCTCGAGACCGTCTAAAGGCACCAACGGCGCGCCCTAATTTGGGGGACCGCTGCGCGGGGCCTTGCCACTCGCCCGGATTCGGCGAAGCCACTGCCTCTCGCACGACTCGCAGAACTTCCGCTCAAGCTGCCGCATTGCCGCAGGCTCGTGCGTCGCGTGCATGAGGCAATCGCGCTTGCGGCAGTGCACGATCCCCACGTTGTGCGCAAGCTCGTGCACGACGGCCGCGCTGAGTTGGTCGAGGAACGCCTCGCTCGAGAGACCCCCTTGCCGGAAGGGCCTCGTCGAGAAGACCGCGCACCGCCCGTTGAGCTCGCCCATCCCGTAGACCCAGGGCTTCACGCCGTCGGTGACTTCGAGGTCCGTGAGCCCGAGGACGAAGTCCCCGCCCTCGCGCCGCAGGGCGGGAATCGCGTTGAGCGCTTGGAGGCGGGTCATCCCGGGGCCAACGAGCGCGCGGACGGCCTTGCCGCCCTCAACGGTCCGCGCGGCGAACCCGTGGTCTTCGAGGCGGCTCCCGACCCCGGAAAGGACCCCTGGGTCAACCGCGCCGATCGCCACAACTTGCAGGACCGGGCGCGACGGCGCCTTTGCCCCTTTGCCCTTCATGGATTGTATTCGACCCGCACGGTCCCCGAGTACACGACCGTGACGCTCGGCTGGCCGGGCGGGGGGATCGCGTAGTCGGCTTCGACCTTCAGCGTCCACGTGCCCGTGACCGTGAGGTTTGCGGCCAGGACCGTGAACGCGACGGGGCTCTGGACCTGCCCGAAGGTCAGGGTAAAATTCGCCGCGTGTACAACGACGCTGTTCGGGTCGGCCAACGTGACGGTCACCTTCGCTCCGGCAAGCGATGAGGTGTTGAGGAGCAAACTCACGGACACGCGCGTCGCGTTCTTGTCGAGCGGGAACGTCTGGGTCGATGGCAGGCTCCCGGAGAGGGGGTTCTTCGTCGCCGTCCCCGAGGCGGCCTGGTTCAGGTTGACCCATACATGCGTCGAGGTCGTGTTCTTGGCGCCCTTGTTGTCCGTGACCTCGAGCCGCACCGTGAGCGCTCCCGTGATCTCGTACTGGTGGGTCACGAGCGCGCCGGTTGCCGTCGTGCCGTCGCCAAATTCCCAGGCGAAGGCCTGGACACTCCCATCGGGGTCCGTCGAGTTCGAGGCGTCAAAGTAGATGCTGTCGCCCAGGCTGATGACGGCGTCGGTGGGCGAGACCCGGGGGAGGGGGAGCGCGTTCTGCGGCTGCGTCCCCGGCGAGCCTGGGCCGCCCGGAGCGATCACGACGGCGGCAACCCCCATGATGAGCATGAGGGCGAGCACGCCCCAGACGAGCCAACCCTCGCCCTTTGCCCCGGCCATCCTCTCGGCCGCGCCATCTCGGTGTGTCGGTAATAAGGGTCGCGACTCGCGCGCGCCCTTTGCCTCCTACGCGTCCCTGCGATCCTCGCGCCGGCGCAGGGACGGCGACTCGCCCGCCCCGAACTCCAGGATGTATTCGCCCGTGGGGAGGTCGCCGGCCTCCTCCGCAGTGAGCGCCCGGCTGGTCGCGCGGCCGCGCGGGTCGATGAGCGCGCTGTTGCCGTAGGGGTCCTTGAGGCTCAGGGTCACGGCAAGCTTCCCGCCGATCGCCCGGTGAAGCGCCGCGAGAATCTCGCCCCCGCGCGCATCCGTCTGGGGGGTCGCGAAGAGCGCCATGCCGCGGCGCACGGCGTCCTCGAATCGCCGGAGCAGCCCCTCGACATTCGTGACCTCCGCAATGCTTGCGGGGCCGGGCTCCCAGAGCAAACCGAGCTCGGCAATCTCCACCGTGGCCGACGAGGACTTCACCGCGCGCACGAAGAGGTCCTGCTCGTCTTCCACGCGGATCGAATACGCGACCGGTGCCTGGATCCGGGGGATCAGCGTGTCGGCGTGCTTGAAGCCGCACTTGGCACACAGGAAAACGGTCTCGAGGATCTCGCCGAAGTACGGGATGTCGAGCCGGAAAGTCCGCAGCGTAGCCCCGTCGGCCGAGCAGACCGGGCAGCGGGCGGTCGCGTAGTTCGCCTCGCCCTCGCCGAGTACGAGGGGCTCGTCGCTGCTCACGCGCACGCCGGGCGCCTCGCGTGGGGCCTCGTCCTTGCGCTCTGCCACGCTCCGGCCAAACGCCCTGCGCTATTTCTCCGCTTCTCTTCCCCCGCGCAAACGCAACGGTTCACCCATCCACCAAACCTACATATACGGTCTGCCGAACTTCCGCGTGATGGAGCCCAAGGAGCGGTGCGACATGTGCGCTCACTGGGACAACCGCCCCGAACTTGAGATGGCCTCAAACGCCGGCTACTGCGACTACCACGAGAAGATGTTCAAGGCCGACTACTGGTGCAAGTTCTACCTCCACAAGACGTCGGCCGAGGCCCTCCAGTACCGCCGGGAGATCTACGGGGCCACCGACGAGGACGACGAGGAAAACGAGATGGACGTTTGAGGGGGAAGGCCTGAAAATGCTGCTTCCAGTCCTTGCCGGCGCCGCGCTCCAGCAGGCGACCGCATCGGGCGACATCGAGTTCAACTGCCCCTGGTGCAACACGCGCCTCGCCCTGTCGCCGAACGACTTCCGCAACGAGCGCGCGGTGATGTGCCCCCGATGCAACAACCCCATCGACCTCGACATCCAGAGGCGGCTTGCGCGCACGGCTCCAGTGGGGCGGCCCACGGCGCCGCCCTCGGCCCCCCCTTCGCCCGTCATGGAGACGAAGCGGAAGGTCACCGTGCCCAAGTCCTCGCCGCCGTCCTACGAAAAGGGCCCGCCCGAAAAGACGCAGACCCGCGAGCGGCTCGAGCACCAGATCCCCGCGGCGGCCCCAACTCACGAGCCGGCCGCGACCCCGCTCAACGCGCCGGCGCTCCAGAAGAAGGTCGATTGGTCGATCGACATCGACTCGAAGTTCGGGAGCATGCCGGCATCGGGGGGTTCTGTGCTTGATGCGGCACGCGGATCGCAAGGCACGGGGGTCCAACCCGTGCCCACGAGCGGGACGAGGCGGTGCGCTTCCTGCGGGTTCGAGAACCCCAGGGTCTCGCCGGAGTTTTCCTTCGGCTCGACGTTGAAATGCGCCTGGTGCAGCAAGCCGCTCCCCTCGCAGTAGGGGAGGCGCAGGTGGGCGAGGCCCACGCTTGCGCTGGAGAAGAAAGGTAGCGGGGAATGGATTTGAACCATCGGTCTATGGGTCTCTCCCGGCGAGGCTTTTGACCCCGCCGTTATGAGCCCATCGGGATTTCCTGGCTACCCCACCCCGCTACGGGGATTCCGGGCAAGGGGTCGGCTCTATTAAAGGTTGAGCGCGCCCACTTTTCGAGCTTCGGGCGGGCCGAAGGCTCACGCGGTTTGCACATGGAGCGCTCCGTCCTTGTAGTACAGGAAGAGCTCCGCGCGCTTGAGCTTCTGGATTTTCGAAAGGCCCTGGTAGACCTGCGCCGTCGTCATCCCGAGGTCGGCCGCGGCCTCGGCCGTGTTCCATCCGTACTTCTCGAAGTCGTAAGACTTGATGTAGGCAAGGAGGCGTTCCTCCGACTCGTCGAGGGCGTCGGGCGGGGGCATCAGGCGCTTGAAGCGCGCTGGCCCGACTTGAAACTACCCCTCGGAGGGCGTGAGGCGACCACGATGAGCCCAGGACAGGCACCCGCCCCGGAGGCGCAAGAGGCCGGGGTCGCCGACCGGCCCATCCGCGCGATCCTCAAGGCGATCGCGGCCTCGCCGGGAGTGTGGCTCGGGATCGGTGGGTACGCGCTCGCCCTTTTCGCCACGTTCCTTCCTTGGTACTTTGTCGCCGTGCGGGCGGAGGGGACGCAATTCGATCCCCTAACCACGGTCCTTCAGTTCGACGGCCTGAACGGCCTTTTCGTGCACCCGGAACTCAAGCCCGTGCTGGGCGTCTCGGCCCCGTCCGTGGGCTTCCCCATCGGGCTTCTCTTCCTGATCACCATCCCCTTCAAGGTGCGGAAGCTCCTGCGTTCGTCGGCCAAGAAGATGCGGGCGGTCACGCTCCTCAGGAGCAGTATCTACACGGTCGTTCCTGCAATTGCTACGATTGTCCTCATTGTCTTGCTGCCGTCGTTTATCCCTGCGGACGCGCCGCCCATCGCTCATGAAATGGCCGGGGACATCGCAAGCCAACCACTTGGGGGAGGTTCGCCGATCGTCTTCCAGAGGGACTTGCCCGTGCGCGTGGCCGTGCCCGCTGAGATGCACTGGGGCTTCGGGCCCGCCCTCTTCCTCATGCTGGTGGCCGCAGTCCTCATGAACCTGGGCTCTCGCCTCGAGCGCCGGTCCCAAAGCCGCGCGCACCAGCAAGGGCTGCTCGACCAGGCCGAGGCTTAGAGCGTCCGCTGGGCAAGAAGGGAAGAGGCGCCCCCCCAAAGGGGGGGGCAAAAGGGCAAAGCTCAGTTTCAGAGCTCGACGGCCTGGCGCTGCTTCGTGTAGGCCTGGATGATGTCCTTGTCGTAGAAGCGCGCGACATCGATGAATTGGTCGCGCCCGCAGTGTGCGCACACGCCGCCGCCAAAGTCCGCTCCGCAGTTCTTGCACCGTAGTGTTTCCTTCATTGTCGTAACCTCCCACCGGGTTGTTCGTTTTCGACGGGTGTCCCGCGCTTGCAGGCACCCGTTCTTGGTGCGTCCAGCAAGCGATCTTGTATATGAGCCCTCTGTGGAAAAGTCCCCTCGACCTCCGTTGGGGGCCCGATTCACGCACGTTTTTTCGATATTCGTAATTACGAGATTCGAACCGTTGGGGCATCCAAAGCGGGACGGCCAAAGGCCCCTTGCGAAGGGAAAAGGAGTGCGGGGGACAGGATTTGAACCTGCGAAGGCCTTCGCCACAAGGTCCTAAGCCTTGCCCCTTTGACCGCTCGGGTACCCCCGCACGGGGCTTTCCGCCCATCCGGGCGCTCGCCCCTTAAGGGTTTCACTCGCGCCGGGCCGCTAGTAGGGCGCGGTGGGCCTTGATCGCCGCGCGGACCGTGAAACGCGCGTTGGGGACCCGCGCCTTGGCCTGCTGCCAGGTCATCCCGGGGCCCGTGATCCCCAGCGCCACCGCGCGCCCAAACTCGGCCTGGAGGCGCAGGAGGCCGTCCGCGGCGCGGTGGGCGACGAGTTCGTCGTGCTTGGTCTCCCCGGCAACGACGGCCCCGAGCGTGACGACCGCGTCGGCGTCCGTCCATTTCAGGACTTCCCGGACGCCCGCCGGGATGTCGAAGGCGCCGGCGACCGCGACCTCGCGGACGACCCTAGCCCCCTGCCGGCGCGCCTCCGCGCGGGCTTCCTTCAGCATCGCCGAGGTGATCGGGCGGTTGAACTCCGACCAGACGATCGCGAGCTTGACCGGCGGCTTTGAGGAGCGGCCGCGCGGCGAGACCGCGCCTTCGTCGTCGCGGCCCTGGCGCAGCCCAGTCCCCGCCCGGCGCGCGAGCCTTCCGGGGTCGGCGACGAGGGCGTACACGTTGAGGGCATGCTCGCGCGCCCGGCGGTCCATGAGGCGGGCAAGGTCCCTCTCATCGCGCGCCTCCGGCGCGTGGACGAAGCACTCGATGATGTGCTTGCCCGTCGCAAGCTGGACTTGCTGGAGCCCCAGGGACGCCTCGTGCGCGCAAAGCTCGTCGATCGGCGCACGCCCCGCCATCCCGAGCGCGATCACTGCCTGGCAGCCGCGCTTCTCCAAGAGGATCTTGCAGGCCACCGGGAGGTCCTTGAACCCCGGCACCGTGTACCGGACGGCTTCGACGCTTGCGCCGGCTTTCCGCCACTCGTCAAGCACGGAGGCAGACATGTCGAAGCGCGCGAACGTCGTGTCCGCGACGCCGATGCGCCACCTAGGGGCGGGCCCCCGGCGTCGCGCCCTGCGCGCGCTCCGCCGCGTGGGGGTTGGGCGCCTTTTCGCCATCTTTGCCCGCCTCCGCCTTCGGCTTCTCCTCGACCTTGTCAATCGACTTCTGGAACAGCATGCCTTGGGTAATCTTTGCGATGATCTTCCGTGTACCGTCTAGGTCGTGGCCGCTCAAGTCCTTGGGCAAGCGAACGATCTTGACTTGGAGGCCCCGCCGCTCGAGCTCCTTCTGGATCTCCTCCTCGCGGAAGGACTGGTCGTAGCCGAGGGCAATGATGTCCGGGCGAACGTCCTCGACGGTCTTGTAGATGTCGTCCTCGTGGCCGACGACCGCGCGGTCAACGACCTTGAGGGCCGCGACCATCTGGCGGCGCATCTCCTGAGACGTGACCGGCTCGTGCTTGCGCTTGCGCGCCACGACGTCCGTCGCGACCACAACGACGAGTTCATCGCCAAGCCTCCGCGCCGACTCGAGGAAGTGGAGGTGGCCGGGGTGGAGGAGGTCGAAGACGCCGGTTGCCATCACGCGGACCATTGGCGGCTTCTCCAGGCCTCGACGATTGTGGCCCCCTCTAAAAAAGGTAGGCCATGGGCGCTTGCGTAGGCGCGGGCCGAGTCTTTCGACAGGGCTTTGCCGTGGTCGCCAAGCATCTCGCAGCCGAGCGCGACTGGCGTGACGCCCGCCATCCGCATGAGCGCCACCGCGAGCTCCGAGTGGCCGAACCGGGAGCGTAGGGGCTCGGCGCTTGCCGAGCAGATCGGGACGTGGCCCGGCGAGCGGAACTCGGCGCCGAAGAGCTCGAGTGCGTGGCCGTTCTGGAGCTGCATGACCTCGGCGGCGACCTCGGCGAAGCGCCTCGCGGTGAGCGCGCGGTCGTCGTCCGTGATCCCCGTGAAGGTCTTCCGGTGGTTGATCCAAACCGAGAAGGCCGAGCGCGCGTCGTACGTGATGTCGTTGGCGACCAGGTGGCCGAAGACCGGGTGCTTGGCCGAGTTCTCGGCGAAGAGGTCTTGGAGGTATGGCAGGCCCAGGCGCTCGTGGATCGAGTGGTCAACAGCCAGGAAGACGAGGCCGCCGCCGTCCTTGCGCATCGTGCGGACGTGCTCGGGGCGCACGGCGGAGGCCGGGATCAGGAAGTCGGTCTCGCGCTCGCGATTGTCCGAGTCGTAGACCAGCACGAAGCGGCCCTCACGCAGGGCTGAGAGCGCGTCGCCGAGCGCGCCGTTCGAGGGGGCCACGGGGGAAATCAGTCGGAGAAACGAGATAAAGAATTGGTTTTTACCAGAAGATTGGTAGGTGGCAACTCCGCCTTTTTGGGCCGCGGCGCGGAGAGCTACTCAAGAAAAGGGAATGGGACCGGATCGATTTGAACGATCGACCAACCGGTTATGAGCCGGCCGCTCCACCGGACTAAGCTACGGTCCCGTGGCGGCGCGATTTCGTCCCTGGCATAATAACGCTTCAATCGCGCGGGGCGAGGCGCGGGGGCTCGGGCACATGGAGCTTCGCGCCCGCGGCGGCCGCAAGCGGCACGTGGGGACCCGGCAGCGAAACGCCTTCGGGCTTGATCTCCACCGAGGCTGGCGCCGCCGGCTCCAAGCAGTACGCGATGTCCGCAAGCGCCTTCCTCAGCCTCGCGCGCACCTCGTCGAAGGTCGCCCACTCATGGACCCGCGACCCGACCTTGGGCTCGCGCCCGAGCCTGCCTCCTTCGTAGATCTCAAAGCCCGCCTTCTCAACGGCGAGCGTCCCTGTCGGGCAGACGCGCATGCACTGGCCGCAGTCCGTGCAGCGGGACGCCGTGACCACGGGCTTATCGCCCGCGAGCTTCACCGCGCTGTCCTCGCAGACATCGACGCACGCGTGGCACCCCGCCTCGCACGCCGTCTCCGTGACCTTGGGGTGCGCTTTGGCAACGATCCCGAAGTCCTGCACCTGCGGCGCGTTGCAGCAGGACGTGCAGCCAGCCATCGCCACCTTGAGGCGTGTGCGCGGGTCGACCGTCCCCTTCACCGAGTCGAGCAGGATGCCCTGCACGCCCGTTTCATCGACGAGCTCGGCAAGCCGCGAGGTGAGCGACTCGGTCCCCACGAGGTCCCGCGGGCAGTCGAAGAGGTGGTGGCACCCTGTGAGGTGGATCGGCGAGCGTTCGAGGGTGTAGTGCTCGACGCCGAGCTCGGACAGGAGGCCCTCGAGGCGCTCCGCCAAGTGCTCGGGCACGCCCTCGATCTCGAAGCCGTCGCGCACCGTGACCTTGAGGTGGCGGCCCCCGACGGCGTCGAGCGATTCGAGCGTCGAGATGAGCTCGTCTATGTTCTCGCGCCGAAGGTTCGCCACGATCGTGACGCCCTTCCCCTCGGCGGCAGGCAAGCTACCTGCCGGTACGACCGCCACTTGGCGCACCCATCCCAGGCGGGCGCAAGCCCGCCTCCCGCCGCGAATGTGGCGCGGTCGGTATAAGAAAGTTCGGCTCGGGGCGAATCGGCGGCGGGCCGACCCTACACGGACTCCTTGGACGCCATTTCGGCTTTTCTTCGGTTAACAGCCTGGCGCTCTACCAACTGAGCTTCCAGCCGGGCCAATCAATTAGGGCGGGCTCTCCAGCCCTTTCGACTTGCCCGCCGAATGGCGATCGGGGAGGGGCAGCGCCGCCGCGCGGACTCGAACCGCGGACCGTTCGGTTAACAGCCGAGCGCTCTACCAACTGAGCTACGGCGGCATCCGGCCTTTGGGGCCGGCTGGCCGCGGTAGCCGGCTTTCCGATTTTAACCCTTTGGAGCGCGCGCGCTCGGGCTTTGTCGCCTCGGCGAGGCGCTCGTGGCCCGCCCCGCCGCGTTTTCCTCTTGGCTCCCGCACGCCAAAGTTTAATCTGGCCGGCGCGAGAGGCCCTTCCTGCCCCTTGGCAATTGGAGGCCGCGACTTGGCCACTTCCCGCTACCTTGCGCTTCCGTTCCTCTGCGCGCTTGCCGCGCTTGCTGGCGCCGGCCTTTCGGGCTCCGCCTCGGCCACGACGCTCGCCTCGATCGCCGTCGAGGACGGGTCGACCGTCACGATGGCGAACGACACGATCACGATCGACGGCTCACTCGGGGGCCCCCACGCGGGCGAGGTCGTCGTCGCCAACGGCTCGCGGCTCTTCCTTGACAACGTCAGCCTCTCGATCGTGAGCGCGCCCAACGGAGGAATCTGGGTGAGCTCTTCCGCCCTCTTGTCGGTGAACGCCAGCAACCTCTCCAGCGAGGCGACTTCGAGGTTCCTCCTTACGATTACCGGCGGCGCGGTCGTGGAACTCCACGGGTCGCAGCTCGTGGGCCTCCAGGCCCTTTCGGATCTGTCGGTCCCCGGGATCCTCGTTGAGGCCGGGGCGTCGCTGCGCGCCGACAATTCGATGGTTCGCGTCCGGCCCGATGTGCGCCCGCTGCTCGACGCCAACCTCGCGACCGTCGAGATCGTGCGGTCCACCGTGACGGGGCGCCTGCGGCTCACCCAGAGCTCCCTAACATTCCGTCTTGGCACGCTCTCGGTAATCGGGGACACGACCGCCATTGAATCGACCGCCTCGACGGTCCTCGTCTCGAACTCCACGATCCTCGCTACCGGCGGCGCCTCCGCGATCTCCGCCGCGCTCGGGTCCTCCGTCACGGTCCTCTCGACCAACGTGACCGCCGAAGACATCGGCGTCACGGCCCTCTCGGGCTCAACGGTCACGCTCCGGGGCGTCGTTGTCGACCCGGGCGGGGGCGCCACAGGCGGCGTGGGCGCCTTCGGCCTTGTCGCGGACGGCGCCTCTTTGAGCGGAGAAAACCTTGCGGTCGTCGGCTTCCCCACGGCCCTCTGGGCCAAGGGGTCCCAGGCGCTGCTCCAGGCCGCCCAATTCGGCACGGGAGTCCTTCGCCTCAACGCATCCACCGCTGAGGTCGACGACTCGCCCGCGATCGCCGGCATCGCAATCCTCGAGGCCTCGTCGGTACTGACCCTCACGGACACCGAGGGGAATTGGTCGCGGCTCGACGTCGGGCCGGGGTCCTCGGTCGTCCCTCGCTACCGGCCGACCTTCCGGTTTTTCAACGCCACGGGCACCCAGGCGGCGGGCGTGTCGTGGCAAGTGTTCCCGGCGTCGGGGCTCGCCGTCGGGGCGGGCACGAGCAACTCAAGCGGCATCTCCCTCGGGCCCGCGCTCGAGGGGCCCCGCTTCACGGGCTCGTGGTTCCTCGCCGCTCCGGCCTACCGCGTCGACATGGCAACCGGCACGGCGGTCCTCAGCGCGCCCGTGACCGCCTGGGGGGCGGGCCAGGTCTTCGACTTCGTCTTGGACGCGAGCCTCCCGAGCCTCGGCTTCGCAAGCGGCCCGAGCTTGTCGGTCCCGAACCCCGAGCGCGGCGCCACCTTCTCCGCTTCGGGCGTCCTCACGTTGGCACAAGGCGCTTCGCCGACCCCGGTGCTCCTGCGGCTCTTCGTTGACGGCACGCAGAGGGGCGTCCGGTCGGAGAACCTCACCGTCGGCGCGCCCTTCAACGTGAGCTTCGACCTCGTCGCCGAGGCGGGCTTCCACCTCGTCCTCCTCCAGGCGACCTCGCAGGCGCCTTCGCCCCTTTTCCGGGAGTTCTCCGAGGATGCGGACAACGCCGTGGCAATCTGGTATAACGCGAGCGCCAACACCTCGGCGCCCGTGAAGCCCGACCTGCGCGTGGGCCGCCTCTGGTTCGAGTACGAGAACGCGACCGGGCGCGACCCGGTCACGGGCGAAAACCGCCAGGCGCTCAACCTCATCGTATTCCTCAACATCTCGAACGCAGGGCTCACGGGCGCCGGCCCCTTCGACGTCGCGGTGGCCGCCGGGATCAACACCTCGCGGCAGACCGTCGCGGGGATCGGCGCGCAGGGCTCGTCGGTCGTCCGGTTGAGCTTCGGCCCCTACATCGAGTCGCAGTCGCTCAACGTCTTCGCCCAACTCGACATCACGGATCGCGTGAGCGAGGGCAACGAGACGAACAACCAAGCCCGCGAGACGGCGTACATCCAGCTGCCCGCCGTTAAGCCCGTGGAGAGGCCCGTGTGGGTCACGGGGCTCGTGCTCCTTGCCGCGGCCGCGCTCATCGGTCTTTCCGTGTGGGGCGTCCTCCTCGTGTTCCGCAACGAAGAGGACGAGCCCACCCCGGGCGCGAGTGAAGCTCCGAAGAGCGGGGACGAAGCCGGCCGGCCCGCGGGTGCGCCCACGGGTTCCTCGCCGGCGGTGGCGCCCGCCGCGACGCAGCCCGCCTCCGCCCCCGCGTTCCCCTCGCCTCCACCGGCCCAGCCCCCCTACTATCCGGTCGCGCCACAGCCGAGCTATTACTGGGGCTACCCGCCCTACGGCGCTCCCGGCTACCCGCCTGCCTACCCACCGGCCTACCCGCAGGCCGCCCCCGTGGGCTACCCCGGCAACCGGTACGTGCCCCCGCCACCACTGCAACCGGCGCCCCTGCCGCCTCCGCCGCCCCAAGCCGCGGCGCCCGGCTCGGCCGCCCGCCCTCCTGCGCGCTGCCCGAATTGCGGTTCGTCGCAGGTGTCGTACCTGCTCCACCCCGAGCGGCAAGTCGTCTGCTCGAACTGCGGGGCGAAGTCCCCCTTCTGAGGCCTCAAAACAGGGGCCCGGCGCAAGGCATCACGCGCGCGAAGGCGATCTCGTGACGCCAGCGGGCCTTGCAGGCGCACGTGAGGCCCTCAAACACGCCGAGGTCCTGGTCGGCCGACACCTTGGCGATCGCCGCGAGGACCCGGCCGTCGCAGGCCCCGCAGTTCGACGCGCCGCGCGGCGTCGAGGCCCCCGTCGGCGCGCTCATGAGACGCGCCCCCTTGCCCATCGGGGGGATCGCCCGGCGCATCACCTCGACGACGCTCCAGAGCCAGGGCGGCCGGTACGCGCCCTGGTAGAAGAGCCGCTCCACGAGCGTCCCCTTGTGGATATTCATGGGGTTTAGCGAGACCGTGTCCGAGAACGCGCCGGCAAAGACCGCGGCGCGCGCGGCGTCCTCGATCGCCTCCCCCTCGGTGAGGAACGGCGGCTTGAGCAGCAGGTAGCTCTTCACGCGCGCGCCCATCGCGCGCGCGCGAAGGGCGCCGTCGCGGTTTTCGCCGGCCGTGTTCCCCTTGTTCACGGTTTCCTCGAGCACGCGGTCGTTGGCGCTTTCGAGCCCGAAGGCGATCTCGAGCTCCACGCCGCGGCCGAGGAGTGGCTTTACGCGCTCCTCGGTCACAAACTCGGGGCGGGACTCGACGAGGAGCCGCTTGAACTTCGAGGCGGCGAGGTCGACGATCGCCAATTGAGCTTCCCGCTGGACCTCGCGCTCGTCGAGGAAGTTGCCCGACGTGTAGATCTTCAGCGTGTGCGCCCCCGGTGGCGTCTCGGCAAGCGCGCGCCGGATCTGCTCGACGTAGGCCTCCGGGGGAGGGCGCTTCGGCAGCGTCTCGGTGTAGTACCCGCACATCGAGCAGCCCGCGCTCTTCTCGTAGATGCACCCGAGCGAGTTCATCACGACGACCTGCGCGACCGCGGGGGCCCCATCGACGACATCGGCCTCCGGCCACGTCGAGATGAACTGCTCGGGCGCCTTCGGGCTTCGCACCTTGACCTTGGTGCCCACGACCGCGCGCAGGATCGGCATCTTTCAGGCCCCCCCGTGCTTGTGGCGGACGTCGACCGCCACACCGCGCCGCATCGCGAGCATTTCGGCGGCGGCCATCCGAGCAAAGCCCGCGGCGACGACCTTTCCGCCCTGAAGGACCGCCACGCTGTCACCCGACCGGACTTCGGGGTCCACCGCCGTCACGCCGACGGCAAAGATGTCCCCTTTCAGCGCGAAGTCGCCGACGGTGACGCGGTACGACCCCGCCCCTGCGACGCGCGTTGCACCCTCGAGCGTGAGGGCCAAGCGGCCGCGGTCGGGCACGTGCTGGGCGAGCTGCTTGCCCCCGGCCAAAACCTTGTTCCAAGGCCAGCGCCCGCGTGCCTGGGCACCCTCAAAGAGGGCTCCAGCGGCCTTGGCACCAAATTGGAAGCGCGCAATGGACTCGAGGTCTTCAAGCGTCCGTCGGCGCGGGTCCACATCCCGCGCGCCTTCGAGTGCCGCGCGAATCGCCTCGGCGGTGAGCGTGAGGGTCTCTTCCCACCGCCGGCCTTTCTTTCCGCATTCGACAAGGCCTTTGGCGTGGGCCTCGAGGCCCGGGAGGTCGTCGCCGACCATCGAGACGACGGCCCGGTACGGGTGCGCCTTGACTAAGTGCTCGACCTGCGCCTCGACCCGCAGGGTCTCCTCGGCTGCCCAGTCGCCGGTCACCGGGATGTCATAGTGGGCGGCCGGGAACACGCGCTCGAGCTCCGCGGGTACCACTCCGAGCGGCGAGGTCACCACGACGCGGTGGACCGCGAAGGCCGGCCGGATTCCCTGGAGCGCGCGGTCGATCGCGCGGTGGGTCTGCGACTCGCTGTAGGGCTTTCGCGCGGCGCAAGGGACAAGAAGCATGACGGAGACGGAAGGCGGCGGCGCGTAGCGGGCCTCCAGGCGCTCCGTCCACCGCCGGACCTCGGGGCGGTTCAAGCTCTCGTGAGAGAGCGCATGGAGGCGCTTCTTCCAGATCGGCGTGAGGCTCTCGGCCGCCGCATGAAACTCGCGGTCGAAATTGCGCAGCGCGGCGACGAGCCAGGGCTGCGCGCGGACGCGCGCCTCGACGAGCTCGCGCAGCGTCCCGCGTTCGATGGCGTGGGAGGCCGCCGCACACTCCGAGGCGATCGCCCTGCGGTTGTGCGCGAGGGCGGCTCGGAAGAGCGGGGAATCGGGCGGGAAGGCCCGGACCCCGCGCGCGGGGCTCCGGCGCGCGTCACCGTGAGCGGCTTCGACGCGCTCATCGGCTTGCGCTAGCTCGCCTGGAGTCCCGCCCGCCCCGGCCCCCGCCGGGACGCCCAGGGGCTCGGCCTCGGCGAAGTACGATTCGCAGGCCGTGCAGGGGCAGGCGCCGGCAAGGCCGCCCGCCACGGGGCCGAACGTATAGAGGAAGACGCCGCTTGCCGCGGCCGAAAGCGCTTGGAAGTCGTCGAGCAGGTCCGCGCCAAGAGCTACGAAGAGCGCGAGGCTCGAGGGCTCGGCGACGCCCGCGGCGTAGACGAGGGGGCGCGGGCCGACCGCTGCGCGCGCGCCGGCAAGCGCCTCGACGAATTCGCGGGGGCGTCCTCGCAGTTCCGGGAGGTTTTCGAGCGCAACGAATGACGCGGCCTTGGCGGGGCCCTCGAGGTGCGACGAGCCGCCCTTCGAGGCGAGCGCACCCGCGACCTCGCCTTCCGCCCGCACGAGTTCCTCCGGCGCGATCAGCGGGCCGATCGCGAAGGCCCGCAGGACCGGACGGGGGATGAGGACCAGGGCGTCCTCCCGCGCGGGCTCGTCGGGGAAGAGGGGCGAAGGGCCCCACGCGAAGACCAGGGCGCCGGGGGGGAGTGTTCCGCCCTTCGCGTCGGCAAGCACGGCGTGGGGTTTTCCGACCGCCGGGGAGTCGGGGCCAATGACTTGGAGGACCACAGGCGCCTGGAGCCGGTGGGCCCGCACCTTCGTCCGCGACGTGCGCCCGAGCCCGTCACGGGCGACGGTCTCGACGGCGAAAAGGCCCTCTGCCACGTGGACGACCTGCCTTGAAGGGACCCCCTTGGGGCCCCTTTATTCTTCGCCACTCGGCGCGCCCGCGGAGGCCGGGTCGGCGCCTGCCGCCGCCGCGGCAGCCTCGGCCTTCGACGCGGCGTCGGCGGCCTCGTTCTCCGCCACGGCGCCGCCCATCTTCTTCTCCTTGTCGTGGGACTTCTTGATGTCCCGTTCGACCTGCTCGGCAGGGATCCCAATCTGCTTGGCCATCCACCGCTTGATATCGTCGCGCGAGTTCCCTTCGATCCCGAAGATCTCCGAGAACCGGTGCGTCGTGAAGAGGATCTTCGAATTGCCCCACGGGATGTGGCGCACGACCCGCAGGTCCTCGAGCGCGTGCACGTGGTCGTAGACCTTCTGCCCAACCATGTTGAGGAGTTCGGACTGCTTGATGGGCTGGTGGTAGGCGATGAGCGCAATCGTCTTCAACAGGTTTTTCGGGATCTTCGTCGAGGCGTAGCCCGCGGCGACCGGCACGAACCGGTTCTTGAGCTGGAGCGTCCACCGCGCCCCGAGCTTTGCGACCTCGAGCGAGGTCTGCCGCTTGGCGTACTCGCGCTTGATCGCGGAGAGCGCGCGCTTCACCTTGCGCGGCTCGGCGCCCACGGCCGCCGCGATGTCCCGCACGGCGAGCGCGCGCGACGAGGAGAAGAGCACGGCCTCGACGGCCAGCTTGATTTCGTGCTCCTTGAGCGGCTCGCGCCGCAGGTCTTCGAGTGCTGCCATCCCAAGCCCGCGCGGTGAAGTCGCGCGGCGCTATTTAAGTCGAATGGAGCGCGCGAAAGCGCGCTCAAGTTGAGCGGCTTTAGGGGGCGCGGCGGCGCTCCCCCAGCCCTCGCGTTTTCGGAGGCTGCCCCCCGGGGGCGGGCGGCTTTCGCCGCCCACGGGACCCCCCGGGGCGCCTCGTGTCGTTTGAAGATGGCACACGCCCGCGCAATCCACTTCTGCAAAGCGTTACGGCCGCCCTTCGCCGTGAGCGGCACCATGCCGACGAGGACGAACGCGCCCGCGCCGCCGGGGACGAGGAGGAAGAGGGCGATGCCCCGGACGAAAGCGGCCATCGCCGCGGTGCCCCCCTCGAGCACATCGCTCGCGTCGAACCCCGAGTCGAAGGGCGCCGCGGCGACCCACGCCCAGGCCGGCGCAAGCGCGATGAGGGCAATGACGGTCGTGCGCGCCGCACGCGCCGCGGCCTCCTGCCCGACAACGCTTGCGACGGGCGCGAGGGGCTGGAGCAGGCCCGGCGGCATCGGGGGAAGCCCGAGGCTCTTGCCCAGGGCCGAAAGGCCAACCCCTAGGGCCAAGGCTACTGTAGCCGTGCCCGGCTCCGTCCGCCGCATATCACAAGGTCTTACCCGCCGCACCCTTTAAAGA
>Ga0209751_10001993_pt1 | contig 20727 bp, 18 predicted proteins | sample RifCSP13_1_FD_184019 | JGI IMG/M metagenome (GOLD analysis project Ga0209751, IMG submission 184019) | Soil microbial communities from Rifle, Colorado - Rifle CSP2_sed 13_1 (SPAdes) (version 2) | ecosystem: Environmental > Terrestrial > Deep subsurface > Rock core/Sediment | place: Rifle... | reverse complement strand
CAGCGCCGAGAGCCATCAAATCGCTGCACGCAAACAGCGCGCCCACGTCGGGGTGAGATTGAAGGATATTCTGGAATACGTTGAACCCCTGGTCCCTCTCCCAGTTTGCAGTCTGCGAGGCGACGATCTCGATCCCCGGAGTTGCCTTAAGGGCTTCGCGGAAGCCTTTGAGCCTGGAATCTCCGGTCTCATGCCCCGGTATTCCCTCGAGCACGGCAACCTTCCCTTTACCATTCAACCGTTTGGCAATAAATTCGCCGGCGAGTTTACCGCCCTCGTAGTTATCCGAGCCAATGAAGCTGGCAATCCTGGCCTTCGCTTCACTTAACGTTTTGGGATCCACGCGCGTATCAACGATGACGACGGGAATGCCGGCCCGGTTTGCCTTATCAATGGCGGGAACAACCTCCCTCGAACCACTGGGCGTAATGCACAGGGCCGCAACTCTGGCTTGAATCAGGTTCTCAATGATCTGCATCTGCTTTTCGACATCAACCTCGCGTTCTGCCGCTTGCACGATTAGATTAACGCCTAACTTCTTGGCCGCCTCCTCGGCTCCTTTTTGCATATCGATGAAGAAGGGGTTGTTTGCGGTTTTCAACACCAGGGCTATTCTTGGACCGCCATCCGCTTGTTCGCTGCCTCGCTGACAACTCATCAGAGTGATTGACAGAATCACCAAGAGAACACCGATCAGATCCTTCTTCATAGACCTTTTCTCCTTATTTGGTAGACGTTCTAACGTGCTATCTGCCGCGCCGCTTCAAAGCCATATCGATAAGTACCGCGAGAATGATCACCGACCCGATCACCACTTGTTGAATAAAAGACGAGACGCCTAAAAGGTTAAGGCCGTTTCTCAGTACTGCCATGATCAGTGCCCCGATCAGAGTTCCCACTACGGTCCCTTCGCCACCCATCAAACTGGTGCCGCCGATGACAGTGGCCGCAATCGCATCGAGCTCATACATCATGCCCGCGATGGGTTGTGCCGAATTCAACCGGGCCGTTAGCAGAATCGCAGCAAGTCCACTCAGCATCCCGGCGAGGCCATACACTATTGTCTTATATGACCTAACACTGATCCCGGAGAGCAATGCAGCCTCTTCGTTACCACCAATAGCGTAGGTATAGCGACCCAGCTTGGTGCGCTTCAAGACGAAATGCGCAACGACGTACACAGCGACCATGATGACCACTGGCGTCGGAACACGCAGTAGTTCGCCAGTGGCCATAGACCGAAACCCTTCGGAGAATCCTGATATTGGTCTTCCTTCCGTGAACATCAGGGCCGTGCCCCGTGCCACGCTCATCATACCCAGGGTGGCGATAAAAGGAGGAAGGCGTCCGACTGTGATCAGCAGTCCATTTACTAGCCCGCATAAGAGGCCCGTCCCCAATCCAGCCGCCAGCCCCAGCGGAAGAAATACGCCCTGGTGAAGGGCGCTGGCCATGACTACCCCTGAAAACGCGAGCACCGACCCAACGGATAGATCGATGCCAGCGGTAATAATGACGAAAGTCATGCCAACTGCGATGATGGCGATGATGGTCGCCTGCTCAGCGACATTGAGCAGATTTGAAATAGTTAAGAAGTGCGGAGTCAAAGCCCATAGGACGACCATCAGGCCCAACAGTCCGGCCAAAGTGCCGAGCTGTCGTCCGTAATGCAAGAAGAAATCCTGGCGAAGGGCTATTCCCCTAAGGCGCATTGCAAGATTTTTTCCTGGGTAGCTTCCTCAGCCGAGAACTCACCCCTGACTCTGCCCTCGCGCATCACCAGTATGCGATCGCTCATGCCCAGCACCTCGAGCATTTCTGATGAGATCATGATAATGGCGACGCCCGATGCTGTGAGCCGGTTCATCAGTTGATAGATTTCGGCTTTAGCGCCGACGTCGACGCCGCGCGTGGGCTCATCAAAGATGAACACTTCTGCCTGAGAACAGAGCCACTTGCTGAGCACGACCTTCTGTTGATTACCGCCGCTCAAGAAAACAACTTTCTGATTGAGGCTGGGCGTTCGGATACGCAGCTCTTTGACATAGCGAGCGGCCGCCCGCTGTTCCTTCCGTGTGTCCATGACACCCCAGCTCGAAAATCTTTCCACACTTGAAAGGCAAAGATTCTCTTTGACGGACAACGGCAGAACCAGACCCTGCGACTTCCTATCTTCCGTGAGAAAGCCAAGGCCTAGATTGATTGCGGTTTTTGGCGAGTTAATCCGTTGCGGCTCGCCGTTGATGTAGATCGTTCCCGAGGCTATCTGGTCAAGACCGAATATCGCGCGCGCCAGTTCCGTGCGGCCGGCGCCCAGGAGCCCCGCGATCCCCAGGACTTCACCCTTGTGAAGTGAGAACGTAATGTCTTTCAAGCCGTCCTTAGTAGTTAAGCCGTCAACCCGCAAAACCTCAGCGCCAATAGGGGCTTTTTCTTTGGGGAACAAATCCGTCAATTCGCGATTAACCATCAAACGGATTAGTTCAGATTTCTTCATATCACGCACGTTGTAGGTGCCGACTGTGCGCCCATCCCTCAATACTGTCACCCGGTCACCGATCTCAAAGAGTTCTTCCAGGCGGTGAGAGATGTAAACGATGGATACGCCCTTCTTTTTGAGCTTGTGGATGGTGGAGAAGAGTTCTGCAATTTCATGTTCGGTGAGAGCGGCCGTAGGCTCGTCCATGATCAGGATTCTGGCATCGAGTGAAAGCGCCTTGGCCACCTCAACCATCTGCTGTTCGGCTACTCTCAGTTCTTTGACCAACTTGTGAGGATCCAGAGTTAAGCCCAGGTCGTCTAACGCGTGATCGGCGGCTTCAAAGATTGCGCGCTGATTAATTACTCCCGGAAGTTCGGTCGGCTCACGTCCAAGAAAAATATTTTCCCCTACTGACAAATGCGGGATGAGGTTGAATTCTTGATAAATAGTGCTAATGCCGAGCGTTTGTGCGTGCTTGGGATTCTTTATCTGGATTTCCGCGGCATCGAGAATAATTTGGCCGGTGTTCTTCTGGTAGGCGCCACTGAGGATTTTCATGAGCGTTGATTTGCCCGCGCCATTTTCCCCGAGAAGGACATGAACTTCTCCGCGGCGTAGCTCAAAATCAACATCGTCCAGAGCCACGACGCCAGGAAAGCTCTTACCAATGTGACGCATTTCCAGAACGGGGGATTCTGTCATCGGATCAAAACTTACGCGACCAGAGCTTCGGCCATCGTTCGATCACGACCTTCTTATCGGTGTAGAACTCAACCGCATCGCGCCCCTGGCTGTGCATAACACCCAGAAAGCTGTCTTTCCAACCGCTGAAAGGAAAATACGCCATTGGCGCCGCCACGCCTATGTTGATACCGACGTTCCCCGCTTCTACTTCGTAGCGAAACTTGCGGGCAGCCGCACCGCTGGTAGTAAAGATCGAAGCAGCGTTGCCGTAGAGGCTCTGCGACAGAATATCGAGCGCTTGGTCCACCGTTTCGGCGTGGACAAGGCTCAGTACAGGGCCGAAGATTTCAGTCTTCGACAGCTCACTTCCTGGCGGCACATTTTCAAGAACTGTAGGCTTAATGAAATTACCCTGTTCGTGATTCGGAATCCTGGCGCCACGGCCGTCAAGCAGAACCGCAGCTCCTTCGCTTTTCCCGCGATCAACCAGCCCCTCAATGCGCGTCTTGCTCTCACGCGTTATGACAGGCCCCATTTGGATGGCTTCTTCAAGACCATAGCCAACTTTGAGTGAGTTGGCGCTCGCTGCAATAGCATCCCTGAACGTGCGCCGGGCCTCGCCAACAGTGATCGCGACCGAAACAGCCAGACAGCGCTGTCCAGCGCAGCCGAAGGCGCTATCGCTCACAATCTGTGTCGTAGTTTCCATGTCGGCGTCGGGAAGGATTACCACATGATTCTTGGCTCCTCCCTGGCACTGCACTCGCTTGCCGTTAGCCGCCGCACGCGAGTAGATATACTTCGCTACCGGAGTGGAGCCGACAAAACTGATTGCTCTGACTGTCGAATTATCAAGCAGAGCATCGACAGCAGTTTTGCCACCATTCACTAAGCTCAGTACACCAGGAGGCAATTCCAGTTGCTCAATTAATTCGAATAACCGGTGCATTGCCAGAGGCACCTTTTCTGAGGGCTTTGCGATGAAGGTGTTGCCGCAAGCTACGCCGTAAGGGATAAACCAAAACGGCACCATGACAGGGAAGTTGAATGGCGTGATGGAGGCTACCACACCCAGAGGCTGGCGAATCATCATCTCGTCAATGCCTCTGGCGACATCTTCGAGGTTGTAACCTTGCATCAGTGTGGGAATACCACACGCTACCTCGACGTTTTCAATCGCCCGCTGCAATTCTGCTTTGGACTCGGTAAGGGTCTTGCCGTTCTCCATCGTGATGAGACGGGCCAACTCTTCCAGGTGATCTTCGAGCAGCCGCTTGAGTTTGAAAAGATATTGAATCCGTTCTTCTGGCGGCGTCCGACGCCATTCGGGAAAAGCGCGAGCCGCTGACGCGACTGCTGCCGCTACGTCCGCTTCTCCATCAAGTGGAACCTGGGCCATCGTTTCACCGGTGGCCGGATTGATCACGTCAGCAAAATCTTTAGCCGTAGAATTCTGCCACTGGCCATTGATGTAGTTTGGCAAACGACCAAATGTCCGCATAACCGCCCTCCTCAAGTCTAAAATTAGATTGCGACAGAAAAAGTAAAATTACGATCAAATGTCAGCTAAATCAGAATGCAAGATTGGCAAACAAGAAGGAAATGATCCACGAACACACACGAAACAGCACGAACAGAGCTCACAAATCTTGTGCGTCTCCTTCTTCGTGGTGTTTCGTGTATGTTCGTGGATCAGTCTTTTCATCTGTCCCCTCGGTTCGCTTTAAAGGAAGTATCGCTCCTTCTTCACCGCGTCATCGTAACGTTCGCGAGCGCGCTTGACGGAGTCGACCCCCGAGACTTCGGCAACCGCAACGTCCCACCACGACTCATAGCCAGGCACGCGCATCTCTTTATCAACCTCTATCGCGATAACTGTGGTTCGCGTTTCCTGGCGAGCCTGTTCCAGCGCCCTTTGTAGATCTTCGCATGTTACGGCGTGTATAGCTCGTGCTCCCAGGCTGGCGGCATTCGCCGCGAAGTCAACCTCCAGCCGCCGACCATCGAGCTGACCACTCTCTGCCCGCCGCGCTCTGTAGTCGGTGCCAAAGCCACCTGAACCGACCGCTTGCGACAGCCCACCAATACTGCTGAAGCCATAATTATTAAGCAGGATAATGTTTAGTTTGTATCCTTCCTGGACCGATGTGACAATCTCAGATGACATCATAAGGTAAGAGCCGTCTCCCACCATTACATAAACGTCACGCTCAGGGTCAGCCATCTTAACGCCTAGCCCGCCGGCGATCTCGTAACCCATACAGGAATAACCGTATTCGAGGTGGTAGCCCCTGGGCTGATGCGTTCGCCACAGTTTATGAAGGTCTCCCGGAAGACTGCCTGCGGCGCAGACCACAACGTCCTCGGGCCGGACAAACTTGTTGACGATGCCAATGACTTCGCTTTGACTGATCGGTGGCCCGTGGTGCAGGTTAAACAATCGTTCGGCCTCGGTCCCCCACCGCTCCTTGAGCGAGCTCATGCTAGACGCATAGTCGTTGCTGACTCGATAACCTTCCAGTCCTTTCCTCAGTTCATCGATCGTGACTCGGGCATCAGCCACTAGCGGCAGTGCCGCATGTTTGTAGGCGTCGAATTCAGCTACGTTGATGTTGACAAAGCGCACGTTCGGGTTCTGGAAGGCAGTCTTGGAGGCAGTAGTAAAATCGCTGAGACGCGTCCCAATGGCAATTACGAGATCGGCCTCCCGTGCCATCACGTTGGCGGCAGGCGTGCCTGTTACACCCATCGCTCCAAGATTTTGTGGATGATCCCAAGACAATGCTCCCTTGCCGGCCATTGTCTCTCCAACGGGGATGCCGGTCTGTTGGACCAGGCGCGCCAACTCTTCGCTCGCTTCGCTGTAAATGACACCGCCCCCCGCGATAATCAGAGGCTTTTGGGCGGAACTAATCCACTTTAATGCCTGCGAAAGCAACTCGCGGTCAGCCACCGGCCGGGGAATATGCCAGACGCGCTTCTCGAAAAGTTCTTTCGGGTAGTCACACGCTTCTGCCTGCACGTCCTGCGGCAGCGCCAGAGTTACCGCACCTGTTTCGGCGGGCGAGGTCAACACCCTCATCGCCTCCATCAAGGCAGAAGGCAGTTGATCGGCACGGTTGAGGCGATCCCAATAACGCGAGACGGGTTTGAAAGAATCGTTGACTGAAGTGTCCTGAGTATACTCCGACTCTAGTTGTTGCAGCACCGGGGCGACGTTGCGGCGCGCGAAGATGTCGCCGGGGAGTAGTAATACGGGAAGACGATTAATCGTCGCGGCCGCGGCGCCCGTAATCATATTCGTTGCCCCAGGTCCGATTGAAGATGTACAGGCAAATACGCGCAGTCGATTGTTCATCTTGGCGTAGGCCGTGGCTATGTGCACCATCGCCTGTTCGTTACGGGCGAGGTAATACCGGAGGCCAGGTGTTTGCTGCAATGCCTGACCCACACCGGCGACGTTACCGTGCCCAAAGATGCCCCAGACACCAGCAAAGAACTGACTTTCTCTCCCGTCCCGCTCTACAAACTGATTCTGCAAAAAGCTTATGAGCGCTTGCGCCGTAGTTAATCTTTGAGTGTTCATGGCTGATAGCGAAAGTATTCATTCATTGCATTCATATCGCGCCCACGCCACGAGGCCTGGTCTTTCAAGGCACGCTCCACTGGCCAACCTTCGTGAATGATCATGCCAGCCGCCTGGGCCACCACAAGAGGATCCTCCGAGCCGGGGTACAGTACGTTACGCCCGACCAGGGCGCCGCGCACGTTTGATCCGGCACTGAGTCCAGCTGCGATTTCTCGCAACAGCGGCGTCACATCTCCGACCGACTCCCCGCCCAGAAGCAAGATCGGCAGCGATGTGGCGCCCGCGACCGCCTCGTAGTTTTCGCAATAAGGCAGCTTCAGCCAGAGGTAACGGCTACTGTCGCCCAATGCCGACGCTACACCCACGAGCTTTGCCAAGGTTTCTGCGGTCTTAACGACTCGGTAGCTGCCACTACTTTTGACAACGGGTAGCGGTTCTAGGAATGTTGGCAGACCCAAAGCATTCATTTCATTAATCGCTCGCGCGCAACAGATCATGGTCTTGAGCGATTCGCCTTCTTCATCGCAGACACGGAGTAAGAGTTTTGCTCCATCCAAATTTAGTTCAGCACAGGTTACAGGGGACGGACCAGTGATTGGGTCGTCCATTTCCCAACTGACTCCGGCCAGACCGCCACGATTGAGGCTGGCAATCAGGAGCCTTTTGTCCAGCAATCCTTTTCCACCCGATTCCAGAATCAGATGGTCAAGAATAAATAAGTCTTCAAGTATGTCCATGGTCGCCATCACACCATCAACGACCGCACTCTGCAATACACGGACGATACGCGCGAAGTAACCGTTACGGTCAGCCATCCGCAGCGGATCATCACCGACCTTCGTGACACGCCGCGCGGGATGATCGGCGGCCAGGATGTTTAGCTTGCCATCAGGGGCGAGTGTTGAGCGTCGCGCTCGCTTCTTGGCGGCCCTGAGACAGCACTCGGGATCGGTCACACGAATTTCAGTTATCTTCGCCAGTACAGATGGCAACAGAAACTCTCGATCAAGAAAAGCCTGCATTCAGAATCCTCCTCGCTCCTGGATGAAGGCTAGCGCTTCTTGTTCATAGGGCATGAAATTGGCGCAGCCATGACGAGTGACAACAATAGCACCGCAGGCGTTTCCCATCCGCGCCGACCGGTACCAGTCCCAACCTTTAACGTAGCCATAGAGAAACCCGCTTGCGAACGCGTCACCGGCCCCGAGGACGTTGTAGACCTCAACAGGAAACGTCGCCGCCTCAATCTTCTCGCCTCCTCTTAAATAGACAGTTGTGCCTTCGCCGCCGCGCTTTAGCACTAGAGCGTCCGGACCTGAGTTGAGAATTGTTTCGGCGGCGGTTAACACGTCACCGCTTACGTGAGCCCCGGAGATCTGAGAATGCTCGATTGTGATGGAAAGATCATTTCTGAGTGTTGCTGCTTTTACTTCATCAGCAGTTCCGAGCACCACATCAACCAAGCTTAGAGCCGAACGGACGGTCACTCCAAAGGCCCGCGCGTCGTGCCATTGATCCGGACGAAAATCAAGATCGAGAACTACTTTGGAGCCGCAAGCATGGGCCTGCTCGGCGGCGAAGATGGTCGCGCTACGACTCGGCTCCCGGCTTAACCCGGTGCCAGACACCAACAAGACCTTACTTTCCGCGACGGGTGCAGCGAGCACGTCATCGATTGTCAGCTCAATATCGGCGCAGTTGTCTCGATAATAGACTAAAGGGAATTTGTCAGGTGGCTCGATACCCAGAATGACCGCGCTTGTGCGCCTACCTGCCTTGCGCTGAATGAAATTGATGTTGACACCTTCCTGTTCAAGGAAGCGGAGCAAAAAATCTCCTACGGGGTCTGGGCCAACGGCTGTCAGCAGCGCTGAGCGCAGGCCCAACCGCCGTGTGCCCACGCAGATATTGGTGGGACAGCCACCGACGTAAGCCGCGAAACTCTTGATCTCAGGGAACGGCGCGCCGATCTCGTTTGCGTAGAGATCTATTGAACTGCGGCCCATTGTTAGAATGTCGTAGTTGCCGTCCGCCATCATCGACTGGTACCGCCGGTAACCAGCGGCACACGGGGATCCTGCTCCCGCCAGGATTGCCGCACCCACGCGTAATCCGGGTCATCTGAAGCCGCCATCGAACGCGCGCTGCCTGCAAGGGCGTTGAGATAATAGACGTTGTACCCATGCGCCGCCACAACCGGATGGTAGCCTTCCGGGACCAACACCAACTCGCCATCGCGTACGGTGAGGGTGTCGTCTATGCGTCCGTCTGGCGTATAAACTCGCTGAATCGCATAACCCTCTGGGCGATCAATTTTGTAGTAGTAGAGCTCTTCTAGATCCACCTCAAGAGGCGGGCTGTGCACATCGTGTTTGTGTGGTGGATAACTGGACCAATTCCCGCTCGGCGTATAGACCTCTACGACGAGTAGTCGTTGGGCCGGAAATTCCGGTTTCAAGATATGATTGATCTGCCGTGTCGCATTACCACCACCTCGGACCTCTACCTCAATCTGGTCCGGCGTGACCAGCTGCGCTGCGTACTTCTCTTCAGCCCGCGAAAAACAGAGAGCCAGTTCACAATCCGTTTCAGCCTGTATCGTATATTCGGTGCCGACCGGCAAGTAAAGCGCCGTCGGCAAACCATCAAACACATCCCGTCGGGTGCCAAATTCAGACCACGAACCCGCTGTCGAGTCGACTGAACAGCGTCCACCCAGGACCACCAGGCCTAACTCGCACCCACCTGTTTCATTTGAATATTTCTCTCCCCTTAACAGTTTACGGATGCGCAGAGTCAAATACTGAAACCCAATGGATTCAGGGGTTACGACCAGCACTTCTCCCGTTGCACACGAGGACAAGTCGGGTTTGATCAATAAACCTTTGGAAACGTGCGCCATCGATGATTCCTCACGCAGGGTTGGTAGGGCTATTGCTTTTCCGTATGATAACCGAGTTTTTGCCAATCTCGTGAGGATTAATCTGCTAATTTCCGATTTATCCGCATACTCGTGCCCTGAGAGGTGATTTGACCAAGACATGATAACCCAAATTCGTTTCTCGACCCGCTACATGTCGAGTGCCCGCTCAGTGATCGGCACTCTTTCACTGCTGGCTTTGCTTGCTAACTCTGCTGGCATCACTTCGCAGGGGCAAGCGTCTAAGCGCAGTCTAATCATCTCCGCTCTGCGGATTATGCCACCGGATGGCTCGGCCTTTCTCGTGAACCAGCGGTTCGATATTCGTGTCGAAGCACAACCTGGCACGAGTGGTGCCCTTCGCGTCCTGCTGGACGGGCGCGACATCACCGACTGGAACAACCGGAATCGTTTGACCGGACGGCAATTGGATGACACGTCTCCTGGAACGCCGGCTGCGGCCTTTCTTTCGCGCGACTGGTCCTTCCCGGAGGCGGGCCGTCATTCTCTCCGAGCGACCACCGACGGGGCGGCACCATCTGAGGTGTCTTTTGAAATCATTGCCTGGCAAGGAGACGGTATCGCTGTTCGAAACGTGATTTTGCTTATCGGCGATGGGATGGGCGTGGGCCATCGGACGGCAGCTCGCATCGTCTCGCGCGGCTTGACGGATGGACGATACAGAAACGGAATGCTTGAGATGGACCACATGCAGGCGACGGGGCTGGTCACAACTTCGTCTTTATCAGCTATGGTGACCGATTCGTCTCCCGGCGCCAGCTGCTACTCGACGGGCAACAAGGGAGCCAATAACCAGGAGGGTGTGTTCCCGGACAATAGCGACGATGAGGCCTTGAAGTCTACGGACCCGGAGAGTAACCGGTTTTTTGATAACCCGAGAGTGGAAAACATCAGCGAATACCTTCATCGCACACGAAACATAAACCTCGGTCTCGTGACTACTGCCGACGTGACAGACGCTACACCAGCCGCCTTCGCCGTTCACACATCAAATCGCAATGCTTCCACGCGAATAGCGGATGACTTCTTTGACCGTCGCGAGCAGACGGGGCTTACCATCCTAATGGGCGGCGGTCGTCAATGGTTCGAACCTAAAAAGGCCGGCAAAGACGGACGTCGCGCAACGCCGAGTAACCCGAAAGTAGATCCAGCACGTGACCTTGTGAAGGAATTCCGTGGCGCCAGTTTCGCTTTCGCTGACTCAGCGGAATCTTTACGCGCAGTTAGCGCTTCACGGCCGCAACGCATTCTCGGCCTATTCGCGCCAAGCACGATGCCCACAGCATTCGACAAGCTGGGCCATGGCGCGCAACGCGTGATCAATGTACCGATGCTTGACGACATGGCGCGCGCGGCCATCAACTCCCTTTCATCGTCGAGTCCGCATGGTTTCTTTCTCATGATTGAGGGCGCATCCATTGACAAGCAGGCGCATGCTGAAGACGCAGATCGGGCTATCTGGGAGACTATTGAGTTTGACCGGGCGATTGGTGTGGCCAAACGATTTGCCGAACAGACAAACTCTGATAAGGACTCGACCAATGACACTCTGGTGATCGTCACTGCCGATCACGAGACCAGTGGGTTCTCGCTTATCGGCGTGCGCAATCCTGATCCGCGTATTCCACGCGGTAGCCGTGACGCGGCACGGGCCTACACCGGTTTCACTGACTACAAGGATGCTGATAGCGACGGCTATCCGGATTCTCCAGATCCTGCAAGCAAACTGATTATCGGTTTCGGGGGCGGGACTGACCGCTACGAAGACTGGATTAGCAACAAGCGGCCGCTACTGCCGTCAATCATCGAGAATGGCCGGGCCATTGCTAATCCAAGCCGGGATGGCCCAAAGGACCTGGATCCCGCGTCACGCCAAGGTACTCTGATTACGGGACAAGTTGAAAATGGCGAAACAAATTCGATCGCTGGGGATTTGGATATTGAAGCCAGGAAAGAGGCCGTTCACACTGCAAACGACGTCCCCATAACCGCCACCGGCCCCGGCGCATTGCAGTTTGTGGGAGTGCAGGACAATACGTCAGTCTTCTTCAAGATAATGCGCGCATATGGCGGCTCGTATCCAAGGGTCTACTACGACGGGCAGCATTAATGAGAGAACTTAACTCTTTGAGATACGGGGGCATCGAAGAGACGGCGAATCACCAGGAAGAGGCCGGGCGGTGTCCTCAGTACCCTGGGAGGCTGTTGGCTGGGCACCTTGAGTAAAGGATTGTATCGCCAAGCGATAAGTTCTTGAGCTGTAATAATACTTATCCACCGTTCACTAGGGTCAGTGGCATCAAGGTTTTCACTCAGCAAGGGGTAATGCTCTGGATCGGAGAGCGTAAAACTAAAAATATCCGAGTCGAAGAGGTACACACGGTTATCTATTTCTGTCGTTGCGCTTCAGATTGTGAATAAATCCGATTGACCTTCTTACGGTATGCTTTGAGGAAACCGTCGAATTCTTCCCATGTGGGGTCGTTTCTGTACCTGCCAATCAGTTGCGGCCACGGATTAGGTCTTACTGCGCCAGCGGTCGCGAAGCCCATTGTCACAGCGGGAATTTGTCGCACTTGGGGATCGGTAGTTTCCGCCTCGACGGTTTCACTGGCCGCATAGGTGTCTTGGCTTCTAGCTTGAGCTTTGCTGTAGCCATATATCATGCCCAAGCCAACTGCAGACTTAATAAATTCATACATAAGTGTCTGTGCCACGATCTTGCGCCTCCACAGCTCTATATTCAACAACCAGTCCAGCACCGCCCAACGACAGCCCCTTATACGATACATCAAACCAGTAAGTACCCTCCATTTCAGCCGTAAATGACACGGCGATCAGAAGCTGAACTTGGGCAGGTAGATTTGGTGTGTATTTTTGTTCTTGCCCCCCAAACTGGAACGCGAGGCCGGGATTTGTGTCAGGGTTAAAGAGCGCAACCGTGATCAGCTCGTCCGTGGTCTCTGCTGTCCTAATGAACAGGTAAATACAGGCGTCTTCTTCTGTTCAGGATGCACATAAATGCGGTCAAAGATGCCTAACAAATTGACTTTCTTATCGATAGTGAAACTCGCGAAGTCGCAGAACAGAATTGATAACAAGCGCGGCCTCTTGCGTTCCTCAGGGACGTTAACGTGGCGGAGATCAACGCGGACTAGTTCTTTCTCTGCGCTCTTTACCCCACGCTTCAAGGGTAGCTTTTTGCGCGCCAACGATTGTTTACGCTGTCGCGACTTAGTCTGTTTTGCCAAATGAGTCTCTAGGGTTTAGGCTGCTTGTCTAGCTTTTTTCCACCGTGCAAGCACAGCCTTACGTGCGCTTTCGGTGCGTTCTTCTGGCGTCATTTTGGCCGCTCTAGCTGGGCCGCCTTTAAGGCCACCTTTACGGCCAAGGGCTACAGCAAAAGGGTTTTTACGTCGTTTCCGCGAGGATTTATTGCCGGTTTCAACCATAGCTAAAGTATACGTGACCGCTTAGGAAAAAGCAACCATTTTACGCTTGACTTCTACGTGACCGCTCACGTACAATCCTGCTGTTGAAGACTGGCAGAACTGGTAGACATCTTCGGCGATCGTGTTGCTGTCTCAATTGACGCCAAAGATGGCGAAGTCATGGCGCGAGGATGGGAGCGGAGAGGAAAGATTAAAGCTGTCGACCTGGCACACACTGTCGCCAGAGCGGGAGTAGAACGAATAATCTATACAGATGTGATACGGGATGGCATGCTCGGGGGTCTGAACATTGAACAAACTCTCTTGCTCGCGCGCGAGTCTGGGCTGAAAGTAACGGCCGCGGGCGGCGTTTCATCACTTGAGGATATTAAGCGACTCAAACAGCTAATCGCGTTCGGCGTTGATAGTGTGATTGTTGGTAAAGCTCTCTACGAAGGTCGCTTTACTTTAAGGGAGGCAGCGCAAGCGTTACTGTGACACTGTCTGATGATCGGGCTGATGTTTTGGAGGGGCGACCAGATGTTGTCACGCCCCCATGCAGCAGGTTCGGCCATCCGACGTGTTCGGGTCGTGCGGTATAGGAAGCGCGACTGCCGCTGTCACCATCCCGGGTGAAGGGAACATGTAATCCCTGGGGGTTTTCAATACCGCACACATAACAGATCCTGGTGTCTTTGTCAGCTGGTTTTGCGCTCATTTTACAACTCTCCGCAAGGTGCCTTTACAGCATTGCCTACTTGTCACTTCCTCGATGTCTGTCAAAAAAGCAGCGCCACCTCATTGAATTTTTCAGTGGCGCTATTAACTCCCTGCTATCGGGAGTTGCCTTCGATTTTAGCCGCTCCCGTTAGCATGCCTCAACCGAAAGGTAATCTTTGGCTGGGCCAGCGATGTGGAATTGCGGCTTCCTCAAGATGGCGTCTAAAAATTAACTGATGCAGCCTCATCATGTTTTCTGGGTAGCTCTCCGCACGCATAGCCCAGGCGGCTTCGGTTGCTGGCGCGGCAAGCCGTGCTGCGTGCTCCCGCTTTCCTTCAGACCTGGGCTCGGTCACGCTTTGCGAAACTCAGATCATGGCCCAGAATCGTGTAGTGAATCGTCTTGGAAAGAGCCGGGATTCCCTGAACCACCTTCACCCAGGTTTCTCCCTCATCCTCACTAGCGTAGATGTCTCCGTCGGTATTTCCAGCGTAGACGGTGCATTTTCCATCCCAGGCTTCCAGTGTCATCGCCTCAAAATTCGCGTCCAGACGCTCGGGCATGCCGCGACCCAGCACTTCCCACGTGCTGCCGCCGTCGCGGCTGCGGGCTATTCGTGGGTTGGCCGATTTGGTCTGCATCCAGTGGAAGGGATCGGCTTCGGCACCTGCCAGGAACATGAGATTCTCCTGCCGCGGGTTAAAGACCAGCGGATCAGGGTAACCAATACGCGAGATTCGCTCCGTCAACTCTTCCCATGTCTCGCCGCCGTCAGCACTGCGATAGAAGCCGTAGCCCGTCGGCATGATCAACTCCTGCGGATTTGACGGCTTAATCAGCAACCTGTGACAATCGTCATTGAATCCCTGCAATTCCTTCCACGTCTCGCCTTCATCCGTGCTCTTGAACAAACCGCCCTGCTCAACGCAGGCGTAAATCGTGTCAGAACTGCTCGGATCGATGGCGATATTCTTCACATGAGCATCATGTGGAGGAGCGGGAAACGTCCACTTAGAGACGCTGGGAACGGATCTCAGAGAGGAAAGCTCACGCCAGCTTGCGCCCAGATCCTCACTGACGTAAAGGTGGGCAGGTTCGGTACCAACATAGAGCTTAACCCGTTCGCCGGAGACGGAGCAGGTTATGCAGTAAACATTTTCCGAAGCTATCCCTTGATTTCTGAACTCCCAGTTTTTTCCAAAGTCCTCGCTCGCCGCGACCCCACCGTTATGCATTGTGGCAAAGATGGTCTCGCGCGTGGGCTCGATAGTAAGGGCAATGATGTGCCGCCCTTCTAAAGCTTTCCGCTTCACCGTCCAAGGGCTTCCCTGACCCTCTCTGCTCAGGAAAATTACTCCGTCGATAGTTGCTACCAATAGGTCTTTTGACGGGGCCGCGGAAGAGTAGATGGTCTGCCCGCCATGTGATAAACAGATGGCCATGGTTGTTTTTCCTCCTTCTAATTTGTTGGGACGCTATCTTTGTTATCAGAGGTTGAGAGCCTACTTCTGCTGCCCGTTCAATGCAGCAATTCGAGCTGATGATCACGATCTGAAAGACTCGAATTCTCCTCGAATGCGCAGTAGCGCCTTTGAGATCGCTGGAATATCCACGCCGCAACATAGAATTTGCGCGCCTTCTTTCACCCACTTAGTTGCGTCTTCACTTGTTGCAACCAGCACTGCAGTAATCTTTCCAGCGGCCTTGCCGGTTTCGAGGACTCTGCGCGCACTGTCGACCAGGTCGGGATGTTCGAGTTGTCCCGTGATACCCAACGATTGAGATAGGTCAGCGAGGCCGATAAAGATCGCATCCAGACCAGGCACGGAGCAGATTTTCCGGGCGTTCTCTACACCACGGGCCGATTCGATTTGTACCATTGTCATTGTCCGGAGGTTGGCTGCCGCGAAAGCATCCTGCGCCTCGCCGTCAAACCCATACCTCAGGCCACGACTGGAGGAGCAAAAACCTCTTTGACCAAGAGGAGCATACTTCGCTGCCCTCACCACTGCTTCGGCCTCGCCCGGCTCCTCTACCTGAGGAACATTCACAATTGTCGCTCCGACTTCCAGGGCTCGCAAAATACTCGTGGGATTTTTGTCAGGCACGCGAACAAGTGTTTCTATGCCGGTAGCCTCCGCCGCGCGACAGAGATTCTCGACTGTCGCAAAATCGGCGCCCGTATGTTCCATATCAATCCAAACGAAATCAAATCCGGAGAGACCAATCAATTCGACCACTACAGGTGAGAGGGTGCGGCAAACGAAACCCAGAGCGGTATTGCCTTCCTGAACTCTCTGTTTGACTTTGTTCTCTCTTGCGAGCATGAAGCAAACCGGAAATGTCAGACCCTGGCGCTTCTCGAATACCAGGAAGCCGGATTGAACACTTGTGAATCCTGGGAGATCACGTAAACGCGCCTTCCTTCCAGAGCTTAATGATGTGCTCAGCGGTTCGGTAAGCAAGAGCGAAGATGGTCAACGTCGGATTCACACCAGAGGACGTGACAAAGACACTGCTCCCGCCGATAAAAAGATTTGGTACCTCGTGTGACTGACAATACTGATTGACTACGGACACTTTGGGATCATTGCCCATACGAGTTGTGCCCATCACATGACCGGCAGCCGCTCCGCCTGGGATCATTGGTATAGTAACGACCACATGTCGCGCGCCCGCCGCTTTCAGCAACTCCTCAATCTTAGCCCGCATGAATTTCTGCATGGCCACGGTGTTTGAGTGATCTGCGTAGATAATCTTTAAGGCCGGTAGGCCGCTGTTATCTTTGACCGTCGAGTCTAGTTCAATCCGGTTCGATTCCACAGGTAAATCTTCGCAGAGCGCGGAGACCGCGAAGTGGCGTTTGTAATACCGAGCCAGAAAGTCTTTGAAACCCTTTCCCCAGGAAGGCACGCCTGCCGGCAATGGCATAAATGTTCCCAATGCCGACGCAAAGGCCAGCGGCCCGCCCGTAAATGGCAGGGGAAGACCTCCGGAAATGGCTGCGCCCCGGACGAAGGATTGATCATGTTGCTGGCGCGGACGATCTTCATTCAGATCATCGAAAGCCACGGTAGCCTGAGGACCCTGTATCGCGTCCAGCTCGCGCTCGTCGAATGTCCCATAGCCGAATACACTGGCATGAAACATGAGATTTTTCCCAACCAGCCCGCTGTTGTTTGCTAAACCATTGGGAAAGCGCATCGACCTGGAAAGCAACAGTAGTCGAACTACATAAGCAGCATTGTTGCAGACTACGATGATTCGTGCCGGTTGTTCGTGCTTCTTACCATCGCTATCAAGATAGTTGACGCTTTGTGCCTGACCAGCGGAATCAACAGTAATCTCAGCGGCCAAACAACGAGAGCGAATGTCCAACTGCCCGGTGGTCAACGCCTCGGGCAACGTCACCACCAGCGTTGCTCCCTTAGCATGTTGCTCACAACCGTAAAACGTACAGTAGCCGCAGTAATTGCAGGGCTGGCGGTACGATTTGCCGCCGTAACCTGGCTGGGTCGTGATTGCGGCCGGAATGGAGAAGGGATGATAACCAAGGCGCGTCGCTGTCTCTGTGAACACTTGTCCGGCTCGTTGTCTGGTCAACGGGGGGAGCGGATACGGTCGCTGGCGGCGAGCTTCGAAAGGATTTGCACCTGCCACGCCGGCTACACCAAATTCATACTCAGCGTGGTCATAATAGGGTTCCAGATCAGCGTAAGATAATGGCCAATTCGCGACGTTACTACCCTGGGGGACACCGCTCCTTGTTTGCACGTGGAAGTCTGACTCATGAAAACGATAAGCGAAACAGGACCAGTGTAGCGGTCCACCGACCCCAATGTTTCGCGCGATAAGGGGAAATGTAAGTGGCGGTCCATCGTTATAGACGAGCACTTCGGGTTGGTTCCATCTCAGTTTACCGTGTCTGACGTATGTTAGTTCATCATGCACTTCACTGTGATCTTCAAATACCTCCCGCTTGTAGTGGGCGCCGGCCTCCAATCCAACCACCGACAATCCGGCCTTCGCCAGTTCCGCGGCGATGATCCCGCCCGAAGCCCCAAGGCCAATCACGCAGGCATCTGTAACTTGATGTTTCTGCATACACCTTTATTCGTAGAGGCCCATCAATTGCCATCCTACCCTGCCCGCATTTCCATAATACTTTGGATCGGAAAACATGCCTTCGATTGTGTGTGCGCGAATGGTCGCAAAGAAATCTCCCGCTTCCTTCCAATCTGGAATCTCTCCTCGCTCCGTTTGAGCAAGCTGCTCGTCCTGGTCAGCCTCCGCCAAACCAGTAAACGGACGCTTGAATCGATGCTGACAGAGCTGGTTCAATTGTCGGAGTGCATTCCGATAGTACGTTTGTTGAGACGCATACGAGGTCACCAGCATGTAATCAATAAAGTGTACGACTCTGGCCTCTTTGGCTCCGGGTTTTTGGTCACTGGGGATCAGCCGGGCAGTAACCGCTTCAACGGTGGCGGCTTCTTCCGTCGTGAGAAACTTGATTTGATAGTCTGGTAGCGAGGCTTCTTTAGTAACGGAGGCCGATAGTTTCTCGTCGCCGTGAAAGAGCCGGCAGCCCAGAGCCTGCGGCAGGATCAGGATGAAGGCACTGTCCCGCACAGTTTTTACAAATCCACGGCGTGAAAGTCTTTGCCCTTCTTGATCTGTCTCAGGAGAGTGCACTACTGCCTCGATTGGTTTACTCAATCGGCCGCGCCGGCAAGTAACGCCATTGCCTCCTCGACCGACGCATTGTTATGGATCATCGCACACAGTGCCTTCACCATCGCTTTCGGACGCTCGTAACCCCAAACATTGCGGCCCATTACTACCCCCGCCGCTCCCCCCTTCAAGCTGGACCTCACCATATTAAACAAGCCTCGTTCATCATGTGTCTTGGCGCCGCCAAGGATGAGGACGGGACGAAAGCAATTCTCTGTAACTTGCTGAAAGCTTTCCGGGGGTTCGACGTATTCGGTCTTGATGAAATCGGCCCCCAATTCAACACCAATCCGAGCTGCGAGTCGTATGTTTTCGGCGGTACGGAGTTTGGAGTTGATCAATCCTCCAGGGAGCATCTCCGCCAACAACGGTATCCCCCATGCCTCGCACTGACCTGCTAGCCTCGCGACATTCCCCAATGTCTGGGACTCGAGCGGCGTTCCAGGAAACCCCATACAAGCTATCGCATCAGCACCTAACCGCAGCGCGTCCTCCACCGAATAGAGCACTTCGCATCCGAGCGAGCCCACGTCCGCCAGCTGAGAGCTACCTCCATCCACTCGCAGAATCACCGCAACTGACTTCAGGTCCTGGGAAAACTGCTTCACAATCCCGGGTGTCGTTAGAATCGCATCAGCTCCACCCAGAACCACCTCATCAATGACGGCCGCAGGACGAGCCAGCGCGGGATAGACGTCCAATCCGCTGCCGTGATCCATCGCGACAACCAGACTCCGTCCGTCATCGCGAAAAATCCGGTGCATTCTCCGTTTGCTGAATATAGAATCCTTTGACACGATCATAACTCTTGCAGTCTAATAGCCTCTTTGGAGGCACGACTTAAGGGACGCGGAAGGCGGCTGGGTCCAGGCCGGGCACTTTACGCGTGCCTGCCGATTGTCAAGCCCGGCTCTCAGGAATGCACCGCAGCTGCCAGTCCTTCACCGGGCTTGGTGTAGGCTTTTCGAGGCGGGCTAAAGATATCCATAATTGTGGCTCCCCGTTCACCTGTGCGGACGCCATGTGGGGAATTCGGAGGCGTGTGCCAGAAGTCTCCCTGCTTCATAACAACTTCCTCTCCATTCTGGATCCGCACGCATTCACCCTCCAGCAGATAGCCCCATTGCTCCTCGGGATGGCTGTGGATTGTGGATATCGTGTTGGGCGCGATCTCCGCTAGAGAAAGCATGATGTTCTGGCCAAAAAAGATGTGCGTCGTTACGCCATCTTGAAGCTTGCGCGCCAGACCATCTTCCATTGATTTGAAATACCACTTACTTTGCACGGCTTCCTCCTTTTTCACCTACAGCCATTTTCCAGATCGAATCACCCTTGGTGATCCACAAAAGAGACATCTAGCTTGCGTCGTCACTCGTAACTACCAAGAGGGATAGTAGCTAAGCGTCGAGGGTTCTTAGTTGCCGGCGCATTATCTTGCCGGTGCTTGTCTTGGGCAAGTCAGCTACGAACTGTACCCGGCGAGGCACCTTGTAGGCAGCAAGACGCTCGCGGCAGAATGACAGAATGCTCTCTTCATCCACGTCTGCGCCGGTTTTCAACACTATATAGGCCTTCGCAATCTCCCCCTTAAGCTCGTCGGGTTGACTACCAACAGCCACCATCGCGACTGCCGGATGGGCGGCGACCACTCTCTCGAGTTCAGCAGGATAAACATTGTAACCAGCCGTAAGGATCATATCTTTCTTGCGATCTACGACGAAAATATAACCCTCCTTATCGGTGCGCGCTAAATCGCCCGTGTGTAGCCAACCATCCCGCTCAATTGTCTCTCGCGTGGCACGCTCGTTTCCATAATACCCTTCCATTACGATGGGGCCTCGGATCATCAATTCACCGACTTCATCCTGATTGAGCGTCTGAGTGGCGTCCTCTGTTGCGGCAATGCGTGTCTCAACATAAGGTAAGGCGATGCCAATTGAGCCATGCCGGTTCACGCCATAGAAAGGATGCGTGGTACCAAGGCCAGCAATCTCAGTCATGCCCCAGAGTTCCAATAGTGGACAGCCAAAGCGGGCCTCGACCTCCCGCATTTTGGATACCGGCATAGTCTGCCCACCAACGGTACAGCGGGTGAGCGAAGAGAGATCGTATTTGTTCAGCTCAGGACAATTTAGCAGATACATA
>Ga0209751_10001992_pt1 | contig 20731 bp, 24 predicted proteins | sample RifCSP13_1_FD_184019 | JGI IMG/M metagenome (GOLD analysis project Ga0209751, IMG submission 184019) | Soil microbial communities from Rifle, Colorado - Rifle CSP2_sed 13_1 (SPAdes) (version 2) | ecosystem: Environmental > Terrestrial > Deep subsurface > Rock core/Sediment | place: Rifle... | reverse complement strand
AGCGCCCCGAAGAACAGGCAGTCCGAGGCCAGGAACAGCCACATCGCGAGCTTCGTGTTGGGGAGTCCTGTGCTCGTATCGTGCGAGGCCTCGTGCCGGAGGGTCTCGGCCACCTACGCCTCCTCCGCTCCCGGCTCCATCGCCCAGCCGTACAGCCCGGCCAGGAGCACCACCGCCCCGACTATCGAGAGCCACCAGCCGTACAGGACCCCGTAGCCGACGAGAGGCAGGCCGAGCGCCGCCACGAGCGGGTAGTACGAGGGACCCGGGAGGTGTATGCCGTGCCCCCCGACGTGGCTCTGGTCCTCGGGAGCCGCGCCCGCCTGCACGGGCACGACCTTGCCGCTTTCGTCCTCCGCGTACTTCCGGTGCCAGAGCTCGTCGAGAGAGTGCACCGTCACGACCTCGTCGAAGTTGTGCGGTGGAGGCGGCGAGGTCGTCGCCCACTCGAGCGTCCTCGCGTCCCACGGATCCGCCGGAGCGTCCTTCGCCTTGCGGAAGGACCCGATCGCGTTCCACATGAAGACGAGGATCGAGGCCGCGATCGTGAACGCGCCGATCGTCGACACGAGGTTCCAGAGGTCGAAGCCGTATCCCTCCGGATACGTTGGGATCCGCCGCGGCATGCCTTGCAGCCCTAGCACGTGCATCGGCCCGAACGTCAGGTTGAACCAGATCATCATGAGCCAGAAGTGCAGCTTCCCGAGTCGCTCGTCGAGCAGGCGGCCGAACATCTTCGGCCACCAGTAGAAGAACCCCGAGAACAGCCCGAAGATCGCGCCGCCGAACAGCACGTAGTGGAAGTGGGCGACCACGTAGTAGGTGTCGGTCTGCTGGTAGTCGGCGGGCACGACGGAGTGCGTCACGCCGGAAAGCCCTCCGATCACGAACATCGTGACCGTGCCGATAGCGAAGAGCATGGCCGACGTGAAGCGCAGATCGCCCTTGTAGAGGGTCCCCATCCAGTTGAAGATCTTCACGCCGGTCGGCACCGCGATGATGATCGTCGAGAGCCCGAACGCGGTGTTCGCGACGGGACCGAGCCCAGTAGCGTACATGTGGTGCGCCCACACGCCGAACCCGATGAAGCCGATCGCGATCCCCGAGAACACCACGAACTGGTAGCCGAACAGCGGCTTGCGCGCGAAGACGGGCAGGACCTCGGAGACGATGCCGAACGCCGGGAGGATGAGGATATAGACCTCGGGATGCCCGAACAGCCAGAACAGGTGCTGCCAGAGGAGCGGACTCCCGCCGGCCGCCGGGTTGAAGAAGTTCGTTCCCAGCTCGCGATCGAAGAGCAGCTGGAACAGCGCCACCGTGATGATCGGCAGCGAGAACGCGAGCAGGAACTGCACGACTAGACCCATCCAGATGAAGACCGGCATGCGGAACAGGCTCATCCCCGGCGCACGCATGTTGATGATCGTGACCGCCAGGTTGATCGCCGAGACCGTCGACGCGATGCCGGCCATCGCGAGTCCGAGCGAGTAGAAGCTCATGCCGGGGCTGAGATCCGTCGTGGAGTTCGGCGGATATCCGAACCAGCCACCGTTCGGAGCGCCACCGAGGAGCCAGCTCGAGTAGAGCACCAGGCCGCCCGCGAGGAACGCCCAGTAGCTGAAGGCGTTCAGGCGCGGGAACGCCACGTCGCGGGCCCCGATCATGAGCGGGATCAGGTAGTTGAAGAACGCGGCCGACAAAGGCATCACGACGAGGAACACCATCGTGAGGCCGTGCATCGTGAACAGCTCGTTGTAGGTGCCAGCGTCGATCAGCGTGCTCTCGGGTCTCGCGAGCTGCAGCCGGATGAGCAGCGCCTCCGCGCCGCCGACGATCAGGAAGAGGAACGCCGTGAACCCGTACAGCAGTCCGATCTTCTTGTGGTCCACCGTCGTGAACCAGCTCCAGAAGCCGGTGGTCGCCGTCGGCCTGCGGAGCAGCCCTCGGGGTGTGTCGGCGGGAACGGGCACGCTCGCCATCTACGGCTCCCTCACTCCAGCGTCTCCAGGTAGTCCACGAGCGCCTCGATCTCCTCCTCGGACAGGTTGTAGTCGGGCATGAACGATCCGAGCTTCCTCGCCGGCGGGTCGCGTAGCCAGGCCGCCAGCTCCTCCCGGGTGTTGGGGAAGATACAGCCGGCCAAGCAGTCTCTGCTTGCGACGTGCGTGAGGTCCGGCGCGGTGGAGGCCGCGGTGGAAACCCCCCGGATCGTGTGACACGCAGCGCAGGTGCTCGCGATCAGGTCCCCTGCGATCCCGCTGGGCGCGGCCGCCTCCTCCTTCTGCCCGGCGACCCATGCGTCGAAATCGGCGGGCGAGAGCGCGTCGACCTCGAAGCGCATGAACCCATGCGAGAAGCCGCAGAGCTCCGCGCACTGGCCCGGATACTCGCCGGGCTCGTCGGCCTGGATCGTCATGTGGTTCGTCTTGCCCGGGATGACGTCGGTCTTACCCGCAAGGCGGAACGGCGAGAACGAGTGGATCACCGCCCTGCCGAGCCCGTTGCCGAACTCGCTGCCGGCCGATTCCAAAGTCAGGTAGACCGGGCGGTCGGCGGGGATCACCAGCTCGTTGGCCGTGACGAGCGGCAGGTTGTCGCCCACCTGCATCTCGGGGTCCGTGTAGCGGAACTCCCACCACCACTGGTGTCCGCGCACGGTCACGTTCAGCGCGTTGCCCGGGGGCTCGGCCGCCAGATCGAAGATCGTCGCGACGGTCGGCACGGCGACGCCGGCGAGCACGACCGCCGGCAGGATCGTCCACGCTATCTCAAGACGGGTGTTGCCGTGGATCTGCGGCGGGATGCGCTCGCGTCCCTTCCGATGGCGGTATCGCCACAGGATGTAGAGGATCCCGCCCTCGACGAGGAGGAAGACCGCCGTCGCCACCCAGAAGACCGGCTTGAACAGGGCGTCGATCTTCTCGGCGTAGGGGCCCGCCGGATCCAGCGTGTCCTGTGGCGCGTTGGTGGCGCAGGCGGCGAGGGCGACGGCGGCGGCGGCGAGGCCGACGGCCAGACGGGTCCTCTTCCCGGTCACGCTCCCTCCCCGAAACGAGCTGCGCAGACGCCCGCGAGGCTTTCCGCGGGCGAGGCCGTGGCACTGTACCACCGTTGCTCGGCGCGACGGGTCACACGCCGGCGTACGAATGGAGCCCGACGATCCACAGGTTGACGACGTAGTACGTGACGAGCAACGACACGAAACCGACGAGCGCGATCACCGCCGCCTTGCGGCCTCGCCACCCCGCCGTCGCGCGCGCGTGCAGGTAACCGGCGTAGATCGTCCACGTGACGAACGACCAGGTCTCCTTCGGGTCCCAACCCCAATACCGGGCCCAGGCCCGCTCGGCCCAGATCGCGCCGGCGATCACGGCGAACGTCCAGATCGGGAAGGCGAACGCGATCGTGCGGTAGGCGAGGCGGTCGAGCACCTCGGCCGGCGGCAGGATGCCCTTCGCCGACGAGCGCGTGGCGGCGGGCTCGTCGGCGCCGGAGACGTAGTGAGGAGGCTGCTCTCCCAGATCGACCGAGCCGCCGGCGATCGGCGGCGGCGTCCCGGCGAGCTTGCGCTCCCGGGAGTCCTTGACGAGGTAGAGGAGCGTGAGGACGCCGCCGCCGATCGCGAACAGCGACGACCCGACTATCGCCGCCACCACGTGGATCTTCAGCCAGTAGGAGTTGAGCGCCGGAACGAGGGGGGCCGGTCCCACGTATAGGAACATCACGGCCACGGCCATCGTGAGGACCGAGAACGCGAGCGCGAACCCGCCCACCGCACGCAGGCCGTAGCGACCCTCCAGGACGACGAGGTACACGGCGACGACTAGCAGCGCGAGGAGCGACGAGTACTCGTACATGTTGCCCCAGGGCACCCGCTCGGCCGCGATCGCGCGAGCCACGACCGACACGACGTGACCGGCCAGTCCGGTCCACGCCACCAGCCGCGCGGCGCGCCAAGCCGACTCCCGCCGGAACGCCAGGTGGAAGAAGTACCCCAGCATGGCGGCGAGGTAGGCGAACAGCGCGGCGTTGAACGCGTCGTTCGAGACCCGGGACCAGTCCGCGGCGATCACAGCGCTCCCACCTTTCCGCGCTCCCCCTCCGGAGCCCGAGCGAGCTCCTCGACGAGCTCAACGAACTCCTCCTCGAACCGCGCCCTTTGCTGCAGCGCGAACCCCCCCACCTCGAGCAGCGCGCCGGATCCGTCGGGCTCGGCCCGCACCCATACCTTCCTCCGAGAGCCGTACAGGGCGGGGAGCAGGCCGGCGAGCACGAGGATAGCTGCCACCAGCATCAGCCACACCCCTCGGTCGCGGGACACCTGGAGCACCGTGTACTGGCGGAGCTCGGGGAACGAGATCGTGAGACCCGGCGCGCCGGGGGACGCTGGATCGCCCGTCGCAACGTCGACCGTGAGCCCCTCCCCAACGATCGAGCGCTTCCACTTGCGGAGATCGGCCGTGTCCAGGCCCCCCGGCGTCCGCGGCAGGTCTGCGTGCAGGTTGCCGCGCCAGGCCGTGTAGAAGAGGAACGGGGCATCCGCCTCTGTTGCCGGAGGGAACTCTCCGGTACGCCAGCCCTGGAGGTAGGCGTTCAGGTCGGGCCACAGCTCGAGCTCCAGACCCACCTGTGGCCGGACAGACGGCAGCTCCACGACGCCGTGCCACGGCAGCTGAAGCGGGCTCACGCCCTCCGGCGGCGCGTCCTGCTGGAACTCCACGGCCCCAGAGAAGATCGGCTCACCGTCCATCCGCACCTCGACGACCGGCGCGTAGCCGAAGCCCCACTGGTGGAACCGGACGCCGTCTTCCTCCGCGGGGTGGTTCACGCGGATGTCGGTCCGCTCGACGAACCGCCCGTCGGAGCCGATCAGCTCCGCGTGGGTGACGAAGTCCATGGGGATACCGCTCTCCCGGTAGGTGTCCTCGAAGTCCCGCGCGCAGACCTGGACGCCCGTGTGGTCCTCCCCGAAGTAACGGCCCTCGCGGATGTTACCGTCGTAGTTCACGTGGGCCTCGGTCCAGCACGAGCCCTCGACGATGACGGCGAAGCCGGTGAACCCCGTTCCCTTGCCGAGTACCGCTCCGACGAGGATCAGCAGGAACGACCAGTGGAAGAGCAGGCTTCCGGCCTCACGGCCCAGGCCCTTGTCGGCAGCCAGGGCCGTACCCTCTGTCCGGCTCACGCGGAACCGCCGCCGCCGGAGCACCCGCTCCGCCCGGTCGATCGCTGCGACCGGGTCGGCGGGGACGGCCCGCTCCGCGTGATGGCGGAACCCGTCGAGCTCGCGGGCCTGCTGAGGTCGAGCGCGGAGGTTCCTAAAGAGCGCACGGGTCCGCGGGAGAAGGCACGCGACGAGCGAAACCAGGAGCGCAACGTAGATCGTCGCGAACCAGGTCGACCCGTACACGTCGAAGAGCTGGAAGTTGTCCAGCGCGGCCGCCAGGCGGGGGCTCTCCCGGAAGATCTGGCCCACGCGCGCGGGCGAGTTGATGCGCTGGGGGACCAGCGAGCCGACGAGCGCCCCGAGCGCCAGCAGCAGGAGCAGCACGAGGGCGGTGCGCATCGATCGCAGCAGGCGCCAGCAGGCCGCGAGCACTGCCGGGGGTGTGACGCGCCGGGCCATCAGATCGGCGGGTTGAACCCCTGGATCGCGGGCAGGAGCGGGGCGATGATCCGCGCCCACCAGCCCGTGGCGACGAGGGCCCCGATCGCAACCATCAGCGCACCCGAGAACCCCGCGATCCATCGGTAGTTCCGCTTGATCGCCTCGATCGCCCCCAGCAGTCGCCGCAGCCCGAGACCAACCAGCATGAACGGGACCCCCAGCCCCAGGGAGTAGGAGAAGAGGAGCAGCGCCCCGCGAGCCGCGCCGCCCTGATGAGCCGCGAGCGCCAGGATCCCGGTGAGAACGGGCCCGATGCATGGCGTCCACCCGGCCCCGAAGGCGATACCCAGGGGGAACGCCCCCGCCACACCCGGCCGGACCCTGGAGAGCAGTGGGCGCCGCTCCGCATAGAGCGACGAGGGTCCCCGGCGGATCGCGTAAAGGATCATGAAAGCCCCGACGAGGACGATCACGCCCCCGGCGATCCGCTCTCCCCAGTCGGAGAGCAGGACCCGCCGGAGGGCCGTGCTGGAGGCCCCGAGCGCGGTGAACACGGTCGCGAAGCCGGCGACGAACAGGAGGAGCGGCAGCACCGGGCGCCTCTCCTCCGTCGCGCCGCCGGAGACGAACGAGAGGTAGCCGGGGACAAGTGGGAAGACGCACGGCGAAGCGAACGAGACCACGCCGGCGGCGAAGGCGAGCGCCGGCGCCCACCACGCGGCGAGCCCGGTCTGAACGATGTCTGCGATCACGATCGGTGTTCCAGTCTAGGCAGCATGGAGTTGGTTGCGACCCCGCCCCCCAGCCTCCATAGTGGCGCCGTGCTTGGGACGTCCTCGCCGAGGACGCCGAGGCCGACCCCGGCGGGGGGGCGCGTGCCTCACGGCTATAATCTGCCGGCTCACCACGGACTGATGAGAAAGAGGACATGAAGGCTCCGATCCCGAAGGCCCTCAAGGAGCGGCTCACCCCCGCGGCGCAGCGTCTGTCGGGGCTCATCCGGGACTTCGAGTGGACCTGGACGAAGGCGGTTGTGTTCTCCGTCGGGTTCTCATTCGCGATCCTCATCTCGATGGCCGTCATCCCCTCCTGGTGGCTCTACTACGCCGACCAGCGGCTCGACGGCTGGGATGGGTCGGGCCAGGGCTACCTGATACCGTTCTTCGGATTGGACTGGATCCCCCTGGACGGCTTCTGGCTGAACAAGGTCCGCGACCTGGTCGCGACGGGCCTCATCATCGGGCCGTTCGTCACCTTCCTCGTCGCCGCGGCTCTGCTCCAGAACCACCGGAGGAAGCTGCGGGGACGGTCCGCGGAGCGGCCGGCCGGAGGCTACCGATGACCGCGGGGGTGGTGTAGGTGCCGTTCACTAAGACCGAGGTCGACATCCGCACCGACTACGTCGTCGAGACCGTCGACCCCGCATGGCTCTCGCAGGGCGTGAGGTCGCCCAAACACCTGATGCTCGACCCGGACAACTGCATCCTCTGCCGGGCCTGCGAGGACGTCTGCCCGTGGAACTGCATCTATATGATGTCTACGGAGATCGTCGAGGGCGCCGCCGACGAAGCGGTCGAGGCGGAGGTGAGGGGAGCGACGGCGATCTTCGTGGTGGACGACAACGCCTGCACGCGGTGCTCCGTCTGCGTGGATCGTTTGCCCCACCGACACGTTGTACTACGCGCGGCTGCCCGAGGGATCGGGCGGCGTGCGGCAGATGGCCGAGGTTCCCGAGTCGCAGGCAGCCGAGGCGGACTAGGGAACGGACGCGAGGGGGTAGGGGGACACTTGAAGCTCAAGCCGCCGTCGCCCATGGAGCTGCTGGACCGGGTGCGCGACACCGAGGTCTGGAAGTCGATCTTCCGGCCGGGCTCGATCTTCCGGAGGGGCTACAAGGACACGTCCCGGGACCGCGCGCTCGCGACGATGAATAACGTCCTCTACCACCTCCACCCGACCAAGATGAAACGGCACGGGCTGAAGCTGACCTACACCTTCTGCCTGGGCGGCCTCTCGTTCTTCCTGTTCATCCTTCTCACGGTCACCGGCATCTTCCTGATGTTCTTCTACCGGCCGACGGCAGACGTCGCTTCGGCCCAGGCCTACGGCGACATGCAGGCGATCCGCACGACGGTGTTCTTCGGCGACCTCGTCCGGAACATCCACCGGTGGGGCGCCCACCTGATGGTGCTCTCCGTGACGCTGCACATGGCGCGGGTGTTCTACACCGGCGCATACAAGCCGCCGCGCGAGTTCAACTGGGTGGTCGGCGTCGTCCTGCTGTTCCTCACGCTCGGGCTCTCGTTCACGGGATACCTGCTTCCGTGGGACCAGTTAGCGATCTGGGCGGTCACGGTGGGCACGAGCCTCGGCGGCTATGCGCCACTCATCGCGAGGCAGGCGAACTTCCTGCTTCTCGGCGGCGCGGTGGTTGGGCCGAACACGCTTCTCCGATGGTACGTCCTTCACGTGCTGGCCTTGCCCTTCGTGATCGTGGTCTTCATGTCCGTCCACTTCTGGCGGATCCGCAAGGACGGCGGGATCTCGGGACCGCTGTAGGAGAAGATATGCCGCGAGACGAGACGCCGCTCGATCAGGAGACCCTCGACAAGGTCCTGGAGGCCGAGCTCGCCAAGGGTACCGACCGGCGCGTGGCCGAGGGCCGCGCGCGCTCGGCCGCAGTTCGCGCCCATCGGGAGAAGACGGGCGAGACGCCCGCCGCTCCCACGCCGGCGGCCCCGGCAGCGGCACCTCCGGCAGCGGCACCTCCGGCAGCGGCACCTCCGGCAGCGGCACCTCCGGCAGCGGCACCTCCGGCAGCGGCACCTCCGGCAGCGGCACCTCCGGCGGCTCCGGCGGCGGTCGCATCGGCCGCGCCGCTTCGAACCGCCCCCATGCCCACCGGAAACGTCCCGGCGCCGAGGAAGGGCGTTCCGGAGAAGCACCGCCTCCTTGCCCTCGTGCCGCCGGAAGGGATCCAACGTGTAGAGCGCGAGCAGGGTGACCGGATCAACGTGTTCCCACACCTGTTGATCGAGGAGTTCATCGCCCTGCTTGTGGTTCTCGCGGCCCTCACGGTCTTCTCCACGTTCGTGAACGCTCCTCTTCGTGAGCTTGCGAATCCCAACCTCACTCCGAACCCGTCGAAGGCGCCCTGGTACTTCCTCGGCCTCCAGGAGCTCCTGCGGTACTTCCATCCGATGATCGCCGGCATCACGATCCCGAGCTTCATCCTCGTGGGGCTCGCCGTGGTGCCCTACGTCGACCGCAATCCGAGCGTGAAGCCCGGCGACCGCAAGATCGCGATCACGCTGTTCACGATCCTGTTCATGTTCGGCGCGACCGTCACGATCATCGGGTCGTTCTTCCGCGGCCCCGGCTACAACTGGATCTGGCCGTGGGCGCAGGGAGTGTTCTTCGAGCTATGAGCGCGCTCGGCCTTTCCACCGGAACCCTCGCCGCCCTCGTCGTCATGGTGGTGGTCGACCTGTTCGCGATCATCTTAGGCCTCTCGTTCCTGCGGGCCCGCCGCGCGCAGCGCGAGGCGGAAGCCGCCGCGTCCGTGCCGGTCGCGGAGCGCACCCCTCCGGCCGCGGCGCCGAAGCCCGTCGCCCGCCGGGACTTCCTTCGGCGGTCGCTGCTCGGCTCGCTCGCCGTGTTCGGGGCGCAGTTCGGCGCGGCGACGATCGCCTTCCTCTGGCCGAACCTGAAGGGAGGGTTCGGCTCGAGGCTCAGGCCCGGCAAGCTCGCGGACATCATCGCCGAGATCGAGGCGGCAGGCGGGCAACCCTTCTACTTCGGACAGGGCCGTTTCTACATCGTCAAGTACGACGCGAAGGGCGTCGACGAGGAGTACGGCGTCGACTACGTCGCCGACGGGGTCGTGGTCGAGGGGGTCATGGCCCTGTACCAGCGGTGCGTCCACCTCGGATGCCGCGTGCCGTTCTGCGACACCTCGAAGTGGTTCGAGTGCCCCTGCCACGGCTCCAAGTACAACCAGGTCGGCGAGTACGAGCTCGGCCCGGCGCCGCGCGGCATGGACCGCTTCCCGATCACGCTGGAGGGCGAGGAGCTGGTCGTCGACACGGCCACGGTCATCCTCGGCCCCCCGCGCGGAACCGACACCACCGGCAAGGGCATCGAGGGCCCGTTCTGCGTCTGATGCTCGCGCTCACGACCGCGCAGGGCGTCATCCTCGCCGTCGGTGGCGCGATCTTCGTCGCAGTGGCGATCGGCGCGCTCTCGATCCGGGGCAGGATGCGGGCCGAGAGACCCGACGTCCCGCGGGCGATGCGGCCCGGGCCGTCGGACCCGGACCTCGAGACCCCGCTGCTCAACCGGCTCCAGGGTTGGGGGGTCGTGCTGGTCACGTTCTTCGTGATCTGGATACCGCTGGTTTGGCTCCAGGAGCCCTCGATCAATCAGGAGCAGGAAGGTGACATCAAGGGGCTAGCGATCGAGCGTGGACGCGCTGCCGTCGAGCTCTTCGGAGAGGAGAACCAGCTGGGGGTCGGCTGCGTCCGCTGTCACGGCCCGGAGCTTCGGGGAAGCAAGATCATCGCCGGCGGCCTCGTCTACACGACGCCGAACCTGACCAACGTCTGCGGCGGCCCGAACACCGGGCACGCGGCGATCAAGAGTCTCGCGGACCTAAGGAGCACGATCGAGCAGGGCCGGCCCGGCACGCCGATGCCCTCGTGGAGCATCAAGTACCAGGGCGCGCTTCACGACCAGCAGATAGAGGACATCGTCCAGTACCTCATCCACGTGAACGAAGAGAACGTGCCTTTCGATCAGAACGTGTGCGTCAACAAGGAGGCCGCGGAAGCGGCCGCTACGCCCAGCCCGAGCGCATGAACGAGACCTGCGTCGGCTTCGAGATCGCCTGCGACGTCCTGCTGAAGGGCGCCGGCGTCGTCGTAACCGGCGTCGTGCTCTTCATCGGAAGCGTCTACCTGATGCTCACGCTCATCCTCGGGCGCTGGATGGGCTACCTCTTGCTGATGGTCGCCTTCTCGGGCTGGATGATGCTTCTGTCCTCCCTATGGATATTCGGGTACTGGTCCCAGGGGCCGGGTACCCCGGTGAACCTAGGGCCTCGCGGCGCTGAGCCTGCATGGGTCGTCCTCGAAGCGGGCGTGGAGTCTGGGTCCCAGGAGTTCCCCGAGATCGAGAGCTACCCCGGAGCGCCGTGGGAGGAGCCGGGGCTCGCGCTCGCTTCGGCGAAGCAGAGCGTGACGAGCGCCGTCCAGGACTTCTTCGCCGCGGTCGTGAACGAGGAAGGGGGCATGGAAGTCCACGAGCCGGGCGCGATCCAGCCGACCGATTTCACGGTCGAGGACGTCGCTTTCGCGACATCCGCCGACGGTGGGACCCCGCTCGCGGCCGCACGCGCCTTCTATTCGGGGGGCGGTCCGGCCGTGACGGTGCTGCTCAAGCACGACAGCGGCAGCGTCCCGCGCTACTCCTGGATGTTCCTGGGGGCGTCGGTCGTTCTGTTCGCCGTTCACCTGCCCCTGCTGGACCGCGCAGAGGCGCGGCGCAAGGAGATCCTCACCGGCGGCACCGCGCCGCCCTGGTACGGCCCGGCATAGGAGACGAGGTGCTCGGACAGATCGAAATGCCGCTGATCGAACAGGGAAGCGTCCAGTTCATCCTGTTCGGCGTCATGATGCTCGTGATCTTCATCGGTCTCTGGATCACGATCTCGAAGTAGCGGGCGTCAGGCCTCCGCGACCGCGCCACCCTGTCCCTTCACGTCCGCGAGCGCGGCCTTGCGCTGCTCGTAGAAGGCCAGGATCTGGAGCTCGATCGCCAGGTCCACCTTCCGCAGAGAAACCCCCTCAGGCACCGAGAGGATGACGGGCGCGAAGTTCAGGATCGATCGAACCCCGGCCGCAAGGAGGAGGTCGGCGACCTCCTGGGCGGCTCCCGCCGGCGTGCAGATGACCCCGATCGCGACGTCGTGCTCGCCCACGATCGCAGGCAGGTCCTCCACGCTGCGGACCACCAGCCCACCCACGACCTCCCCGACCTTGCTCGGGTCGGAGTCGACCAGCGCCTCGGTCCGAAAGCCCCGCTCGGCGAATCCCCGATAGTTCGCGAGCGCGTGACCGAGGTTCCCGACACCTACTATCACCACCGGCCAGTCCTGGGTGAGCCCCAGCTCTCGTCGGATCTGGTGGATCAGGTAGGCGACGTCGTACCCGACTCCGCGCGTCCCGTAGGAGCCGAGGTGGGAGAGGTCCTTTCGAACCTTCGCCGAGTTCACGCCGGCGGCCTCGGCCAGCGATTCGGACGAGACGGTCGCCGCGCCGCCCTCGGCCATCTCGACCAGCGCACGCAGGTACAGCGGCAGCCGGGCAACGGTCGCTTCAGGGACCGGACGTTCCCTCACGCAGGGAGCCCCAGGGCGGACACGGATGGATCGTAGCTCGCGACCAGGGCGTTCTCAAATGCACTAGCGGCCCGCCGCTCGGGCTCCCACGGCCGCGGCCAGAAGGTCGGCGTCCACCGTCACCTCGAACAGCTCGGCGCCGTCCACGAGCACCACGGGCACGCGCAGCCCGTAGCGAAGCTCCAGCTCGTCGTCCCCCTCGACGTTCACCTCGTCGAACTGGAACGGAGTGCGCGCCGCGACGGCGAAGATGACCTCCCGCGCTCGGTCGCACAGCCCGCACCGCGGTCTCGAGTACATCACGACCCTGGCCGACACTCGAGTGATGGTATCGCCGCGGGGTGGTACAACGGCCGGATGCGCGAGGGGGACCGCTCCGACCGGGAGCTGCACGACGGGTTGGCCCGGGGAGACCGGGCGGCCTTCGAGGCGCTGTACCGCCGATACGCGCCGGCCGCCTACGGCGTGGCGCTTCGCGTGACCGGCCAGCCCGCGCTCGCCCAGGAGGTCGTCCACGACGCGTTCCTTGCCCTGTGGCGCGCACCCGAGGCCTACGACCCGGCGCGAGGTCCGTTCCGAGGCTTCTTCCTGGCTCTGGTTCACCACCGCGCGGTGGACACGGTCCGGCGCGAGGATCGCATGAGGAAGCGGGGGGAGCGCGCTGCGAACCTCGAGCCCCTGACCGGCGAAGATGTAGCGGAGGAGATCGTGGACGACACGGAGCTCGCGGAGCGCCGTCGACATGTCCGTGGCGCCCTCGCCGACCTCCCGTCGGAACAACGGACGGTGCTCGAGATGGCCTACTTCGGCGGCCACACTCAGGCCCAGATCGCTGAGGAGCTCGGCATCCCTGTGGGCACCGTGAAGACGAGGACCTTCGCGGCGATACGCAAGCTCCGCCGGGCGCTCCTCGGAGAGGACTAGATGGACGAGCACGAGCGGCTGAGAGAGCTCGTGGGGGCCCATGCCCTGCGGAGCCTTCCGCTCGAGGAGGTCCGCGAGGTGGTGGAGCACCTCCCGGCGTGCCCTAGCTGCCGCGAGCTGCTAGCGGAGCTCGAGACGCTCGCCGGAGAGCTCGCGCTAGCCGCGCCCCCGGTCGCGCCGCCACGCCTTCTCCTCGCGCGGATCCATAGGTCGGTCGAGGCGGCGCCGCGCCGACGACCAATCTCGATGTTCGCCGCAGCGGCGGGCATCGTCGCGGTCGTGGCGATGGGAGCGGTCTCGATGATTGCGATGCAGCGAGCGTCCCGGATCCAAGATCGCGCCGGAACTCTGGGAGACGCCGTGCAGGCGATGAGCGTGTTCGGCACGACGGCGTTCCCGCTCCGCGACGGAGGCGCCGACGGGAGCGAGCTCGTCGGCGTCACCGGCCCCGAGCTCAAGCACCTCTACCTGGTCGGCGAGCACGTTCCAGATCCCGCACCCGGCAACGTCTACCGGCTATGGCTCGAACGGGGAGGCGACTTTTTCCTCGCCGCCGAGTTCGTCCCTGAGGAGGGCGTGGTGGTGCTCGAGGTCGTCGTCGATCCGACCGGCCTCGACCGGCTCCTGGTCACCGAGGAGTCGGCATCCGAGCGGACGGACACGCCGGGCGGCGTGCCCCGATGGTCGACCTCGCTGTCCTCGGAGGCCTAGATTCAGAGCTGGGCCAGGCCGCGCAGCGCTAGGAGCGACCCGATCGCCACGATCGCGGCGGCCGACAGCACCGGCGCGACACGTGTTGCTTGCGTCCAGGAGCGCCGGGCCGCGAGCTCGCGGGCGCGGGTCGCGGCAAGCCCGACACCGATCAGCGAGCCGGCCAGCCCAAGGCTGAACCCCGCGATCAGCACAAGCCCGAACGCGACACGGTGCAGCGCCGCGGAGGCGAGGAGCACGACGAGCGCCGTCGGCGACGGAAGTATCCCGCCGGCCGTGGCGAGCGCGAGCATGCCCCGCCGCGAGAGCGGCCGGTGCTGATGCTCGTGCTCGGCATGGTGCCCGCTCCTGCGTCTTAGCGCCGCCACCCGAACTACGAGCATGCGCGCTCCGAGGGCGACGGCCACCGATCCGGCGAGCAGCCCGAGCCACGGATAGACCCGCTCGGGCGGGAAGAGGCGTTCGGCCGAGATCACGACGAGCCCGAGCGCGACGACCGAGGCGGTGTGCATCGCGGCCACCGCCGCGCCCATCGCTACCGCGTCCCGCGACGTGGTCCTCGTGCCGACGAGGAAGGCGGCCATGAGGGCCTTACCGTGGCCCGGGCCCATCGCGTGAAGCGCGCCGAAGGCGATCGACAGGAGGAAGGAGGTGGCGACGACGGCGGCCGAGATGTCGCCTCGCGCGACCAGGCCCACGAATCCGTCCGCTCCGGGGACCCCGGCGGGCGCCTCCTCCGTCGGCAGCGAAGCGGCGGCTCCTCCCCGCTCATAGGAGAAGGTCGCCGCACGCACGTCGAGGGTCTCCGAGAGAAGGTCTCTCGGGTAGGACGTTAGCGCTCGGCTGACGCTCTCCGCCGGAACCGTCGATCCTCGCAGCGCGACCCCGTCACCCGCCGAGACGACGACCTCCCGCCACCCGATCCGGTCTGCGAAGTTGCCGTCGGCGAACCGCACCTCTGCCGACGCCGGCGAGGTCACCGAGAAGATCCCCTCGAACCGGAGCACGTCGAGCCCGGCCTGGCCTGGTCGCAACTCGGCCGAGGCCGAGCGCACCACAGGCTGCGCTGCCCGGCCGTCCACGACGATCTCGAGCTCGTGCGCGACACGACCGGCCGTGAGCACCGCCCAGTCCGAGAGCTCGGCGGTCTCGGGTGCGCCGTCGCCGTCGGCGTCGACCGTGGACAGCTCCTGGAACGTGGGGATCTCGGCCATGTCGATCACGTACTCGATCCGGATCTCCCCAGGCAACACCCGGATACCACTGAACAGGTTGAGCGTGAAGTTGCCCAGCGGATGTGCCGACGCCACGGCCGCCGGAAGGACCAGCAACGCAAGCGCGAGAGGGACGACCGCGAGGAGCCGCCTCATCGTCCGCCCTCGAGACGTTCGAGCACGCGGGCAGCCGTTCCCGCGTGCAGGATCGAGAATCGCGGGTTAACCTCGAGCGCCTCGCCGAGGAGGCGCCGCGCGGCGCCGCCGTGGCCGAGCCCGCGCTCGATCATCCCGGCATGGAACAGGAACAGCGCATTGCGCGTTCCGAGCCGGAGCGCGCGAGCGGCGTAAGCGCGCGCTTCCTCGTCCCGGCCGTTCGCGTGGAGCGCCCAGGCGAGCGCGTCTGCAACGTGCACGCTCTTGCGCCGTTCCCATTCCGCACGCGCGGCGGCGAGCGCAGCGGCCGGGTTCCCATGATCGGCATCGAAGAGCGCCAGCTCGAGGTCCACGTTGACCCCGTTGGCGGCCGCCAGCAGCTGCTGCGCTCGGACGAGACCCTCGAGCCGGCGAGCGTCCTCCGTCCGGCCGGCGACGGTCTCCAGATCGACGATCGCGACGACGAACTCGGGAGCCGGATACCGCTCGATCACCCGCTCGTAGAGGGCTATCGCCTCGTCGATCCGGCCGCGCGCCCACGCCACCCTCGCCAGTCCCGCCAGCGAGGGAACGTGATCGGGCGCGGACCCCAACGCCCGCCGGTAGGCGCCGGTGGCCGCGGCGACGTCGCCGGCGTTGAATCGCAGCTCGCCCAGCTGGAAGCCTGCCCACGCCGCGTCCGCCGGCGTGCCGGCGGCGTCCAGGGCGGCCTCCATGGCACGCGCCGCGCCCGGGACGTCGCCCTGAAGCTCGAGCGCGTAGGAGACTCGGGCGTAGGACGCGAGGTTGGGCTCGGTGTCGACCATCCGCTGGAACGTGCGGAACGCCCGCCGGTACTGACCGAGCTCGAGCTGGGCGTCACCGAGCACGCCGTACGCGTCCGCGTCGTAGGGGTTCGCCGCGACCGCAAGGCGGCCCCACCGCAGCGCTTCGTCGAACGCGTGCCGCGAGAGAGAGAGCGCGCCCATCCCTAGCATCGCGTCCACGTTCGTGCGATCGAGCGCGAGCGCGCGCCGGAGCGCCTCCTCGGCCCGCGGGTACGAACTCGGGTCGTACGTCACGCGCGCGACTTGGACCTCGGCCAGACCCAGGGCGGCCAGCGCTCTGGGGTCGTCGGGCCGCTCCCTCACTCGAGCTCGAAGCGCTCCGATCCCGCCGCTCATGTCCCAGGCGAGCGACGCAATCGCGTGTCCTCCGGGATCGATCGTGCCCGATAGGGGATCGCGTCGATCGAGGAAGAGCGCCCCCGTGAGGAGGAGTGCAGCGGCGAGGGCGAGCGTGGCGGCTCCGCGGGCGGCGGCCGAGAGGGGCCCGGCGTTCAGCCGGACCCCTTCCCCAACCGCCGTTCCCCGTACTGCCACCTCAGTGCGGTTCGGTGTCGGAGCCGGAGTGCGGGAGCGCCAGGTAAGGGAACTCGTCCAGGAACGGGACGTCGTTCTCGCCGACCCCGTCGCCGAGATCGTTCGGACCGCCTGCCAGCTCGCCGGCAACGACCTGAAGCGCGACGTCGATGATGTCGTCGGACAGGCGTCGGCCGTTCGGGAACCCTGCCGCGTCGCCGCCGATCACGCCCAGAGTGGAGCAACCTCCGCCGCACGGTGGGATCGACATGTTGAGCCGCAGCTGCTCGCTCGGCGTGACGCCGTCGGGCTTGTTCACTCCGGTGACGCCGGTCAGGAACACCGCGATCAGGTCGTCCCGCTGGATCCCGGGGTCTCCCGATGTGTCGGGGATGTCCAGCCCGTAGATCGCGTTCAGCAGGTGCGGCACCTCGGGGTCATTGACGTACTGCAGGAACTGGCCATCGCCTGCGGGCGGCGACGCGTTCCACCGATCCTTGAGCCCGACCGGGATCACGACCTCGTTCACGAGAGGCATGCCCAAACGCGAGACCTGCACCGTCTCGCCCTTGTAGCTCTGCTCGCCCTTGGTCGTCTGCACCCGCATGCTCGGCCTGGAGGCGGTGCTCCACACGCCGATGATCGGGTTCTCGTCCGCGTCGCCACCCTCGGCGAGCCGGCCCCTCGGGACCTGGAGGGCCATGGCGCTCACGTTGAAGCCGGCGAGGGTGTCGTCGTCGACCTCCGAGAGATCGAGGCCGTACAGGAGATCGAAGACCCGAAGGTCGAGGAAGAACGGGTCGTCGGCCTGCCCAACCCACGTCCTGCCGCTGTGGGCGCCGAAACGATACACCGCCTCTTCCGACAGCGCAGTGTAGTCGGGCATCGACGCGTCGCCGACGTGGCTCGGCGCGGCCATCGCGTCGTCGACGAGCGTGCGACCGAACCCCGCGTCGACGTTGATCCTCCGCAGGTCGTAGGTCTGGTAGAAGTTCAGGTTCTCGTCGTCGAGCGACGTCACCGGGCCCGTGTTGTAGAGGAACGTGCCCTTGGTCCGGTAGTGGTTAGCGAACTTCCAGCGGTAGATGATGTCGGCCACCGCATCGTGGTCGTTGTCGATCCGGATGTCGTAGTTCGTGTCCTCCGCCCACGCGTAGAAGTTCGGTCCGCCGGCAGGCTCCTGGAACGGGATCCAGGCGCTGATCAGCGTCGCCGTGTTCGGTCGGTCCGGCGACACGAACGCGTAGACGTCGGTGTTGTCCACCTGTGGATCGGCCGCGACGAGCGGCGCCTCGCGGTGGCTCGACGCGCCGCCGGTGAGCGGTGCGAGACCCGCGAACGCCCCGGCGCCGATCGCGACTGAGATCGCGACGCCGAGCGCCCGCCGGCGCATGCGAGTGCTGGTCAAGGTCGTACCTCCCTTTCTTCAGAAGAACGATCTCTCGACCGTCGCATGCGTCCGCCTGCCCCTTCGCGGGAGACGCGCCATCGCTCACCCCCTCTAGCGACGGTCACGACCGTGCTTCGCAGCCCGAGGGAGGGCGGATCACTCGGGATCGGGCGATCGCCGCCCGCGGATCAGATCGCCGGATGGCGCTTGGAGGCCTTGAGGAACCCCCAGAACATGAGTGCGATCCCGGCCGCGAGACCGGCCGAGAAGAGCGGGACTATCTCGAAGCCCGCCCCGATCCCCGACGCGGCTGCGACGACGGTCGCGCCGACGGCGATCCAGACGGTACCGAGGAACCGCTCCCGAAGCTCCCGGCGGCCTCGCATCCCGAGTGCGGACAATACGCACCCGCCCACCAGGAGCAGGTAGGCGGGGTAGGCGTAGTACTGAGCCAGACGGTAGGGCAGGCTCCCGTCGCCGAACACCTCCTTGCCGAGCGGCAGGTCGCCAGCGAGCTGCCGAACATCGAGAGCCGCCGTCTGGATCTGCGACGAAGCGAAGGCTGTCAGGAAAATGAGGCCGAGCACGAAGACGTGAACGACGGTGTCCCGCCGAAGGAGGATGTAGAGCTCGCCGACCGCCAGGTAAGGAACGTTCAGGATCGCCCCCAGGAGCCAGTAGATCCGGAACTCCGCTCCGCTCCAGCCGTCCAGGACGCCGAAGAGCATCGCCAGGGAGGCGGCCCCATACATGGACATCGCGAGGGCCCACAGCAACTGGTACGGCCGGCGCCGCTCCACGAACCGCCGGACGAGGAGGCCGGCGAAGACGAGCGCCACGACGGAAGCCACCAGCGGAAACACCCACATGCGCAGGAGCATACGCGGCCGGGTGCGCCACGTGGCTACAATCCCAGGTCGTGAGCGACGATCCCCCGAGCCTTTCCCCCCGGCTCCTCTTCTCAACCGCCGCCTTCTACGGCGTCCCGCTCCGAACCGCTTTCCGCCACATCGCGGAGGCCGGATTCGGCTCTGTCGAGGTGATGGTGACTAAGGACCCCGACAGCCAGGAGCCCGAGCGGATCCGGGCCCACGCAGAGGAGTTCGGGCTCTCCGTCGAGGCCGTCCATGCGCCGTTCCTCTTGGTTGCCCGGCGGGTATGGGGAACAGACCCCGTGGAGAAGATCCGGCGGGCCGTCGAGGTCGCCGAGGCCGTGGGCGCGCGGCTCGTCGTCGCCCATCCGCCGTACCGATGGCAGGTCGGCTATCGCTCCTGGCTCGCCGACCGGCCCGAGGAGCCGTCCACGAACACGAGCATCCTGATCGCGGTCGAGAACATGTTCCCCGTGCGTGTCGTCGGGCGCGCAGGGGTCCGGTTCCACTCCGGGCAGGACCTCGAGGCGCTCGAACGGCTCCCCCACGCGGTCTTCGACACGAGCCACGCGGCCGTGTCGGGTCTCGATCTCGTCGAGACGTACAGGAGGCTCCGACCCAACCTCGTGCACGTCCACCTCTCCGACAACGCGGGGAAGGGATGGGACTCGCACCTCCCGCTCGGACAGGGCGTGCTCCCGGTCGCGCGCCTGCTAGAGGACATGGCGACCGACGGCTACGCGGGGACGATCTCGCTGGAGCTCAACCTCGGGCAGTTCTCCAACGACGAGCGCGCGAGTCACGAGGTGCTCGTCAACCAGCGGATGTTCTGCGAGGAGTACCTGCCTCTAGAGACTGCCTAGCGCGGGTCCCAGGGCCTTATCGTAGCCACGGCCTCCCCGGATTCCTTCCATCCCGGAACATCCGCGTAGAGCTCGAGCTCGATGCCGTCGGGATCCTTGATGTAGAGGCTGTGCGAGACGCCGTGGTCGCTCGAGCCGGTGATCTCGGCCCCGGCGTCCGCGAGCCTCCTGAACGCGGCGCGGACGTTCTCGTCGGACGGCAGTCGTATCGCGACGTGATACAGCCCCACGCCGTGCGGCGGTGGCTGAGGGGCGTCGTCCCCCATCGCCTGGAGGGCGAGGTCATGGTGGTTGTCGCCGGTAGCCGTGAAGAACGCCATCACTCCTCCGATCTCGGCGACCTTCGTGAACCCGAGCAGTTCGTAGAACGCACTGGAGCGCTCCAGGTTGCGGACCCGGAGCACCACGTGACCTATCTCCTGGGGCTCGATGTCGGTCATCTGCGGTCCCCTCCCCTCTGCTAGCCTCCGCCCCGTGCGTCGGTTCACGGCCATCACCCTCGTCGTGCTCATGCTGCTGCTCGTCGCCGCGGCCGTCTACCAGCTCGTCCTCGCCCGCCGCGACGTCCGGTACCCGGGCCCGGTCCCCGGGACGCCCCTCCCGACCGCCGCGGCAACACCGTCGGACATCCCGGTCGAACCGTAAACCTCGCCGAGCAGTCGTGACTTGGTGGTGCATGAGGACGAACGCATGAGGGTGGATCCCCCATTCCGTGACCTGTACGAGCGTGAGTTCGAGGCGGTCTTCCGCTCGTAGATCGACGGACTCGTCGAGGTCGCGCACGCGCGGCTCGGCGGGACCGGGATCCCGATCGCGCTCGGCGCGGAGGACCGCTGCGACGGGTGTGAGATCCTCGACGAGGGCAGGGGGCACCGCACGGTCACGCGCGGCTCCACCGGCGGTTCCGGTTCGCCGGTCGCGACTTCGACCTCTGGGTCGAGCTCGGGACCCGCGAGATCACACTCGAGCAGCCCGCCCGCGTGAACGACGTTGTCGCCACGCTCGAGATCCTCGCACCGGACTAGGAGAGCGTGAGTACATCGCCCTGGCGCACCCCGAGGGTATCCGACGCGCTGCCCCGGTTCACAGCGATCGCGACGTGTCCCTGCGAGTCCTCGATCGCGACAAGCTCTCCCTCCGACACGTCGCTGAAGGTGTCGGCGCGCCGGACGAACAGATCGCCGACGCGGAAGGCTCGAGCGAGCCCGGCCTCCTCGAGCGCCGGCGGATGGATGTTCAGCTCGACGTTGCCG
>Ga0209751_10001990_pt1 | contig 20735 bp, 16 predicted proteins | sample RifCSP13_1_FD_184019 | JGI IMG/M metagenome (GOLD analysis project Ga0209751, IMG submission 184019) | Soil microbial communities from Rifle, Colorado - Rifle CSP2_sed 13_1 (SPAdes) (version 2) | ecosystem: Environmental > Terrestrial > Deep subsurface > Rock core/Sediment | place: Rifle... | reverse complement strand
ATTAACAACACGGTCAATCCGGCTTTCCAGCCAAAAATTCGCATGGCGTTGGTAGCGCCGGCATTTTTGCTTCCGCGATCTCTGATATCAATACCGAAAAATGCTTTACCAATCCAAACAGAGGTGGGTATTGAGCCAATTAAATAGGCAAGTATCAGAATGCCAATATTATAAACAATGTGCATTAAGAACTTTAAATAGATATTGGGCTGCAAATATATGCATAAAAACTCTACCTGCAACAGGTATTTATACCTATTTTGCAGATTATATAATATAAAAGCCTCTATTTCAAATAAATAGAGGCTTTTAATAAGACTTAAATATTGGGGCCTGAAGATATAAGTGCCTGACCTGTAGATGTATCTGTGAATTGTTCAAAGTACTTGATATACCTTGCCGAGAGATCCTTTGCTTTCTTTTCCCAGATTGACTTATCGGAATAGGTGTCACGGGGATCAAGGATACTATTGGAAACATTCGGGAGACTAACGGGAATTGTGAGGTTAAGGTAGGGGATATGAGCAGTTTTGACCGTTTCGATGGAGCAGTTGAGTATTGCGTCAATAATGGCACGTGTTTCCCTGATCGAGATCCTTGTACCTGTACCGTTCCATCCGGTATTAACGAGATAAGCCTTTGCATGATACTGGTCCATCTTTTTTGCCAGCTCGGTGGCATAATAGGTGGGATGAAGTGTGAGAAAAGCCTCACCGAAAGCCGGGGAGAAGGACGGAACCGGTTCGGTTATTCCGCGCTCGGTACCGGCAAGCTTGGATGTATATCCGCAAAGGAAATGGTATTGTGCCTGGTTACGGTCGAGAATGGAAACCGGAGGAAGTACACCAAAAGCATCTGCCGAAAGGTAAATAATTTTGTTCGCATGCCCTGCCTTTGACGGCAGTACTATTTTACTTATATGGTAAATAGGGTAGGAAACCCTTGTGTTTTCTGTGATCGAACAGTCGGCGAAATCAATCGATCTGTCCGCACGGACGGTTACATTCTCGAGCAAAGCATCGCGCCTGATCGCCCTGTAAATATCAGGCTCATTTTCCTTGCTCAGGTTAATGGTTTTGGCATAACAGCCTCCTTCGAAATTAAAAATACCCTGGTCATCCCATCCGTGCTCATCGTCCCCGATAAGATACCTTTTCGGATCGGCCGAGAGTGTTGTCTTCCCTGTTCCCGAAAGACCGAAAAACAAGGCTACATCTCCTTTTTCGCCAACATTGGCCGAACAGTGCATGGAGGCCATTCCCCTAAGCGGGAGATAATAGTTCATCAGGCTGAATATTCCCTTTTTCATTTCACCACCGTACCACGAACCACCCACAACGGCAACTTTCTCGGTAAGGTTGAATAATACAAAAACATCCGAATTCAGGCCCTGCTCTTTCCATTTCGGATTGGTGACCTTGGAGCCGTTAAAAAAAACAAAATCGGGTTCGCCAAAATTAGCCAGTTCAAAATGCGAGGGCCGGATGAACATATTGGTAACAAAGTGTGCCTGCCAGGCCACTTCCATAATAAATCTGACCTTTAAACGGCTGTTGGCATTTGTTCCGCAAAAAGTGTCCACGACATACAATCTTTTTTTACCGGAAAGCTGATTGATTACCAGGTCTTTGCAATGTTTCCAAACATCCTGGTTGATAGGCCGGTTAATTACACCATCCCACCAGATTGTATTCTCTGAAACAGAATCTTTAACAAAATACTTGTCTTTTGGGGACCGTCCGGTAAAAACCCCGGTTTTCACAGCAATGGCACCTGTGTTGGTTTGAATTCCTTTTTCAAATCCGTCCAGCGCGGGATCAGTCTCATAGTCGAACAGATCCTGATACGTCGGATTATAGATCACTTCTTTCACATCACTGATGCCATACTTGGCCAATTGGTTTGGGCTGATAAAGCTCATTTGGTCAATTAATTATTGGTTTATACTTAAATCGAAATCAGGCAAAGATATAGTTTTTGTCATAAAAAAAACCGCCGGTTTCAAAACTGGCGGTTTTAATTTTCATGATCGCCGGGATTACCTGGCAGCCTTGATTGCAGCCTGTGCTGCAGCCAATCTGGCAATAGGAACCCTGAATGGGGAACAGCTTACATAAGTTAGCCCTGTTTTATAGCAGAATTCCACCGAAGCAGGATCTCCGCCCTGTTCACCGCAAATACCCACTTTCAGATCGGGACGTGTATTGCGTCCTTTTTCCACGGCCATTTTAATCAGCTGTCCGACACCATCCTGATCGATGGTCTGGAACGGGTCGGCAGACAACATCTTATAGTCAAGGTAATGATGAAGGAATCCGCCAATATCATCACGGCTGAAGCCGAAGATCATTTGCGTAAGGTCATTGGTACCGAAAGAGAAAAACTCGGAAGATTTGGCCATACGATCGGCCAACAGGCAGGCACGCGGAATTTCTATCATCGTACCATATTTATAATCAATTGATTTTATACCAAATTTGGCACAAACCTCGTCATAAACCTGGTCTGCAATCTTTTTGGTGAAATCCAGCTCAGATACATCACAAGTTACGGGAACCATAATTTCGGGATGCGGATCCTTGCCTTCTTTTTTCAATTCGGCATACGATTCGAAGATCGCGCGTATCTGCATCTCTGAAACTTCGGGATAGGTAACGCCCAGTCGCACACCACGATGACCCATCATTGGGTTGGATTCGTGCAACGATTCACCGCGTTTGGCAATTGCTTCAACTGATATGCCCAGTGCTTTTGCAAGTTCGGCTTGCTTTTCAGGACTCTGGGGAACAAATTCATGAAGCGGGGGGTCAAGTAAACGGAAAGTAACAGGAAGTCCGTTCATGGCTTCGAGCGTACCTTTGATGCTTTTCTTGACAAAGGGGAATAGTTCATTTAATGCAACCTTGCGCTCTTCCAGCGAGTTGCTGAGGATCATTTTCCTGAGCATGAACAGGGGCTGATCCGATCCTTCGCCATAGAACATATGTTCGGTGCGGAAAAGTCCAATACCTTCAGCGCCATAATCCCGGGCGATCTTAGCATCGGCAGGGGTATCTGCATTGGTACGAACACCCATGGTGCGGAACCTGTCCACCAGTTCCATGAAATGCCGGAATCTTGGATTCTCGGTCGCATCCATCAGAGCGATAGCGCCTGCATACACGTTACCCTTGGTTCCGTTCATCGTAACAACATCTCCCTCCTTCAGCACAATGCCGGTACCGGATATTTTTGCCTTTTTACCGGCAGCATCCACATGCAGCTGACCGGCACCTACTATACAGCATTTCCCCCATCCGCGGGCTACAAGAGCAGCGTGAGAGGTCATGCCGCCACGGGCTGTTAAAATACCCTCGGCAGCACGCATTCCTTCAACATCTTCGGGGTTGGTTTCTTCACGAAGCAAAATAACCTTCTCGCCATTGCGATTCCAGGCAACAGCATCTTCTGCAGTGAAAACAATTTTACCCACGGCAGCACCAGGTCCGGCCGGAAGTCCCTTCACCAGCGGGGTTACTTTCTTTTCAGCAGCAGGATCACATATCGGGTGGAGAAGTTCATCCAGCTGCGCAGGGTCAACCCGCGTAACAGCTTTCCTGTCATCGATAAGACCTTCCCGGAGCATATCCATGGCCATGTTTAATGCAGCGGTGCCGGTGCGTTTTCCTGCACGGCATTGCAGCATGTACAATACACCTTCCTGGATTGTAAATTCAATATCGAGCATATCCTTAAAAGCCGTTTCCAGTGTATTGCGAATGTCCCAAAGTTCTTTGTAGGTGGAAGGCATTGCTTCCTGCATGCTCTTTAGATGTTGATTCTGTTCATTTTTGGTATCATTGTTCAAGGGATTCGGTGTACGGATACCGGCAACAACATCTTCGCCCTGGGCGTTGATCAGCCATTCACCGTAGAATAAATTATCACCGGTGGCCGGGTTACGTGTGAATGCCACACCTGTTGCAGATGTATCACCCATGTTGCCAAATACCATGGCCTGAACATTAACCGCAGTACCCCATTCGTCAGGAATAACTTCAATACGGCGGTATGATACAGCTTTCTTACCATTCCAGCTTTTGAAAACAGCCTTGATACCGCCTTCGAGCTGTGCCCGGGCATCATCGGGGAATGGCTGACCGAGTGAATCCTTAACCCTTTTTTTGAAATTTTCGGCCAACGACTTGAGGTCCTCTGCACTTAAGTCAGTATCGGATTTGCAGCCTTTCTTATGTTTATACTCGTCGAGCATGTCATCAAGCTGTTTACGGATACCCTTACCATCTGAAGGTTCAAGTCCTTCAGCCTTTTCCATTACCACATCGGCATACATCATGATAAGCCTGCGGTATGAATCCCACACAAAACGGGGATTGTTGGTTTTCTTGATAAAACCGGGTATGGTAGCGGAGCACAGGCCGATGTTCAGCACGGTGTCCATCATACCAGGCATGGAACTGCGCGCTCCGGAACGGCAGGAGACAAGCAGTGCATTTTCGGCATCGCCGTATTTCATACCCATGGCTTCTTCGGTTTTCTCCATGGCAGCCCATACTGCAGGCATAAGCCCTGCAGGAAGCTGGCAGTTGTTCTCATAATATTCGGTACAAACTTCAGTTGTAATTGTAAAACCGGCAGGCACAGGGAGGCCTAACAAACACATTTCAGCCAGGTTGGCCCCTTTACCACCAAGCAAATTTTTCATATCTGCCTTTCCTTCGGCCTTCTTGGCTCCGAATGTGTAAACACGCTTACTATTCGACATTGTTTTATTTATTTAGTTTTCAATTTGTTAATTTATAATGACAAATTTTGTAAAAGGCACAAACATAATAAAAAAATAGCTTGTAAAGAATACCCTGGGCTAAAAATATAACAGGTACAGGATCATCCGGCGCGGTGAGGCCTGGTCTTTTTTGCTCCTGCAGACCGCGGATGAAACCGGATTATCTCATCCCTGAGGAACTCACGGTTCAGGTGAGTGTATATCTCGGTGGTAAGAATGGATTCATGGCCCAGCATTTCCTGCACCGCACGGAGGTCAGCTCCGCCTTCCACGAGGTGGGTGGCAAAGGAGTGCCGGAACGTATGCGGGCTTATCTGTTTGGTAATGCCGGCTTTCAGGGTAAGTTCCCTGATAATGGTGAAAACCATTACGCGTGTGAGCTTATTACCCCGCCTGTTCAGAAATACTATGTTTTCAGCGCCCTTAACCGGTTGTATGTGGTTCCGCGATTGTTCGAAATAATACCTGATCTCCCGGACAGCTGTGCTCCCTATCGGTACCAGTCGTTCCTTGCTGCCCTTTCCGGTTACCTTAATAAATCCTTCTTCGAAAAATAAATTCGTTATCCTTAGGTTGACGAGTTCACTAACTCTCAGCCCACAACCATAAAGGGTTTCAATTATGGCCTTGTTGCGGTGTCCTTCCGGCCTGCTCAGATCAATGGAAGCGATCAGGCGGTCAATCTCATCAATGCCCAAAATGGTTGGTAATTTTCGGCCCGGCCTTGGTGCTTCCAGCAATTCGGCCGGATCTTTTACAGCTTTTTCATCGATGAGGAGATACCTGAAGAAAGATTTAATTCCTGAAACGATCCGGGACTGGCTTCGCGGACTCATTCCCAGCTCTCCTATCCACACCAGGAAATCCTTTAAGTGTGCATACTCGACATTTTCCGGACTGATATCCAATTGTCTGACCTTAAAAAAGGCCATCAATTTTTCCAGGTCGTCCAGGTAGGCCTCCACAGAATTCCCGGAAAGCGATTTTTCAATTTTAAGAAAAGATTTATAGCCCGATATCTGCGATTGCCAATTCAATTGATACGCTTAATATGCCAGGTGAAATTAGTTTATTTGGAGTTAATTCATACTTTTGCACGGTTTTTATTTATACCAGGATTATGTTAAAGAAAACCAAAATTGTGGCCACCATTTCCGATTTGCGGTGCGATGAGGAGTTTATCCGGCTTTTGTTTGAGAACGGTATGAATGTGGTGAGGCTGAATACTGCACACCAGTCAGTTGCCGTATCCCTGAAAGTAATTCTCAATGTCCGCAAGGTATCTGACAAAATTGCATTTATACTCGATACAAAAGGACCTGAAATAAGGACCACCCCTTCGGATTATAAAGTAGCTGTTAAAAAAGGTGATATCATCCGGATCAAGGGAGGGATTACGCACCAGACAACCCCTGAATGCATATATGTTACCTATGAACATTTTGTAAGGGAAGTTGATCCGGGTAAGAAGATACTGATTGATGACGGGGATATCGAATTCGAGGTGCTCGAAAGAAAAGATGGTGCATTGCTCTGTTGTGCCACCAATGACGGTACTGTTAAGGGTAAAAAGAGCGTGAATGTTCCCGGTGTGAAATTCAACCTGCCAGCCCTGAATACGAGGGATATTGACTATATCAATTTTGCCATTGAACAGGATATCGATTTTATTGCCCACTCCTTTGTAAGAAATAAGGAGGATGTACTCGCAATACAGAAGATCCTGGATGACAATAAATCACGTATAAAAATCATTGCCAAGATCGAGAACCAGGAAGGGGTGGATAATCTCGAAGAAATCCTGCCCCATGTTCATGGGATCATGGTAGCACGGGGTGATCTTGCTCTTGAAATTCCGTATGAGAAGATACCGGGAATCCAGAAAATGATCATCAATACCTGCATTGATGCCCGAAAGCCTGTGATTGTTGCTACACAAATGCTGCATTCGATGATCGAGAATCCCAGGCCTACCCGTGCAGAGGTATCGGATGTTGCCAATGCTATTTACGCCAAGGCTGATGCCCTGATGCTAAGCGGTGAAACTGCCTATGGTAATTATCCCGTGGATGCCGTTGCCACCATGGCCCGGATAGCCCTGGAGGTGGAGAAAAGCCGCAGCGACATTCATTATACACCCATGCTGGTGATGAGCAACAAGACTTCGGCCTATTTGTCGAAATCAGCTGTTGAAGCATCCCTGGAACTCGACTGCCAGGCTATCATTGCCGATACTTCAACCGGAAGGACTATTCGTAATGTTGCCGCCTACAGGGGACGCAAGGTGATCTTTGCCCAGTGTTACGATCAGCGGGTAGTGCGTGAACTTGCACTTTCCTTCGGTGTTTATGCCGATCATATCCAGGAAGGCCAAACATACAATTTCATTGTCCAGGCATTGAATAATCTCCTGTCGAAGGGATTGCTCAAGAAGTCGGACAAGGTGGTTGTGCTGGGCGGAAATTTTGAATGGACACAAAGCGCTTCGTTTATCGAAATCAGTACCGTTGGGAATATGCTGGGATTGTTGCATAAAATGTAACGAAATACCCGCCGGAATATGCGGATGATTTATCTCACCTTTTTTCAATGATTGTGTTCACCGCTTCGTTTTATTTACTAATTTTATGTGCCAGTCTGCTGCCTATGAACCACCATGCTCCATCCGGAACAGTTTCAGGTTTGCCATTTGAGGATTGCCTGCTTCATGAAGAGGTTGAAGAGTTTGCATTGCACACCAGCATGGTTAATTTTGAGAAACGCGAGGTCATTTTTCGTCAGAATACACCTGTTTCTCATGTTATGTTTGTCAAATCGGGTTTTGTAAAAGTATATAAAGAAGGGTACAATAAAAGGTCAGTTATTCTGAAGATCGCCACAGCGGGCGAATTTCTTGGACTAATGTCAGTTTATGGGGGCATAATGCACCAATTCTCTGCATCCTCGGTGCAGAATGCCGAAATAGGATTTATCGACCTTGGTGTTGCTGACCGGATTATTAAACGGAATGGTGATTTTGCTGCAAAAATCATAGAGTCGCTGAGCAGGGATGGTTTGTTTATTTTTGAACGCATAATGAATCAGACGTATAAACAATTGCCGGGAAGAATGGCGGCGGTAATTTTGTACTTTTCGGAGATTATTTTCAAACAACAGGTCTTTGATTTCCCGCTTACCCGACGCGAACTTGCTGAACTTGCCGGTACCACAAAAGAAAGCTTTATACGGACGCTGGCTGAATTCAAGAACGACAAGATCATTGACCTCGAAGGATCAAGGGTTAGTATCAACAGTATGAAGATCATACGTACGCTGAATGAAAAGGGGTAATGGGGGCAAAAGATGAAAGAGCTAAGATGAAAGAGCTAAGATTAAAGAGAATGTCCTGGAAGTAAAAGGATTAATTGATTCGTGATGAAGATTATAATTGCTGATGACTATTATACCAACAGGCTTCTCGTTTCGGAAATTCTGCGAACGCTCGGTCATGAATTTATTGAGGCCGAAAATGGTAAGCAGGCTCTCGAAGCACTCAAAATGAACAACGATATCGATTTGATCCTGATGGATATTGAAATGCCGGTGATGAGCGGTCTCGAAGCCATGAAATACATACGGGGGAATATGGAATATCCCAAGAACAGGGTCCCTATCATTGCACTCACAGCACATAATCCGGGTATGTTTGTCGAGAAGTCGGTTCTGGAAGGCTTTGACAGAATGCTCGTCAAACCCTATTCAATTGATAAGATTGCAGAACTGCTGGAAAAATTCTCTCCCCAGTAGGTGCGGGATCATTTAGCCGGATCATCACGGCTATTCAATAAGCAGGGCTACGATGCGTTCAAGTTCCTGCGCATCGGTATAATCAAAATTGTCTTTTACATTGCTGTCAATATCCAGTACGCCGATTACCATGTTGTTCCTGTCCCTGACCGGTATGACAATTTCGGATTTTGAACGCGGATCACAGGCAATATGTCCCGGATATTCATGCACATCAGGCACGATCACCGGAACTCCGCCGTTGATCCCGGCCCAGCAGACCCCTTTATTCCCGGGCAGCTCAATACAGGCCACCGGCCCCTGGTAAGGTCCTACAAGTAACCTGCCATCTTTCAGCAGGTAAAACCCTACCCAGAAAAAACCGTCCATTTTATGGTAAAGAATTGCATTTATGGTGGCCATTCCTGAAAAAAGATCATCATTTTTGCTTAGAATCTCCTTCAACTGCTGCCGGATCCTGCTATATCTTGCCTGCCTTTTATGCTTCATAGCCGGGCAAATTTGTTCTTTGGTTAATTCTGGAACAAAGATAACCAAAACGATGATTTGGTATTTTAAACTATTGTTGTATCTTGGTGACACGAAAATTAATAAAGTATTATCTCTATATGGAAACCAACTTGTCATTTCTGGCAGGAACAGCCCTGACTATCGGAACGCTGCATACACTGGCCGGACCCGATCACTACCTTCCATTTGTTGCCATGTCGAAGACCAGGAACTGGAGCATGCTTAAAACAATATATATAACTTCCTTGTGCGGGTTGGGCCATGTGTTAAGTTCAATAATCATTGGATTTGTGGGTATAGCAGCAGGAATAGCAATATCCGGCATTGAAAAGGTAGAAGGATCCCGCGGCAATATTGCAGCCTGGTTGCTGCTTATTTTCGGAGGGGCTTATATGGTTTGGGGCCTGTTGAGGCTGTGGCGGAGGAAACCGCACCACCATCATGATCACGCATTCAACGGTAAAAAGCAAATGACTTTCTGGATATTGTTCACCATTTTTGTACTGGGGCCCTGTGAACCCCTGATACCGATACTTATGTATCCTGCCTCCCAGCACAACTACGCGGCCGTGGCATATATTTCGCTCGTGTTTGCGCTGACTACCATAAGCACGATGATCCTGATTGTGGTTCTGATGGTTAAAGGTATCTCACTTGTTAAGTTCAGTATACTGGAAAAATACCAGCATGTTATTGCCGGTGCTGCGATTGCCCTTTGTGGTATGGGTATTGTGTTTTTAGATCTTTAAGAATCGCATAATGAAACGAATATTTTTGTTGCTCCATCTGGTCTTCCTGGCTTTTACCCTTGGTGCTCATCCTTGGAAATCACAGTATTATGTAATCGTAGATACTGATTGTGGTTTGGATGACTTTCGTGCCATTTGCCTGTTGCTGTCCTCACCCAATGTGAGAATTCTGGCAATTACCACATCCGACGGCGTGATAGATGCCACAAACGGATTTTACAAGGTCAAAAGCCTGTTGAATGAAATGCACCATGAAGGAATTCTTGTCGGCTGCAATCCGGATCAGGCTGTAAAGGCCGGTGCCTGCCCTACGGCCATGGGCATGGAGTGGGGTACACCGCTCCTGACTGATACCGAACTACCCGGGGCTGCCGGCATCATTAACTATGTGCTGGAAAACACCCGCGAACGCATTACCTTTATAAGCCTCGGAAGTCTTAACACAGCCCGGTTATGTACCGAAAAATGCCCGGAATTCACAGCCCGTGTTTTACGGATACTATGGAGCAGCTCACCGGATTATAAAATAAATAACTTCAATTATAACCTGGATACAATCTCGGCTTCCGGGATAATTTCCGGTAGTGTGCCCTTAAACCTTGTTTATGGCGATTCCCTGAAACGGTATGACAATGTCCTGATAAGTTCGATCAACCTGATCCATACCAAACTGGCCGGCAAGGTGATGGAAAGTCTGATTACCCCTGAAACCCCTTATGCCAGAGCACTATTTGACGAATTACCGGTACTTTTTATCCATTTTCCAGGATTATTTCAGGAAAAAGCCTCCGGAGGTACGGACGGTTACCGCCTGAAGGATCAGGGAACCGGAAATGATATCATAACTGCCTTTAACCATATTCTCGCAGGTGACAACGTCAGCCGGAACCAGGTACTTGAGGAGTTTCCCATCGATACCGTTCCCTATTTTGATGATATCCAGGTGACTATGCTAACCACACTAAAGAAATTCGGCAGGGAGGAGTGGGTTTCAACTGTTATTGCCAATGAACTTCACCGGCATCTTGGTGTATATGCCGTGATTGGCGTAAAAATGGGGATCCGGGCCAGGGAATATTTCGGGGCTGGTGTCGATGAGATGAATGTGGCTTCCTATGCGGGACTTACGCCCCCATTCAGCTGCATGAACGACGGATTGCAGGTAAGTACCGGTGCCACCCTGGGACACGGATTGATCAGTGTGATCTCGGATACCCTGAGGCTTCCCCAGGCTGATTTTAACTATATGAACAGGAAGATCCGGCTTTCCCTTAAGCCGGAGATCCGCACGAAGGTGGAATCCGAGATCAGGGAACTCAGTAAAATATATGGTCTCGACAGCAATATTTACTGGGAGCTTGTTCGAAAAGCAGCCATCCGTTACTGGGCCGATTTCGACAGGAATGAGATATTTACCATACAGGTGCTCTGACCCTGATTATTCTTCCGGCAGGGATTTACGCCGCATTTTCTTCTCCGATCGCTGTTGCTTGCTTTCCAGCCGTTTAATTCTTGATGCAGTTGTGGGGCGGGTAGGCCTTCGTTTTTTCGCAGGCGTGAGCGCCTTTTCAACAAGCCTGTAAAACCGTTCGGTTACTTCGGCCCTGTTATTAAATTGTGAACGCCCGGATTGTGATGCAAGTATGAGCATGCCTTCCCTGGAAATGCGGTTAGCCAGTTTGTCTATCAGGACCAGCTTTTCCTCTTCCTTCAGCAATTTTGAACCAGGAATGTCAAGTCGCAGTTCTATGCGTGTACTGACTTTATTTACATGCTGGCCCCCGGGTCCGCTGCTCCGTGAAGCATTGAAAACCAATTCTGCCTCAAGGCCCCTGTCCCGTATGCCCGATCCTTGTGCTAATAACATTTGTTACTAATTTCATTCCAAAAACTTCAGGCAAACCGGGGTCGGAACAATGACTTCAAAACCGGTATCAATAAGTCTGCCGGTATCCTGGTCAATCCGGAACGTAATAATGTTATCCGAATCCTGGTTGGCCACCAGCAAAAAATTTCCTGACGGATCAATGGCAAAACTTCGGGGTGTTATGCCTTTTACCTGCTGATGACCGGTAAGATCAAGTTCGCCGGTTTCAGGATTTACCGAATACATGGCTATGTTGTTGATTTCACCACGGTTAGAGGCATACAGGTATTTTCCCGAAGGGGTGATATGAATATCGGCACAGGAGGCATCCCGGCTTTTAGTTAATGGTTTCGTTGATATTACCTGGAACCTTTTCATTGAACCCGAGAGACTGTCAATCTTAACCGCTTCTATTGTTCCGTTGAGCTCATTGACAATATAGGCGATATTTCTTTCCGGATGAAAGGTCAGATGCCGCGGACCTGCTCCCGGTATGGTTTTGTAGGCCGGACCCGATGAAATGAGGGTGCTGTTGAGCGTATCCACGGAGTAACAATATACCTTATCGGTGCCCAGATCACAGGCATAAACGTGGATACTATCAGGGGACGGAATAATCATGTGGGCATGTGCGGACTCCTGCCTGCCGGTTTGTCCCCTGCCGGTGTGCTGATCTACGGAGGTTGCCTCCTTCAGACTGCCGTCCGCATTAATTGGGAACAGGGCTACCGTGCCACTGCCGTAATTTGCAGCCATGGCATACCTCGCAGTATTGTCTATGCTGATGTAACAAGGGTAACTTCCAACGGAAGAAACCGAATTGATCAGTTCCAGTTTTCTACCTCCATCCCTGATATGGAAAGCACTGACATTCCCGGATGAGTTACTGGAACCGCTTCCGGTTTCATTTACCGCATAAAGCAGGTTTTTACCGGAATGCACTGCCAGATAGGATGGGTTGGTTGTTGCCGGTGAACTGTCAACAAGCGAGAGTTGTCCGGATTCTGCATTCATTTCATAAATATAAATTCCGGTTGCCTTTCCTGTTACATGTGCCTCCTTTTCGGTATAAGTTCCTATATAAAGGATACGGTTACCGCTGCGGTTTTCAGCAATTCCAGGTTCCGGAACCCGCGAAGTCTTATTACAGCCCGGGGCCGTAATTGTCACAATAACTGCCATACAAAGCAGGCGACAGGATAGTACCATTCTTGTATAAGTTTTAAAGTATGAAAAACAAAGATAATTTATTTCTAAATTTAACCCGGTTTTCAAAGAACTCAACCCATTTAAAAATCTGAAAGGCTGGATGAACAATCTCAATAAACCGGATAAATTTCCACTTTCGAACGGGAGTATGGGATCTTTTGAAGCCCTTTTCAAACAGTATTATTCGCCGCTCGTTGTATATGCCAGCAAATATGTTCCCGATATTGATGTTGCCCGGGAAATTGTTCAGGATTTCTTTGTAAAGCTTTATGAAAAACGCAATTCAGTAAATATCGACACCTCCTTAAAGTCCTACCTGTACCGTTCGGTTTACAATTGCTGTCTCAATTATATCAACCACCGGAACATCCGGGAAAAACATCTTAAAAGTATTGAATTTGCAAGGGAGGAGGACGATAGCCTGGAAAATGAGATCAATACGCTTGAGCTGCAACAGCGGATTTATGAAGTTATTGAAACACTGCCGTCAAGATGTAGAAGAATTTTCAAAATGAACCGTCTGGAAGGATTAAAGAATGAGGAGATAGCCGTTGCATTGAATTTATCGAAACGAACGGTAGAAACACAAATCAGTAAGGCGTTGAAAATACTCAGGACCAAACTGGACGGATATATTACTTAGAATAGAAAACTTAGGTATTATGTTGATAGTTAATAATGTAATATTTTAATAGTAGTTTTGATCATGGAATGGATAAGTGAACTTAGCCATTTAAATGTCTTAATAACGATTTAGTATGGTACTAAAAAAAATGCCTATCCAAATTATTGTCAATAAACTTACCAACGTAGCCAACCAGCGCGATAAGGAGAGATTTGATAACCTTATTGCCCGGAATCCAAAAAAACTGGAAGAATACAATATGTTGGAAAAGATCTGGCATGAGGCCGGAAACCTTCAGATATTCAATCGGATAGATACTGCTTCCGATTGGTCGGCCGTTCAGGGAAGGATCAATCCTCCCTTACAATCCAATTATAAGCCAATCCGCTTACAACGTTATATGTTGCGCGTTGCTGCGGTACTTTTGCTTGCCCTGGGATTGTCCGCAGGGTTTTACAAGCTTATCACCTCCTTCGGAGATAGCGGACAGGATTTTAAGCGGATACTTGCAGAAAACAGCATTCAGGAGGTTAGACTGGCAGATGGTACGCTGGTTACATTGAATATTGGATCAACGCTGACGTATCGCAATGATTTTAACCGGAATACCAGGGAAGTTGTTCTGGAGGGCGAGGGCTTGTTTGATGTGGTAAGCAATCCCGGTAAACCATTTAAAGTATACACCGGAGAATCAGTTATTGAGGTTACCGGAACCAGTTTCACCATCAGGGAGGATAACGGTGCTGTTAAGGTTTCTGTTCTATCAGGCACCGTATTGTTAGCCCGAAAGAATGAGCAAAGCAATACACTCACAGTTGCAGCCAATCAATCGGGATACCTGCTTACAACCAATGAGCTGAAGCTTGAAAATAGTATAGAAGTTAATGAGCTCTCCTGGAAAACCGGACACCTGATTTTTGATGAAACTCCACTCGATTCTGCACTTTTTGATATTGCCCGCCATTTCAGAAAAGGACTTACGCTGGAGACCGTTATCATCGAAGATATTACGGCAGAATTTCAGGATCAGCCATTGCGTGAGATTCTGGAAGAACTGAAACAGGTTTCAGGACTTGAATTTGATACCACCGGCGCAGCACTCATAGTCAGAAAGTAACTCTCACCTGGTTATGGGTTCACGGGAAACATACCGCTGCTTTTTTCCCGTCATTTTGTTCATGACAATCTTACTAACGGGAAATACATCTCTTGCACAGGAGAGCCTGCTCGACCGTGAAATAAATTTGTCCCAGACCACCGGGGAAGTTGACCAGTTGCTCAATGAAATCAGCCGGAAAGGTAAGTTTTCCTTCACCTATACCTCCCAGATCCAGGTGCACCGGATGGCTTCGGTGGCCATGAAAAAGCAGGCTGTCCGCAATCATCTCGAAGATATCTTTCGTTATGACAGCGTACAGTTTATGGAACAAAACAGGAAGATCCTGTTGGTCCCCCTTCGGAAAAAGGTGCACCAGATAATGAATTTCAGGTTGATCAAGGGTTTGGTCATTGACGGAAGAACCAGAAAACCACTCGCTTATTCAAGCATATTCCTCAATAACAAGAGTATCGGAACCATATCCAATTCAGGAGGACGGTTTGAGCTGAAGATTTCACCTTCGGATTATAACGATACCCTGGGTGTTTCCTATATCGGGTACAAACTTTATAAAATGCCGCTGCAGGACATGGACACCAGTGTTCTCATTGTCCGGCTTTCCTCGGAAAAGGTTCAGATCAGGGAAGTTATTGTGAAACCCCTCGACCCGATCTATATCCTTACCAAGGCGATAGAAAGAATACCCCAGAATTATGACAGGAAACCTGCCGTGTTTACTGCCTTTTTCAGGGAATCAACCCAGCAGGACAACAAGAATATATCCTTTTCCGAAGCCGTGATCAACATTTTCAAGGAACCTTACACGTCGGTCCGCAGCGATCAGATCAGATTGTTCAAAGGCAGGAAAGACAACAATACCGGCGAAAAGGAATTTATCGATTTCATTGTGCAGGGCGGACTTTACAACACGCTTCAGCTCGATATAGTTAAGGTTCCGCCCACATTTCTTGATGCTGATTATTTTGCGCTGTACGAATACAATATCGAACGGATTATTACCCATTTCGATCAGCCCACCTATGTGATAGGCTTTGATCAGCGCGAAGGGGTCCGCTATCCGTGTTACCGCGGCAGGGTTTACATTGATGTTAACTCACTGGCCATTATCGGAGCCTCTTTCGAATTAAGCCAGAAGGGCATGAATTATGCCACTGGTATTTATGTAAAAAAAACGCCAAAAAGAACGGGGGTAAGGCCCATCAGCGCCATATACCAGGTCTACTACCGCTTTTATAACGGCAAATGGAACCTGAGCAATGCCCGGAGTGATGTTCTTATCCATGTCAGGCGGAAACGGAATAAGCAGCAGGATAAGTTTAATTCTGATTTTGAATCGGTATCTGAATTCGTTGTTACAAATAAGGATACGGCCAATATTACCCGGTTCAGGTTTAATGAAGTTTCAAAACCGAAGGATATACTGGCGGATCAGATTGGTGAAACAGACGAGGAATTCTGGGGAATTGAGAATACCATTATTCCGGACGAACCTATTGAAAAAACCATTCTCAGGATTGGCCGGAGAAATATTATTTTCTCAGAACGGGAAATAGCTGCCATTAGAATTGAGGAGGAAAAGGAAGCTGCCAGAAATTCGGAGCGAGAAAGCAGGGAGGATGATAATTGGGATTTTATCCCGGACCAGGATTAGTTTTGAATAATATATCACAACTATGACAAATACCAGAACAACATCAACATTGCTGATTTTATCTGTAGGATTGGTTGTTTTAATTACAGGTTTCAACCAGGGTGGCGGAAAGCTTTGCATCGACAATCTGAAGGCAGCGTTAAACCGGTATAACAGTGATTTCCGGGATGAAAAGGCATTTCTGATGACTGACAGGTTTGTATACAGGCCGGGTGAAGATATCTGGTTTAAGGGATTTGTCTCTTCCTTTCCCACCCCGTCAGGTGAATCACTGAGTGATGACTTTTATATTAAATTATTGAACAACAAAGGCGAAGAAATCATATTCCGGAGATATCCTCTTAACGGTAATACTGTATCCGGGCGGTTGCTCGTGCCGAGAACCTCAATTCCGGGAAAGTATTATCTGGTTGCCTATACAGCATGGATGAAGAACCAGAAGCCGGAAGATGCCTTTCGCAAGGAGATTCTTATCAGCAAATACTATGAAAAAAGATTCATGGCAGATGTTTTATTCAATAAGCAGATATTCTATCCGGGCGATTCTCTGAGGGGAGATATCAGGCTTATGGATGCATCCGGAAAACCGGTGACCGGAACTGACTTCAGCTATACCATAGGCTCTCTGACCAGCTCATTTGAAAAGGGCAACGGAACCACAGATGAAAGGGGATTCTCCGTTATAAGATGTATTGTACCCGGATCAGGGGAAACGATGTTGCTGACCGTTGAAGTCAGCAGCAGAAAGGTAAGGGGTGATTACACCGTAATAATTCCCGCCACAACATCAGCGCCTGAGATAACTTTCTACCCCGAGGGCGGTAATCTTTTACCGGGGGTGACATCACTTGTTGCATTCCGTTCGGTTAACTGTTACGGGCAACCTGCCGGCATGGAAGGAGAAATAATTGACGGCAGAGACAATGTTATACAGCGCATTAAGACCAACAACAAGGGTTTGGGCAGCTTCGAATTCAACCCTTCGGCCGATACATGCTATTTTAGAATTACCGGACCTCCGGGTATATCCAGGTTGTATACGCTTCCCATGCCCGGAGATCAGGGATTGACCCTCCGGTATAAGGAAACGGACCAGGATTCTGCAATCTTTGTTGTTCAGACCCCTGTGGGTGACTTGCCAACAGTATCGTGCTGGGTGGCAGTGATGAACAGGCAGGTGATCTGGGGCAAAGAAGTTATTTTCTCCGGATCTGAAGTTGTGAAAATACCGGTTGGCGGACTTGCTCCTGGCGTTATGCAGGTAACCCTGTTTGATTCCAGGCAAAATCAGATCGCTGAGCGGCTTATCAAAGTTTCGGGTAATACCGATGAACTGCAAATTAAAACCGATCGTACGGTATATCAGAGCCGTCAACGGGTATCACTTACACTTGATTACCACGGTAAAAGCAGCGTGATAGAAACAGCTCTGTCAGTTTCGCTGCGGCAACTGGCAGATAATCCTATGGTGACTGATTTTAAGAAGATCCTTCATTCGGCAGCCTATGATTCCGTTAATATCCCGGTAATTATTCCGCAAGGTATTACAGACCTCGATCTGCTCACCACCAACTACAGGGTAATAAACTGGCAGCATGTTCTTTCGGTTTCCGGCATGATTCCAGGTTATTATTCTCAGAACGGACTTATCGGCAAGGTGTTCGACAAAAAAGAAAACACATCACAGCATGCCAAAGTGCGGGTTACCCACATACCCAATTACAGGTCGTATGAAACGCAGACCAATGAGAAGGGCGATTTTCAGATTTTATTCGGATCTGATGCTTATGATGCCCTGGGCAAAGTCAACCTGAGTCCACTGGTTGATCATGAATATTCCGGTAAACTTAAAGATCAGCTGATTACCCGGGTTAAAAGTGGTGACAAACAAAAAATACTGGATATAATCTCTTATGGGGATCCCGATGTGGTATTTACGCTCCGTTATGGTCCGGGCCGTTTCAGGAAAACAGTAACCGAGACGAAGAAAAAATATGATCCCAAACAATATACCGATTATTCAAGTGTATTGGACATTATTCAGGATATGGAACCTTATGAGCTTAAAGGCAACACCATAGTATTCAGTATGCCGGAACAGGCAACGGAATTGCCCTATACCCAGGAAGGTACAATTATTGTTATCAATGGTATGCTCAAGGGCACTAATGTTGATATTCTGCGTGATATGCTGCCATCGGATATTACCAATATAAATATTTCCACTTCGCTTGTGGATGTAAACCAGTACACGCAGGTTGGTTTCCGGGGTGTTATAGAGATAACAACCATACAGGGCATGTTCAGGTACAGGCAACCTGCGGTGCAATGGGGTATGGATATATTAAATACAAACCGTAAGTTCTTTTCTCCCAATTATTCAAAAGAGAATACAACGGCTACCGATAACCGCAAAACACTTTACTGGAATCCCCAGACAATTGTCAGTTCCGGTCAGCCCGTCATGATTAACTTTTATACTTCCGACACGAAAGGAGTTTTTTACGGTCGTGCTGAGGGATTCGACAAGGAAGGTAATCCCGTCAGTGCTGATTTTACCTTTACGGTCGAATAAACCGGTAACCTGTATGGATATGTCTGTTATTTTGACCGGTACTGGTTTACAATGGGGATGATCAGCAGGGCTAACAGTCCCAGTACCAGGTAAATCAGGTTTGTGGAGGCATGTGCGATCAGCGCAAACACTTTTCCGTCGGCTTTGTCGATACCATAAATAAACAGGGTTTCATAAACCATAAAATGCCATGGACCTATTCCTCCCTGCACAGGAGCCAGCATGGCGAGTCCTCCCATAAGGAATGTGATCATACCGGTTTGCAGTGTAAGATGTGATGTGGGTTCAAAGGCCAAAAAGATTACATACAGCATGAAAAGCCACATGGCAAAAATGAAAACAGTATGGCCGATAAAGTACCACTTGTTTTCAATCCGGGCTATGGTTTTAATGCCTTCAACAAAGTTTTGCCGTATCAGTCTGATTCTTTTTATGAATCTGTTGCCTTTATCCCTTTTCTTCCGGTTATAATACCTGTTAACGGACCATAACAATATTGCTATGACAAGCAATCCGAAAATACCCATCAGAATATGCTGCCAGGAGAACAGGTTGATCAGGTTGGCCTTTACTTCGGGATTGGAATTGAAAAATTTTATAAATACATTCACCTGGCTGGCAATAATTACCACCGCCAGCAACATCATGGTAAGCAAATCCGCCATCCGTTCGACAAACACGGTACCTGCAAGTTTTGCAAACGGTATTTTTTCATAACGGCTCAGGATAGTACACCGGAAAACTTCTCCGGCACGTGGCAATAGAAGATTTACAAAATACAGTATCAAAACCGAAAAAAAGGAATTATACAACCTGGGACTGTATCCAAGGGGCTTGATGAGCATGTTCCAGCGAATGGCACGGCTTAGCTGCGATAAAATGCTGAAGAAGATGGACAGGATTATCCAGAAATAGTTAAGGTCTCTGAAGGCCAGTTTATAATTGTCGAAAGGCTCATCCTTATACACCCACCAAAAGACGAGTATTCCGGCACCCAGGAAAATAAAGTATTTGAAAAAATTAAAAAATTTCTTCCACATAAATTATTTCGGCAACATTTATTTTATAAAACGCTGCAAAGGTAAATTAAATATACAACACTGACTATATGACCTGAAAATATCTACTGAACTGAGGGGTCAAAAAAATTGCTACTTTTACCTCAGGGGGGAGAAATCAGGATTTGCATGTAAACAGCGTATTATTAAATTTCCGGAGATGACAAACCGCTGTAAAAAAAAACGGTTAAACCCGCTGGATGGAAAGATCATAACCCGGATATCCCGGACCGTATTTCTCCTTGTTTATTTCTTTCCGGTTTTTACCGGGCTTGCCCAACAAACTCCGAAGGATACCCTGTTGCATGAAAACCAGGAAAGCCGATGGAGTATATTGCAGGAAAAGCCCATTGACAGCCTGATACTTCGCCGGAAAAGCAACCGTTTCAGCAAGGAACTCCACAATCTGATCTTTAAAAAAGAACCGTCCCGTCTTGAAAACCGGATGACACCGGTCATCAATAGCAATCTTTTTGCCTATGACGGGAAAATTATCCGGAATATTGAAATCCGGAGCGTGGATATTTTTGCCGGGACAGTATTTGATACTGCATACAGCGCAATTTCCTGGCTTGAACGAACAGGAAACCAGCTGCACAGAGATACCCGCCACATGATAATCCGGAAGAACCTGCTTCTTGATCCCGGTGAACCACTGGATGTATTCCGGGCCTCAGAAAACGAGAAAATCATGCGCGATCTCCCCTATATCATGGATGCACGTTTCCTGGTAAGAAACATCCCCGGATCGCCGGATTCGGTAGATCTGGTATTGCTTGCCCAGGACTTGTGGCCCGTA
>Ga0209751_10001988_pt1 | contig 20739 bp, 18 predicted proteins | sample RifCSP13_1_FD_184019 | JGI IMG/M metagenome (GOLD analysis project Ga0209751, IMG submission 184019) | Soil microbial communities from Rifle, Colorado - Rifle CSP2_sed 13_1 (SPAdes) (version 2) | ecosystem: Environmental > Terrestrial > Deep subsurface > Rock core/Sediment | place: Rifle... | reverse complement strand
CCCGACACCATTGGCAAGATCAGGTTGATATCTAAGTCTGGTAAAACACGAACCACAGAAATTTTTAACCGAACAGGGAAGCAACTTTCTTTGAAAGAGACGCTAAGGGATTTGGGTATTTTCCGCAAACAACGCTCCCGCTAAGTTATCCCGCGACAACTAATATTCGCCTTTGGTAATTTTGGTTGCACTAACGTTTGGCCCACCAAACGCTCTCTTACCCCATTTGAGTCCCTAATTACGGCGAAACTAAGGGCAATTCTGGCGGTTTCAAACTTTCCGTTCTTGTAGGCGACCCCCTCTGGGAAGACAAGCTGTTGGAATCGCTGTTTTTGATCTAGCTCTGCATCTCTCCAAAATGGAGCGATATTAGCAATAAAATTTTCGGCAAGGTTTATGATTCCTTCTAGTTCTACCCCGTCTATCTCAAAATCCTTTAGTGCTACATTTTTTGTCAAGATCTCGTTCTTTATCCGCTCGATCTCCGGAAATGCATCTTCATTGGATAACTCACCAGTCGCACCTTTCCTGATCAGTGAAGATTTAATATTTTCGAGCTCTTGGATTTCTGTTTTAATTTTCTTGTTTTGGGATATTTTTTCATGGTGCTTTGTTTTCCAGACATCAATTACAGTAGCTCTAAATAGCTCGACTTGTTCCTTTGCAGGTTGGAAAAACCTCAGGAGCTCCAGAAAAGCATTTTCTAGTTCATTTTTTGGTATTGATCGGGAACCGCACTTATGGCAACGGTAGTAGTCATACTTTTGATTTCTACCAGTTGATTTACTTCCGGTTAAGGGATTTCCGCAATTACCACACTTAACAAACCTTCTGAGGGGAAAAACTGGATTCCTACGGGCTCTGGGAGCATTATTTGCATTAAACGTTCCGGATCTGACCATCTGCACCTTCTGCCACAGTTCCGGGATTACAATCGCCTCCCACTTTCCATCTACCGTTATTTCCCATACCACGCTTTCGGCTACACCCATGTAGACCTTGTTGCTTAATATTTTTGAAGCTATCTGTGGTGTGATCTTAAAACCCCGCTTGCTCCTAAGTCCCCACCGGTTTGCCTTTGCTGCTATTTGGCGGATTGTGAATAACCCGGTCGAAAATTCTTCATATATCCTTTTGACTAATGGTGCTTTTTCATCCGGGACGATAGTTTTTCGCTCTCCAATTATGGTGTTTTTGTAGCCAATGGGTGCTAACCAACACCATTCGCCAGATTTGAGCCGCTCTCTCATTCCTAGAGTTGTTCTCTCCGCTCTGATGTCGTTATCAAACTGGGCGAATGCCGCCAGAACGTTCTCGCTTAACTTTCCGGTGGAGGTATCATCAATTGGTTCTGTAACGGATACAAGTCTTACGCCGAACCTCTTTAGATTGGCTTTTATCCAGTGATGGGCGTCCACGCTCCTGGAGAACCTATCAATTTTATGGACGACAAGAAAATCAATTTTATTTCGGTGTTTGCTGCAAAACTCTAAGAGTTTAAGCAACTGGGTCCGGTTTTCTGTTTTTGCCGATTCTCCCTCCTCGATAAAAACTCCTTCGACTTTCCATCTTTCTTGCTCACACTTTTGTCGGCACGCGTCTTCCTGTGATTTTAGAGAGTATCCTTTAACCTGGTCGTCCGAAGATACTCTGCAGTAAATAATTGCTTTCATTTTCTCCTTGTCTTTAGTTTCCATTGTTATCGATAGTCGAGTCAATAACCCAACTATGTTTTTTGGAACCGCCTTCAGGCGATATCTCCTCAAAGAAGATTTCGGCTAGGGCATACATTTCGTTCCGCATCCTGTCGATCTCCTCTTCCTTGATTTTCTTGTTTCTTAAGATTTCCTTGATCTTCGTATTGCTCAACATGCTTCGGTTCTCCTCTCTGGAGGGGCTTTCTCAAAAAAGCTCTTAAAGCCGCCATCTTTAGTGGGTTTTAGGAACTGCCTTACCTCCTTAGGTATTGGACGTATTCTCCTGCCCTTTCGATTAGTCAAATAAGGACAGGCTGGTTCCCCCTCGTCCTGGAAACGCTGGTTTATCAATTCGTCCAATGGGCATTTGGGTACCGAACAGAAGCCAAATCTAGGACAAAGCCGCATTCGTTGTTCGTTTTTCGTGGACTCTTTTTGTTTCGTCATCTAAAATACCCCGCCAGCGGGAAGAGGTCGATCTCTTTCTGGCGGGGTGTCTTAAACTTCGACCCCTTCCCTGTGCGATTACATTAAAGCGGATAAATCTCTGGTTTAAAATCTCGATGGGAATACCCCCTGCGGGAGAAACTATCGGGGGCTCATCTTTTTCAGGCTTTCCTTGAAGGTAGCGTGTGCTTTCTGGATATCGCTACCACTGGGGTAATTGAAAAGTTCTTCAATTTTAGGTTTTTTATTAATTTCTTCCTCAACAAACTTTTCCCAACCTCCTCTTGGGGAAGCGCCCATCTTCTTGTATGCCATAGCTCCTAGAACAATGGTTTCTGATCTCCATTTAAAATCTTTTTGTCCAGGTAGTTTAGTTAAGTTTTTCTTAATCATCGGGTAGTTCTCATCAACCCATTTCTTTATCTCCTTTTTCCCTTTGGGTCTTGTCATGAAGTGTAGAGCTGGAGTCCAGAGATAGGGTGCTATCTCTATTACCCGGTCGATGGTCGAAGTTCCTTTTGGTAAATCAGAAGGATCAAAAAACTCGATGGTTGGTTGTGGCTGCGGCACTACAAGCGTATCCGTCAGGATCAAAACTTCCATCGGCAGTTGCCAATTTAAAGACAAGTCGAACAGGTTCAAAATTCTGCTTGTTTTCTCACGTAGGATTTCCTCCTTGGCTTCCCAATTCGGAAGTTTAGTTTTCAGAAATACTAGATCTCGAATTAAGTTTTCTTCGGCTGAGTCGTGTGGGTATGGCAAGAGAGGAGGATTTCCAAGCTTCTTTCTCGCACTGACAATATAAGGCTTAAGCACCCCACTTAGCTCTAGGAGTAGGGCAAGCCTACGTTCCCTAGATGAAGCGTTAAATCTTTCAGAATCGACCTCTATCCTCATTAGGTAAATTTTACCACCTAGTTACTGGAGAAAACACGCCATGATTACTAGTTAGACATTAGTCCCATAACGAGATTAGAAGATTTTTTAGACGTATTGTACCCGAATGTAACCTATTGAAGTTAAGCTAATTTCCTCAAAAGGGGGTCCCACCCCAACCTCGACACTTATTTTGTTTAATTTCCAAACTAGATCTTAACTTCAGTCTGAGAAACACAGCTACTTCTTAAAGAGATATCTAATTAAATCTAGTTAGTTAAGCTTATGGGTAGTAGTTAATATTGACTTTGTTTTGGTAGTAAATCCTCTTGCAGTGTTAAAATTTGGGTGGTGGTTGAAAAATCTTCGAGAAAAAACCCCAAACCAGTATCCGTCCCTGTAGAATTTGAAGATTGGGAAAGTTCAGATGATTTGACTGATGGAAACACTGACGCAGAAGAGTTAAAGGATCGGGTTGAAGAACTGGAGGAGGAGCTAAAGAATAAAGATGGCGGTTGTCTGAGAGGATTAGGTTGTATCGCACTCGTTCTTATTGTTTTAGCAATTTTTGGAGTTATCAGCATTTCCATCTATTAAATAATTCTTAAATCTGTCTCTAATGGCGAATTACCTATGCCACCAGTTTTGAGTCCGTTGTAAAATCACTTTGTGAAGTCAAAAACCAGATACCGTAACCATAAACTGCCGGATAGTGAGGAGGATGGGTTAGAGCAGTTGGGTTTTAACCCAGAATACACTGCATCCTTGTCATCTGAAGAGAGGATAAGAGTCAGAATTTCAAGAAGAAAGAGGGATAGGAGCAAAAAATTAGAGGTTGATACTTTCACAATCGGCTACGAGAGACTCTTTGATGGTAAGTGGTATCCTATTGTTAGGCATTGCAATTTTCACCACGGTGCAGATGAGAAGAGGTTCCACACTCATAGTGCAGTTAGGCTTGAGCCATTTGAGACAAGACGTGGGGAAATGGCTTTGGGCAAGAGAAAAACCCCAACTTCACAGGCAAATTGGGCTGTCAACGATATCAACTGTCGCTACAGATACTACAGAAAGGTATCTAATAAATTAAAAATAAATGACTGAGGTGAACTACAGCCAAAAAAGTATCAATTTGTTTGAGGATTTCTTTAACTACTTGGAAACTAGTCAAATCGGTTTTCCAAATGGATCTCATGTCCTTTTCTTTGATGAAAATGACTCAGAGTTCAATAAACAAAGTCTTTCTCTGCTAAAGAGTTACAAAGCAAAGGGTGAAAAAACAGTGGAAGCTACTAAAACTGAGTCCACTAAAGAGCCCTGGCGTATTGCTCTGACAATAACTTAAAACCTTCTTATCTTTGGCGAACTACTTCTGCCACCAATTTTACTCCAGTAAATGATAGAATCCAACTAGTGAAGAAAGCTATCACCCTTTTGGTATTTTTTGTTATCCTGTTCTTCTCCATTCCGTCACTTTCCGATGCTCATCCTGGTAATACCGCCTCTGATGGCTGTCACTACTGCAGAACAAACTGCGACAGCTGGGGAGTTGCTTGGAACCAAAGGCATTGCCATAACAGCCGTCCTTCTCCAGATTATCTAGAAAATACATCGCCTGAGGAGGATGGGTCTTGGGATTGGGTTTTGTGGGCTTTAGGCATAGGAGGAGTTATCTGGGTAGGGAGCAAGCTCTAAACAACGGTTGAGCAGTGTTAATATTTAGCCAATGAAAAATTTACTTAATCTACTTCTTGAATTTCGTAAAGTTAGGGACTGGGAAAAATTCCATACACCCCGAAATCTTTCGATTTCTTTGTCAATAGAAGCGTCAGAAATTTTAGAAAAATTTCAATGGAAGAGGGGCGAAGAGAAGTTAACTAAGGAAGAGGTAGGCGAGATTAGTGAAGAGCTTGCCGATGTATTTATTTATACTATGCTTCTTTCACACTCTTTAGGCATTGATTTACTAAAAGTTACCTCAAGGAAGATTAAGGAAAATGATAAGAAATATCCAATTAATAAAGTCAAAGGAATAGCAACAAAATACACAAAACTTAAATGAGATATTTTTTGGCTCCAAGAAGCGGGGAGAGAGCTTACGAAAATCATCTCTCCACCATTAAACACGGGGTTCCTTTTGAGAGAATTAATCCGCATCTAACGGAAGAAGGGAGAAAAATTCTATCGGGGCGAGAAGTTATTTACGCTTGGGGAAATCGATCAGCAAAGCGAGCCTCTTGGGAACGAATGCAGAAGGGGGATTTAATCCTTTTCTATGCAAACAAACAGTTTGTGATGTCAGGAAAGGTAATTTATAAACAACATAGCCCTGATTTAGCTCTTGCGATGTGGCCTCCAGATGATAAAGGTCATCCGTGGGAATACACCTTCTTCCTTGGGGAATTGAAATCTTTCGAAATACCTCTTAACACTTTTAATAAGGTATCTGGTTACAATTTTCAAGCACTTCAGGGCTTTCAGGAAATAGCCCAACCTTACCTTGAAAGAATTTTAAGTAAATACCCTAATTTTGAAGATTTTCTTGACGAGTTTGCTGATACTGGTGAAGAGCAGCCTACTGAAACTGAAAGAGTAGATGTAAGCAAGAAGTTTGCAGGGGTTGAAGATTATGGTGATTTGAGTATAAGACTAAAAGAATTAGAGGAGGAGTTACGAGATAAACCTGTGGGGAAAAGAAGGCGTTCCTTTATGGCTGTGGAGCGTGACGAGAGAGTCGTTCAATTAGTTAAGAAGCAGGCAAATTATCAATGCGAGATATGTGGTGTTCCTGGATTCGAGAAGAGAGACGGTAGTAAATATGCTGAAGCTCACCATGTAGAACAGCTAGCCATCTCCAGGATTGACGCACCTAGTAATGTAATTTGTGTCTGTCCCACTTGCCATAAGGTTATAGAGCACGGTAGTGATAAAGCTCTCGAAGAAAGGAAAAAGCTAAAACCGGAAAGTAGTGTTTTATCGGAATAAGATTATTACCCCCCTCTCATATCGAGGGTAAGCTTATTTACTGGTTACCAATCAAAGAGGTTTCTTAAGCTTCCAAAAATAGAGGAAAACGAGAATCCCGAGAAAAAGGGTGTTGAGTAACTTGTTGTTGATAAATTAGATGGCGTATAAATATCGGAATAATCTGAATACGAAGGTGAGGAATAACTTGGAATTGAGTAGCTGGGGTAAGAGTAAGTTGGGTAAGAATCATAGTAATTAGAATAGCTTGGTATGGAATAAGTTGGATAGGAGTAGTTTGAGTAGCTTGGGTATGAGTAAGAACTTCCGTTGTAATAGTTTTGAAGATAGCTGTTGGTGCTTCCACCTGAGGTTACTCCGGTGTATGGGTTTGTGTTGCCTGGGTAGCTCCAGTTGTTATACGGACTTTCATCAGGATCTGATCGGTAATATCCGTTAACATATGTTCCATTACTCCGATAATATCCGTTAACCCACACATCTGCGAAAACTGCAGAGTTAAGGAAAAATACTGTAGCAAGAACTAAAATAACCGCCAGCCCCAATTTTTGCAGGTGTTTTAGCATGACGCCTATAGCATACCACAGTAACGTAGATTTCATTGAATTAAGATTCTATTAACCTCTGGCATAGCTACTGAAGGAGTAGGGTAGTCATTAATCTGTTCCAGAGTCGCCAAACTCTTCAGATCAACGATAATTTGGTTCCAATGGCGAATTACCTGTGCCCCCAAATTTTTAGGGAGTTGTCTCACCGGAATTATTGGGAGGTACTTCGGTTTCTACGGTAGGAATTGTTTCTGTCTCACTTGGTAACAGCTCCAAGTTAGCGGGATCAGTCACCAAAAGTGTTCTTGTCTCTTCTTGGTATTTCCCAACCGCAAAAATTCTCCTACCCACGAAATCTTCGAGATCAACATTATCCGGCACCTGCAAGTTTATTGCCTCCGAGGAACTAGTGGTTAGGTAGTAACGATTAGTCAAAAGCGTATGCCTAAGTTCGCCTGTGAAAGCGGTGTCCCGATAATCGACTTTGTCTGAAGTGGCGGAGCCCTCCTCTGTTGTGTAAACGAAAAAGGGAATTTTGAAGGGGAAGACGAATCTGCCTATTCCCAACGTGACCGTGAGAATAATTATCGATATCGCTATCGCAGTTAGTGGTTTGACCCGCACCCGAAAATCGATGCCCTCATTTCCAATGACCCGCTTCCACCAGCTCTTTGCGTATGTGAGGGGATTTGTTACTTTCACGTCCACCAGGGGCGGTTCTTTCTTGCGAAGATCGGTTTTGATCTGTTTTGCGGAAATTAAACCCTCCGAATATACCTTTTCTATTTTCTCACCAACTTCCGGCATGTTTACAGTTTAGTTCTACTGTCTCTCAAGGTGCAAGTAGTGCCACCGGTTTCGCTACCGCAGGAACAATTCGGTGGCGGCGAGGTAGGCGACGTAGCCGAGAATCAGCGCCAGCGATTCGGTCCGGGTGATGCGGTATCCGGTGCGGATGAAGAAGGTGAGGACCAGCAGGGTCAGCACCAGCATTCCAGCGCTGACGGCGAAGATGGTCGGGTTCTGGACCGTGAAGGGCTGGATAATCGCCGTTATCCCCAGAACCAGGGTGGAGTTGGCGACCGTGCTCCCCAGAATATTTCCCATCACGAACCCGCTCTGGCGGCGAATGGCCGCGGAAATAGAGGTGGTTAACTCCGGCAGGGAGGTGCTCAAGGCGACCGCGAAAATCCCGAAGAGAATCATTGGCACGCCCAGAATTAGGGCGAGTTCCTCGCTGGCCATGACCATCAACTGGGCGCTGGCGACGAGAACCGCCAGCCCCGCCCCAAAGAGGGCCAGTTCCCTCCAGAGCGGCCTCTCGGTCCGGTGGTCGGTGGTGACCCGGTGGTACTCCCGGCTCTGGAAAATAAGGTTGTACATATAGAGGAAGAAGAACGCCAGCAGAACGAACCCTTCCGTTCGAGAGAGATGCTGGTCGAGAAGCATCACCAGGGGAGCAACCCCGATCAGGTCGGTAAAAATCATCTCCCGGTTTCGGACCTGGATTTGGACCCTGATCCCGCCGGCGATCAGCGCCGCCAATCCCAGAATAAGAGACATGTTGGCGATGTTGGAGCCGATGACGTTTCCTAAAGAGAGGTTGGGGTCGTTTTCGAGGGCGGCGATGATTCCGACGATCAGCTCCGGAATCGAAGTCGCCACCGCCATAATCACAAACCCCACCAAATACTCCGAAACCCGCAGTTTGACGGCGATGGCGGTGAGTTTGTCGATCAGAAAAACCGAAGAGCGGGCTAGGATGAGGGCGGCGGCGATTAAGACCAGCAGGTATGCTAGCACAAGCTATCTTATCTGTTATTTTTAGATTAATGCAATTCAAGCGGTTTACTATTCTCTGGGGTCCGGTGTTTCTCTGGGCGGGTTTGATTTTCTACCTTTCTTCAATTCCGAATCTGGCGGTGGGGGAGGGGGCCGTAGATTTCCTGACTCGCAAGCCGGCCCACATCATTGAGTACGCGCTTCTTTTCGGGTTGATTTGGCGGGCTCTGCAGGGAAGTCTAGCCATTACGGCGAGAACGCTCTATTTTTCCGCGGCGGTTTTTACCTTTCTCTACGCCGTCACCGACGAGATCCACCAGATGCTGATTCCCTCCCGGGAGGGGAAGATCTCTGACCTCGGCTTCGACCTGCTGGGGATCGCTCTGGGGGCGGCGGTCCTGCTCTACCGGCAACGCAAATTGCTAAAATAAATTAGGGTTTCCCTTGCGCCTCGGGTAATTATAGGATAGAATGATACTTGAGATGATCAGAAAGGTCGGCCACAATCTAGTCAAGTTTTGCGTCAAGAACGCCTGTTTTATTCTGCCGTACCCCGAACCGCGGGCGCGGGCCCGGTTTTTGAAAAATTTTGCCCTCTTCTTCTATGTTTTGGTACTCATTTTCTTTCAGGTTAATCTGTATCGTGTCTCCCCGAAAATTCTCGGATTTGCGACCAACATCACCACCACCGAACTCTATCAGTTGGTGAACCAGGAGCGGGCGAGCCGGGGTCTGCCGGCGCTGAAGCGGAACTCGAAGTTGGAGCAGGCGGCACTGAAGAAAGCTCAAGACATGTTTGCGAAGAACTACTGGGCCCACTACGCCCCGGACGGTTCCACCACCCCTTGGCAGTTCATCCTGGCGGCCGGGTACACTTACAAGTACGCCGGAGAGAACCTGGCGAAGGATTTTGATACCTCGACTTCGGTGATGTCGGCCTGGATGGCTTCGGCCGGCCACCGAGCGAATATCGTGAACACCAATTACCGGGACATGGGAATGGTGGCCATTGACGGTTCTCTGCTTGGAGAGCAGACCACGCTGGTGGTGCAGATGCTGGGTTCAACCCTGGGGGCGACGACCGCCTCTGCCCCGACCGGCGGCACGACCGGCCAGCCCACGGGTGGGACGGCGGGGGCGAAGGCGCCGACGCCGAAACCGTTGGCGGTGGTGGGACCGACCGAAGCCGGCGGTGAACCCTCCGCGTCCTGGGAATCGCAGGCGAAACTAACTCCTCTGGAACAGATCGTGCGCACCTTCAATCCGACCGCCTCGCCCAAGACGGTCCCGCTGGGATTTGGGGCGGTGCTTCTGGGACTATTCGCCCTGGACGAGGCCTACCTCATTCGCGGCGGCTTTACCAAGGGAGACCTCAAGCGAACAGCGGAGAACGTGGGACATATGCTAATTTTGGGGTTGCTGATGGTGGTGGTTTGGTTGGCGAGAACCGGGGGAGTCATTTAAAAATGGTGGATTCAAAGCTCAAAATTCAAAACTGGGGAATAATCGCCCATTTCCTAGCGCTGGCGGTTATCGCCGGTTCCTCGGTCTGGGCGTTCCTGCAGTTTGATGATTCGCCGATCCTCCAGCTCTATGTGGTGGTGGCGGCGGTGGTCGCCTACGATGCCTGGGGATTGTTCTACCACTACTTTCATCGCCAGCTCACCCTGGAGCTGGTGCTGGAGTATCTCCTGGTGGGCGCGTTGGTTATTATCCTCTTCTTCTGGACTCTTTTCTCTTAAAGATCTCGCTCCTTCTTGTGATATTCTTTTCTCCTTAGCGTTTAACTAAGTAATGGCCAAAAAGATCGTGGTTTTGGGCGGCGGAACGGGAACATTTGCCGTTCTGTCCGGCCTCAAAAAATACCCCCTGGATGTAACCGCGATCGTGACGATGGCGGACTCCGGAGGTTCGGCCCGCAAAGAGCGGGATGAATTTGGCATGCTACCGGTTTCCGATGTCCGCAAGGCGCTGCTGGCGCTCTCGCCGGAGGACGGCGACGGGGGGTTTCTGCGGGATCTCTTTAACTACCGCTTTTCCGAGGGAGTGGGGGTAGAGGGAACCACTTTCGGAAACCTTTTTCTGGTGGCGCTCACCAACACTCTGGGATCGCAGGAGAAGGCGATCGAAGAAGCCGCTCGGATCCTGCAGGTCAAGGGACAGGTCCTGCCGGTGGCTTTGGAAGAGACCAATCTCGTGGCGGAGTACGACGAGGGAATAACGGTGGTGGGGGAGCACGGGATCGACGAACCGAGCCACGACGGCCGCTTGGCGATCCGGCGGATCTATCTCCTGCCGCAGGTATCGGCCAATCCCAAGGCGATCGCCGCCATCAAGGCGGCGGACGCCATCATCATCGGCCCGGGCGATCTCTACACCAGCCTCCTGCCGACCCTGCTAGTGAGCGGGGTGGCCGAATCGGTGCGTGATTCTAAATCATCCAAATTTTTTATCCTCAACCTAATGAGCCGCTACGGGCAGACCCACGGTTTCACCGCCTCCCGGCACGCTTCCGTCCTGGAGGAGCATCTGCAGGCCCAGCTGACGCACATCCTGGTGAACACCGCGGCGCTCCCTCTCGATGTTCTGCAGTACTACGCCACCTCGGAAAAATCTTTCCCGATCGAGAACGACCTGCCGGAGGACCGGTATTCACTGGTAACGGGAGATTTTCTCTCCGGCCGGACTTTTAAACCTGATCCCAGCGATAAGCTCAAACGGAGTCTCTTGCGGCACGATCCGGAAAAACTGGCAAAGGCGTTGGTTGAGATATTAGAAAAGTAAGCATTAATGGACGCTCCGACCATACGTCGGAGCTAGCATTTTTGCAAGCAAAAATGTGTGGAGTAATTGCATTCGTTTCGACAACTGAAAAACAAAACCCGGCCCAGTTTCTAGTGGATGCTCTCAAGCGGTTGGAGTATCGGGGCTACGACTCCTGGGGAGTGGCTTACGGCGGGGGTCCTGATCTGGTCAAAAAAACCGGCCGGATCTCTGGAATTAACTTTTCCGACAGTGAAGTTGAACCGGCTTTTGCCGGTTTGGGGCATACCCGCTGGGCGACCCACGGCGGCGTGACCGATGCCAACGCCCATCCCCATCTGGATTGCACCGGCCAGATCGCCGTGGTTCACAACGGGATTGTCGAGAATTGGGAGGAGTTGAAAGAGGGATTAGTGGAGCGGGGCCACACTTTCCGCTCCGAAACCGATACCGAGGTGGTTTCCCACCTGATTGAGGAGAGAATTAACAGTGAACAATTATCAATTAACAAATTTGTCGAAGCAGTAAGGCAGGTTTTTAATCAGTTGGAAGGTCTGAATGCGATTGTTGTGTATTTACCGCAACTAAGAGCCATTGTAGGATTTAGGAATGGGTCGCCGATGATCGTCGGGGTGGGGGAGGGGGAGAGCTTTCTGGCCTCCGATATCCCCGCCTTCCTTCCCTACACCAAACGGATTGTTTTTCTGAACGACGGCGAGGGTGCGGTCCTGGCGGACGGGGGAGTGCGGGTGATCACCTCCGCTACCGGAAAAGAGGTTCCTTTGAAGATCGAGAAAATCGATTGGGCGGCCGAGGACGCCGAACTAGGCGAGTATCCTCACTATCTGACCAAAGAGATCCACGAACAGCCCCAGGTGCTCTCCCGGCTGGCGGAGTATCCCGAAAAAGAGCTGAAAGAAGTCATCCGGCTGATCAAGGCCTCTTTTGGGACCTACTTCACCGCCTGCGGAACGGCGGCCCACTCCGGGATCGCGGCGACCTATCTCTTCGCTGATCTGGCAAAAAGGCACGTCAACTTTGCCGTCGGGAGTGAATTCTACTTCTTGGAGAGCTTTCTCACCCCGAAATCTCTGCTGATCTGCGCCTCCCAATCCGGAGAAACGATGGACACGATGGAGGCGGCGCGGGCGGCCAAACGGCACCGTTCCAAGATCGTGGCCCTGACAAATGTCCGGGGTTCTTCGCTCACGCGCTTGGCTGACAGGACCCTGCTCTTGAACTGCGGTCCTGAAAAGGCTGTCCTGGCAACCAAGTCCTACACCGCGAAACTGGCGCTTTTTCTAATGCTGGCGGCGGGGCTGGGCGGCAAGCTGGATGAAGGAAAGAGGATGGTGGCGAAAGCGGCCCGGGGAGTTAAGGAGATTTTAGACGGGGAGAATGGGGCGAAAATCCGCGCGTTGGCAAAACAATTGAAGGATGTGGACCATCTCTACGCCATCGGCCGGGGAGTCAACTACCCGACGGCCCTGGAAGCGGCGCTGAAGATCAAAGAGGTCAGCTACATCCACGCCGAGGGATTCGCCGGCGGGGAGCTTAAGCACGGGGTGATCGCGTTGGTGGAGGAGGGGACGCCTTGCCTGGTGTTTGTCGCCAACGACCGGACGCGGGAGTCGGTGCTCTCCAATGCCAAGGAGATCAAGAGCCGGGGGGCGTTCATCATCGGCGTGGCGCCGGAGGACAACGAGGTCTTTGATATCTGGATCAGGGTGCCGGATGTCGGACCGGCTTCCCCGATCGTGAACGTCGTTCCCGCCCAGCTCCTCGCCTATTATCTCGCCGTCGAGCGCGGTCTAGACCCCGATAAGCCCCGCAATTTAGCCAAATCTGTCACCGTGAAATAAAAAGGACGCGAACTTTGTTCGCTAGTTTTTTCGCTTTGCAAAAAAAGAAAGGCCCTCTGCTTGGGTAAGCAAAGGGCCGATACGAACTAGCTCCCGTTCCCGAGACTCTCCAGGAACTTCGGGATCAGCTCGTCGTTCCGGTGGGTCTCTTCCTTGACCCCGTCGTTGAAGAAGGCGGACTCGGTCATCAGGATCCTTCCCTCGCAGGAGAGGATCCGGAGGTAACCGACACCGACGTCCAGGGTCTTGAGCTTGCCGTGTTCGAACTCGGTCTTCCAGACGATCGAGCCCACCTGCTGGGAAACGCGTTGGCCGAAGTCTGAATCCCACTGGTCCACGCTGATGGCCACGTGGAAGTTCGCCAGAACCACCACCGGCGTCACGGCCATGTCCAGCGTGTGCTGGGCGCGCAACGAAGAGGTCATCGCGCGGGCCATGAAGGGGTGCAGAAGCGTGATTCCCAGGCCCGAAGGAAGCGTGTGAACTTCCCCGTAGCGGACCTTGGCCTCGACCATTCCGAGGAGATCGGGAACTTGCCATCCCCGTTCCTTGAGGATCTGGGTGATCCCCTGGGTGAGGTTGGCGACCAGGCTCGGGCCGAAGAAGCTCAGGGGGACAACGCCGCGCTTGAGGACCCAGGCGTCGTGGTTCCCTTCCCGGTAGAGGAAGGTGATCAGGGAGTTCTCCACCAGGCTCTTCTGCTTGCGGGCGGAGGGCTTCTTCTTGAAGGTCTCGGTGGCCTTGGTGAGGCGAAACTTGAAGACCTTCAGCATCACCCGGCCGATCAACTTGGCCGCCAGGTTCTCCTGGTCGGTGTAGTTCCATCCCCGCATGCTCTCGCCGCGCTTGTCCAGGTCGTGCTCCAGCCCCTCGATCAGGTCGCCGGCGCCGACCAGAACGTTGGCACCGCGCTGGAGGATGAACTGCGGGACGTTCTTCAAGAAGAAATCGTACTCGCTGTAGATCGATCCGGCGTGCAAGCAGCCGAAGTTCAGCAGGACGTCCTCTCGGCAGACCTTCGCGGAAACAAGCGGGTACTTCAGCTTGTTCTGGACCCAGGCGCTGTCGAAGTCGTAGAAATCCGAGTCCGGGTCCAATCGGATCATCGGCCGGTACTCGCTCTCGTTGAGGGTGCGGATCGCGTTCGCGATCTCGCGACGGGAGACGCGCAGAACGTCCTCGAACATCCCGATCGTCATCGCGCCTCGGTTCTTCAGTTCGGCGACAATGTTCTTCTGGAGGGGAGTGCCCTCCGGGTCCGGGACCCAGCGCCGCTCCTGCGCGGTGTAGTCCTTGAAGTTGTAGGTCCGTACCAGGAATCCGGTGGGTTGAAACTCCAACACCCGCATTCCGACTTGGTTCTCGGCGGTGTGGACCTGCTTCAACCGATGCAGGGCCGGCACCGAAACGTAGGAGCGCTTTCGCTCTCCCCGGGGCCGCAGCAGGCTGGAAGCCGTGCAGCCGATGAGCCAGAGGTCGGGGAGGGGTTGCGAGGTCTGCTTCTCCTCGTCCTCGATCAGGCGATCGACCGCGGTGGAGAAGTACTTGCTGCGCCAGCTGGCCTTTTCCGGTACCAGAACCCCGATGACCTTGTTCAGGTTCTTCAGGGAGATCCGGGCGGAGCCTTCTCCCATGTAGCGAGTGTCTCTTCGGCCGTAGCCGCGGAGACGCTGGGCGATTTCCTGACCGATCCAGCCGTCGTAGTTCGGTGCCGGAGAGGTCACGATGTAGAGGCGGACGAAGTGGCCGCTGCGGTTGCGCAGCTTGGGAAGCACCCGCGCTACCTGCTTGGCGATGTCGTCCAGCAGCCATTCCCGGGCGGCATCCAGGTCCTCGATCTTCCTCTTTTTCTTGTCTTCGGTGGGAAGATAAAACCTTCGCTTCCGGGCGATCTGCCGCAGGGCGAACGTGGTGAACTCCTTGCGCAGATGGGGAAACGAAACCAAGCCGCCGGCCAAAACGATGAAGCGCAAACCTTCCTTCTTGGAAACCTGGCTGGCGAGCTCGATCAGGCCGTTCCGGAAACCGGGACTTCCATAGTCCAGTCGGGAAATGGCGCCGATCGTCTCACTCGGTTGCGAGCTTAACATCTCTTTCCTCCTTGTGGGGTGGACGGCCGCTTTGGCGACCTAGCAACCTCACTCTGTTCGGTTGTGGCGTGCTGTCCTCGCCGGCGATTGGTTGCGATTTCGCCGAGCGGTGGCGTTCTTTCTTACCGAATTTTATCACCAAATAAAAAAAAGGGAACCCTATTGCTAGGATTCCCTGCTTCTCTTCTTTCTCAGCCTCTCCAAGCGACGGATCAGCTTCTTGGATGGCACCCAGTTCCTCGGAAAGACCTGCCTCTCCAAGGCGAGGATGACCTTGTCGGGCGTCACCTCCGGGGGTTTCTGGTCCACTCCTTCCTTGGTCAGTTTCGGATAGGGGTGGAACGCCCCCGGCCGCATCAGGTTTCGGACCAGAACGGTCAGGATCTCCATCGGGGTCAGGTTGTCGAAGAGCCGGTGCCAGCACCAGTGCAGGTCCGAGGGGATTCCTTCGACGATGTTGCGGTAGTGGTCGTCTCCGCCCCGCGAGCGGGGGATGAGGTGATGTCTCTGGGGGAACGGGTCCCCGCGTTTATCGGTCGGCCAGGGCGGGTTGTACCTAGGCATCCCGGCCTTTTCCCTGCGTCAGATTTTGGGTCCGAACCTCCACCCCCTCCCTCCGGATCCTCTTCCGGAAGATAATGATCTGCTCCTTCTCCTCACCGGTGTCCTCGTCCGGCCTCACCCTCGTGTCCACCAAGAGAACGTCTCCGGACTTGACCTTCCGGTAGTTGATGAGGTCACAAACCTTGTCGATGATCCATCTCTCGGCGAGGGCCTGGAGCGGCCGCGCCCCGAACTGCCGGTCCGTTCCGGTTTCCTTGAGGATCAGCTGAAGGGCTTCGGGACTGTATTCGAGGCGGATCTTCATCCCGCCCTGGTTGAGCTGCCGCTGGACATCCCTCAGAACCTGGCGGTTGAGGATCTCGATGTACTCTTCGTCCCGGAGGAATCGGAAAACGATGAGGCGACCGCGAAAGGCGATGCGGTTGAACAGCTCCGGCGGCAACCTCTTCTCCACCGCCTCCTTGACGATCTTGTAGATCGCGTTGTTGAGGGAGAGGAGCTCCGCGTCGGTGTACTTGGAGAGGGGTTTCTCTTCTCCCCGAAGGAAACCGATCTCTCCCGCCTTGAAGCGCTTCATGATCTCGTCTGTCCCGATGTTGGAGGTGATGATGTTGATCACGTTGCTGAAGCTCACCTCGGCTGTGGTTTCCCCGCCGCTGTTGGAATTGATAGTGAGCTTTCCCTCGTCGATGATCCTGAGGAGGAGAGGTCCCAGCTGGGTGGGCTCTCCCAGGTAATCGAAGAGCCCCTTCTCGAACTCGTCCCAGAGAACGACCTTGGTCCCACCCATGAGGTTGCGCGGGTGCAGGACGGGGCGGTCGCTGTAGCCGACATAGCCCACGGAGGAGCCGATCAGCTGGGTCAGGTTGTGCTCCAGCGTCCCGCCGTACTGGGTGCAGTCGATGGTGATGAGATTGTCCTGCTCGTGGGGGATCAGCTCCCCGGTCGGACCATCGGGGGTTTTCTTCTTCTTCTGGCCGTTCCGCCCGATGCAGATCGGGCAGATGACCATCGGCCTCCGCCGCTTGTCCCCGCGGAGCCACTGTTGGAGACCCTCGGCGATGACGGGGCTGAGGGTCTTTTCGGTCAGTCGGGTGCGAACTTCATCCTCGTGGATCTCCCACCCGCAGGTGGGGAGATTGCACTTGAGGAAAACGCTCTTGGGCCAGCAGCCGGCCAGGACCTTGGCGAACTCCGTCTTCCCCGAACCGGTCGGGCCGGCGATAAAGATGTTGGCGATGGGGAGATTGGTGTTTCCGATTTTGGCGTTTCGCCGGGACACTCTTCGGAGGACTTCCTTGACGGCCCACTCCTGCCCGATGAAGCGGCGGCGGATCTTCTCCTCGAGCGTTTCGACGAACTCGAACCGCTCCTTCGGGCCGATCGTCATTTCGTGGAGTTCAAAATCCTCACCCTTAGTTTGGTTCGTCGCCATTTTCGTCCTCCTCATCGTTGGTGAGAGTGGTGAGAGGATCCGGTTTCGATAGGTCTTTTCCTTTGGTCGGCGGTCTGACCCCAAAATCCTCGGGGGGAGACTCCGGTTCCGGCTCTCCCTCCCTCTTCTCCGGGTCCTGGTCTTCCCAAGATTCCCAGATGACGAGGTAGCGTCTCCCGCTCCTGATAGAGGTGGAGATCGACCAGCCCACTCTCGCGCCCGGGTAGTCGAGAAAGAGGAAGTGGAAAAAGGAATACAGATACTCCGCCAGGTGTTCGAGGGCCTCCGGCTCCTGGTGAACCCAGTTGCCGCTGATGAGAATGCTCATGACTTCCCGTTCCATCTCTTCTCCTCCTTAACCGCTGGTTTTTTTGGTGCCCTTACTTGGAAAAAGGACGGCTCGCTTCGCGAACCTAGCAATCTCGCTAGCGCTCGATTGAACGACTCGCTTCGCGAACCTAGCTTTTTGCCGATGCAAAAAGGATAGCACGCTCGGAAAGAGGGGTAAATACTCCGGGAGACACAATTATCAATTGGCAATTAACAATTAGCATTAAGGACTAGTCTGGATTGATTAGATATACTGGATAAGATGAGAATTGCCATTGACGCCCAACCGCTTCTGGAGCAGAGTGCTGGAGTAACCTACTACTCCAAGGGCCTGGTTGAGGCCGTCCTGAAGCAGGACCGGAATAACCACTACGACCTTCTGTTCTGGCGGCTGTTCCCAAAAAAACCTCTCCCCGTTCTGGGGGAGGGGCGGAATTTCTCCTACCGCTGGCAGCGCTTTTTTCCCTACAAGATTTTTTATAAGCTTTTCAAGTGGGGGATTCGCATTCCGCTGGAGCTTTTTTTTCTGATCCGCCCCGACCTGTATTTTTTTCCAAACTTCGTGGTCTATCCCCATCGCAGGGGGAAGAGCGTGGTACTTATCCATGATCTGACTTTTGAGAAGGTGCCCCAGTATGTCGCTCGGAGAAATGTGGAGTTTCTGCGGAAGTTCGTGCCGCCCTCGGTCGCCCGGGCGGACCACGTCGTTGTCAACTGCGAATTCACAAAGAGGGAGCTGATTGAGGCCTACCGCGTCCCCGCCGAGAAGGTAACCGTGGCCTACCCGGGAGTGGATCCGAAATCTTTCTACCCGCGGAGCGCGAAGGACAAAGAGGAGATCAAGAGAAAGTACGGCATCAACAAGCCATTTCTTCTATTTCTCGGCACGCTCGAGCCGCGGAAGAATGTCCCCGCCATTCTTAAGGTCTATGCCGATCTGCCGAACCGCCGTGATTTTAACTTGGTTCTGGCGGGAAAGAGGGGCTGGCTCTCCGAGGAAATCTTCCGGACCGTGGCGGATTTGGGGTTGGAGGAGGATGTGATTTTCACCGGCTATGTTCCGGAAGAGGATCGGCCCAAGCTGATGTCCGCGGCGGAGGTTTTTGTCTTTCCTTCTTTCTTCGAGGGCTTCGGGATGCCGGTGGTGGAGGCGCAGGCCTGCGGAACGCCGGTGGTGACCTCCAACACAACCTCTCTGCCGGAAGCGGCGGGGAAGGGAGCGGTGCTGGTTGATCCAAAAAATGTTTACCAGCTCGCTCGGGCGATTGAGGAAGTCCTGAGCTCGGGGAGTCTGCGCGAAAAACTGGTTAAAAAGGGTCTCGCTAACGCCCGGAGGTTTGATTGGAATGAATCCGCCCGAAAATTGATCGAAATCTTCAACCGTCTGGGGTGAACGGCGAACGGTTGTTATAGTATATATCTTCAAACCATATACTATAAGGGTTGATCGAAATGGGCCAATTGAAGCTTTGGGGGTAAATTTGAGTTTGGTTTGCAGGATTGACTTTTAAAATATGGTATATTTTTCAACAGTGATGCTACGTATTTTGTTCTTGTCGCTAACTTTTTTGGCGCTAGCGCGGCCGGCGCACGCCTACCTTGACCCGGGAACGGGGAGCTACTTCGTTCAGATCCTGCTAGCCGGCATCGCCGGTGGCGGCTACATCATCTTTTCTTCCTGGGGGAAAATTAAGCAACTCCTCTCGTCCGTCTTCAGGAAAGGGAAAAAAGAAAAGCAGGGCGATGGAAAAACCAGCTAAAGTTTCTGCTTCCTTCCGAGACCCGAGCGGATTTCTTTTCAAAATAAACGGAACTCTCTACCGCCAGATCAATCGGAGTTACCAAGAAGACTGGGAACAGTTCGAGAAGTCCGGGCTGTCCCGGAAGCTGGTCCAGCTCGGTTTCCTTATCCCGTACCGAAAAGCGAGGCACAGTTTGTCGGCAAGTGCCGACGCTTATCAAATTATTCAGCCCCAGCTCGTCGAATTCATTTCTTACCCCTACGAATGGTGCTTTGGGCAGCTGAAGGATGCGGCGCTCTTGACGCTAAAGATCCAAAAAATCGCGTTGGAATACGGGATGAGCCTAAAGGACGCCAGCGCTTACAACATCCAATTCGTTGAAGGGAAACCGATGCTGATCGACCACCTCTCGTTTGAAAAGCACGAAGAGAAACCCTGGGTCGCCTACCGCCAGTTCTGTCAGCACTTCCTGGCACCATTGGCGCTGGCCTCCTACAACGACATCCGTCTCATTCAGCTGATGCGAGTCTATATCGACGGTATTCCCTTGGACCTAGCGGCAAAGCTCTTGCCCAAGAAGGCGCTTATCCGGCCCCAGCTCCTGGCGCACTTGTATCTGCACGCCAAGAGCCAGCAGTTTTTTGCCGACCGACCACAGTCCGGGGGGATGGAGCGGTCATTGAGGTTCCGAAAGGGCCAGCTTCTGGGATTGGTCTCCGGTTTGGAGGGAGCGATTCGGGGGTTGGAGTGGAAGCCCCGAGGTACCGAATGGGCCGACTACTACGAAAACACCAACTACTCGAGGGTGGCGTTCAAGAACAAGGCGGAGATTGTGGAAAAATTCGTCCGATCTGCCCGGCCTAAGGTTGTCTGGGATCTAGGGGCCAACACCGGAGAGTTCAGCCGGGTGGCAATGAAAAGTTCAAAGTTAATAGTTTCTAGTGACATCGACCCGGCGGCGGTGGAGTTGAACTACCGGGAAGTAAAATCAAATGGTGAGAGCAGGATTCTTCCTCTGGTTTTGGACCTGACCAATCCCAGCGGAGGGATCGGCTGGGCGAATCGGGAGCGAATGGCGTTGGCGGAGCGGGGACCGGCCGATATGGTGATGGCGTTGGCGCTGATCCATCACCTCGCCATCTCCAACAATCTCCCTTTCGCCAAGATCGCCGAATTTTTCGCGCAGATCGGTCGATCCTTGATCATCGAATTCGTTCCCAAAGAAGATTCTCAAGTCCAACGGCTGCTCGCGACCCGGGAAGATATTTTTTCCAACTACACGCAAGCAGATTTCGAAAAGGAGTTCGGCCGGATGTTTACCGTGACGGGAAAAGAACCGGTTAAGGGATCAAAAAGGACCGTTTATCTTCTTAAGAGAAAGAGTTGATGGCTTCTAAATTTACTGCGGTTAAGAAATATTTCTCCAAATTTTGGGATGCCGGATTCGTTTTCCAAAATGTGTTTATTCCGCTAGCTGTTTTAACTTTATATTTTGTTTTGTCTGCTTATTTGTTGCCGGATGGAGTAACTAGAATTTTTGCCAGTGACCTGTGGAAACCCTCATTGGCGCTGACAATTTTATCCGGGTTGGCATTTTTTGGGATTTTAAAATTAAAGA